>Ga0307379_10012446_pt1 | contig 11090 bp, 9 predicted proteins | sample UN2MG_FD_202237 | JGI IMG/M metagenome (GOLD analysis project Ga0307379, IMG submission 202237) | Soil microbial communities from Risofladan, Vaasa, Finland - UN-2 | ecosystem: Environmental > Terrestrial > Soil > Coastal area > Acid sulfate soil | place: Finland: Risofladan, Vaasa | collected... | reverse complement strand
CCGCTGAAGTTATGGCCGTATGTAGTGGCAATCGCCTTTTGCGGCACGTTTTCACACTATTGCATGACGAAGGCCATGTTGTATGCCGATGCGACTGTTGTTGTACCGATGGATTTCCTGCGCGTGCCGGCAACTGCAATCGCCGGCTGGCTTTTGTATTCGGAAGGCATTGACGTCTTTACCGTCGCAGGAGCCACACTCATTCTCGCAGGCAATCTGTTGAACCTGAAACAGGCCGGCACGGCACGAGTGCGCTGATTTATGGTTAACCGAACATTACCCGCACTGCCAAACGATTGGCTCTCAGGTAAATTCGGGGCAATTTCATGCCTTTGAACCGCAAAAACAAAGAGATTCACAACGCTCAGCAAAACACTGACAGTGTTGATACGGGCTTTGGCCGGCTGACTTTATCATGACAACGAATTCATCGTTGTCACCTGGCAGGTGCAGATGATCAATTCGCCCAAAATGCCGTTGCGTGAAACTTGCGACCGGAAGTGCTTCAATACAAACCTTTTCACTGCGTCCTTTAATCACAATACAGGGACAGAGGGCAAAAAGCGTTTGCTCTACGGCCCCGCGCCTGCAATACAGAGCGCCAGACGCCGACATTCGATTCACGCGACAGGGTGGTTTTTCGTTTTGCAAAGAGAACTGTTTTGACTGCCGCCGAGCGCGCATGGGTACAAAAACTCGCACCCTACAGAAGCGCCGACGACCGCCAGGCTATTATTGAGATCATCTACACTCTCGTCCCTTTCATCGGGATATGGGTGTTGATGTGGCTCAGCCTCAGCCTCAGCTATGTCCTTACCCTGCTGATTGCGCCGGTAGCGGCGTGTCTCATGGTACGGTTGTTCATTGTTCAGCATGACTGCGGACACCGGGCGATGTTTTCATCGCGCACCGTAAATGACTGGGTTGGCCGCACAATGGGAATTATCACCATGACGCCCTATGAATACTGGCGCCACGCCCATTCCATGCACCATGCAGGTTCAGGCAATCTGGACAAGCGTGGTTTCGGCGACATCGAGACGCTGACCATTGCAGAATATAGCAAGCTCAGCCCGCTGAACCGCTTTAGATACCGGCTGTACCGCAACCCGCTCATCCTGTTTGTTATCGGCCCGGCCTATCTGTTCATCCTGCGGCATCGTTTTCCTGTTTCCTGCATGAAGCAGATCGGCCGCAAGCAATGGCTGAGTGTGCTGGGAACCAACGTCAGCATTGCAGTGCTGTTCACTGCCATCAGCTATTTCATTGGCTGGAAGGCATTGCTGATGGTGCAACTGCCGATTATCACCATGGGCGCTTCCATCGGCGTCTGGCTGTTTTACGTGCAGCACCAGTTTGACACCACCCACTGGGATCACAACGACCATTGGGAACATGAACACGCAGCCCTGCATGGCAGTTCATTCTATGACCTGCCCAAGCCCCTGATGTGGCTCACCGGATATATCGGCATCCACCACGTCCACCACTTGTCCAGCCGCATACCGTTTCATAAATTGCCTAAAGTGATGGAAGACTTCCCTGAACTCAAGGGAATAGGACGGCTGACATTCTGGGAAAGCCTGAAGTGCATACCGCTGACCTTGTGGGATGAAAAATCCCGCCGCATGGTTTCGTTCAAGCAGGCTAGCGCTGCTGCAACCTGAACCCACGCTATCGTGAATTCCTCACATTGAAGCCGGCTGTTACCCTGACGGTAGCAGCCGTTTTAATGTTTGCAGGAAATTGCACCCAATGACATCAGCAACCACAGCTACACGTTTGCGTATCGCTACCTTGGCTGCGTTGTTTGTGATACTGCAGGCGTGCTTTGCCAGAGCAGGGTTTGTCGGGAAGGGTCAGGACAACCCTCGCATGACCAACAGCAGTTCGCCTTATCTTCGTTCCCATTCGAATGATCTGGTGCGCTGGTACGAATGGGGCGACGAAGCCTTCAAGCGGGCCAGGAAGGAAAACCTGCCGCTGTTTGTTTCATTCGGTTATAACGCATGCCACTGGTGCCACGTCATGCAGGAGAAGCATTTCAACCAGGACGGCATTGCGAAGGTACTGAACCAGAATTTTGTTGCCGTGCTTGTTGATCGTGAACAGCGTACCGCGCTGGACGACAGCTACATGCTGGTGACGGAGCTTCTGACAAAGCGCGGCGGCTGGCCGAACAACATGTTCCTGCTTGCTGATCTCAAGCCGTTTTACGGCACAGGCTACATTCCGCCGGAGGATTTCAGCAATCTCCTCAATGGCATCATGCAGAGCTGGGCTACAGAACAACCGGCAATCACGGCTGAAGGCGAAAGACTGGCAACACTACTGGAAGGGTATCTCAACCGGACACTGGAAGCGCAGACGCTGACGCCAACCTTGATGGCGGATGCAGCAAAGTCGCTCGCAGGTCAGTTTGACGCCTTGATGGGCGGGCTCGGTGACGGACCGAAGTTCTTCCGCCCGACGGTCCTGTCATTCATGCTGCAGCAGGCAGAGCGCTCCGGCGACAAGGCCATTCTGGAAGCTGTCGAACTGACCCTGCAATCGGGCCTGCGCGGTGGCATCAATGACCACATCGAAGGCGGTTTTCACCGCTACACCGTGGATCCCGGCTGGCGGGTGCCACATTTTGAAAAAATGCTGAACGATCAGGCGCTTGTAACCTCGGTGTACCTTGAGGCCTTCAGGCAAGCGGGCAAGGCCGAGTATGTAACCACGGCACGCAAGACGCTGGACTATGTACTGGCCGACCTCACCTCGCCAGAAGGCGGTTTCTACACGTCACGCGACGCCGATTCAGAGGGCGAGGAAGGCACATACTATGTCTGGACCCCGGAACAGCTCGAGAAATCCCTGGGCAAGGAAGACGCAGAGTTTGCGCTAAACACATTTGGGATGATCGCTGACGGCGAGATGGCCGGAAAAGTGATCCTGAACATGGACGGTGTACACAACCAGACAGTACCGAAGCTGGCCCCGGTTCTGGCCAGACTTGCTGAAGCGCGCAAACCAAGACCAAAACCGGTGCGTGATGAAAAGATACTTGCCAACTGGAACGGCATGATGATTGCCGCCATGGCGCAAGCCGGGCTGTTGCTCAATGACAAGCATTATGGCGATGCAGCCATAAAGGCCGGTGAATACATCTGGACCACCATGCATGATGCAGATGGCGTGTTGCACAGGTCACGCTTTGAGGGCAGGAACGATATTGAAGGCGAGCTGGATGACTATGCACACATGGCGCGGGGGTTTTTGTTTATCCATGATGCCACCGGGGACAAAAAATGGCTCGCACGTTCACAAGAGCTGTTTGCCAAAATGCTTGCCAATTTTCAGGACACGAAAGCCGGCGACTTCTATGGCACACGCGGAGCCGCCGGTTTTGCCCGCACCAAACCACGCAGCGACGTGGACCAGCCTTCAGGCAATGGGGTTGCACTTGATGTCATGGTGCGGCTGGCACAGCGCGCAGGTACACCTGAAATCCGCCGCCTGACCGAACAGACAACCGCTGCCTTGTCCGGCATTTCTATGGGCTCGCCTACCAGCGGCGCATCAATCCTGACTGCGGCGGACAACTTTCTGCATGGCCAGCAGGGCGTGAAGCAATTTGCCGGCAACGGGTTGGTCAGCGCTCAGTTGGTTGCATCTCCAGACAGGCAGAGCCTATTTATACGTCTCAAGGTTGCTGAGGGTTGGCACATCAATTCGCATCAACCGTTGCAGGATTATCTGGTGGCAACCAATCTCCAGGTGCCCGGCAATGAAACCGCCACGATCACCTACCCGGAAGCGGAGACCAAAATGCTTGCGTTCAACGACAAGCCCATGGCGCTTCTTGAAAACGAGGTCGAACTTGTCGCCAGCTTTGCCACGGCCATTTCCGGCCCGGTCGAGGCACTGCTTCAGGTTCAAACCTGTTCAGACGAAATCTGCCTGTTGCCGGAAACGCTGAAACTGCGCATGGCCATTCCTGCTGCTGATTGAGGTTCGCTTCCGGACAGTTCATGCCGGATTTAGGTTTGGTGAATTGCGCCCGGGCGCATCGCACCAGCCAGGGTCGTAGCCCTACTCGGCTGCCTCGAAGCTGTCCTCGTCCTCGTCAGACGGCGCCACAACCGACTTGCGTAACTCTTCAGCCACCAGAAATGCCAGCTCCAGTGCCTGATCAGAGTTCAGACGCGGGTCGCAGTGGGTATGATACCGGTCTGCGAGATCAGCATCAGACACTTCGCGCGCACCACCGGTACATTCGGTGACGTTCTGCCCGGTCATTTCAACATGAATACCGCCGGCATGAGTGCCTTCTGCGCGATGGATGGCGAGAAAGTCGCGAACCTCCGACAAAATGGCCTCGAAAGGCCGGGTCTTGTAGCCGCTGGACGCCTTCACCACATTGCCGTGCATCGGGTCACACGACCACACCACCTTGCGGCCCTCAGCCTCAACCTTGCGGATAAGGGCGGGCAGGTGATCCTCGACCTTGCCTGCGCCAAAACGGGCAATCAGGGTCAACCGGCCTGCCTCATTGGCAGGGTTGAGAATGTCAATCAGCCTGATCAGTTCGTCAGCCTGCAGTGACGGGCCACACTTCAACCCGATCGGGTTTTGCACACCACGGCAAAATTCAAGATGGGCATGGTCCGGCTGGCGGGTCCGATCACCGATCCAGAGCATGTGACCAGAGGTGGCGTACCATTCATCAGAAGTTGAATCTATGCGCGTCATGGCCTGCTCATACCCAAGCAGCAGCGCCTCATGCGAGGTGTAGAACTCGGTCGATTTCAATTGCGGTGCGGTGTCGGGATTGATGCCGCATGATCGCATGAAGCCAAGCGTTTCCGAAATCCTGTCAGCCAGATTCTGATACCGCTCCGATGCAGGCGAGCCGCGCAGATATCCAAGCGTCCAACGGTGCACATGCTCAAGGTTGGCATATCCACCCATCGCAAAGGCGCGCAGCAGGTTGAGGGTGGCGGCGGACTGGCGATAGGCCATGATCTGGCGCTCCGGATCCGGCTCGCGTGATGCCTCGTCAAACTCAATGGCATTGATAATATCGCCGCGGTAACTCGGCAGCTCCACGTCACCCAGTTTTTCGGTGTTGGAAGAACGCGGCTTGGCAAACTGGCCAGCTATGCGGCCAACCTTGACCACCGGCTGTCCACCGGCAAATGTCAGCACAACCGCCATCTGCAGGAACACCCGGAAGAAATCGCGGATATTGTCGGCCTGATGTTCGGCAAAACTCTCGGCGCAATCACCACCCTGCAGCAGGAAAGCCTTGCCCTCTGCAACCTTGGCAAGCTTGCGCTTCAGCTTGCGCGCTTCGCCGGCAAATACCAGCGGCGGAAAAGTTGCGAGACGAGCCTCTACAGTCTTCAAAGCTTCGCTATTGCGATACTCCGGAACCTGCTTGATTGGGAAAGAACGCCAGCTTGATGGTGACCAGGTCGTCATTTTCTCTACTCTTTTCACTACGGGCGTCGAAATGCTGCCCATCTGAACCTAATTGCGCCATCATGGCTGAAATTGCAAGTAGCCCGCAGATTTTACAGACTGACCTCCATATGGAACTGCAAGTTCCTAATCAGGTTTTTCTGCCTGCATGAAAAACATTACGTTAAGTATTTTCGACTAATGTCCGCAACACGCGGAAAGAAACACGAAGCTGAAGTCAATTGCAGGTTTGAACATGTTTAATGTCTTGTTTTCAAATGGCGATCTGGAGTGGATGTATCCTCTCTTTTTCGATGGAGACTATCCACTTGCCCTGCAACTCGGCGTGGCAAACGCGCTTTGTGTCATTGCCATTGTGCTGATGCGTTCCACAAAGCTGAAACGAACGGTAGAAGATGTCGGTTTTTCACGGGTTTTTGTCTGGTTTGTGATCGCAGCGAACTTTTTTCTGCTCCTAAACAAGGACTACAGATTCATCAGTGTTCTGGCCTGAACAGGCCCATGCCGCAAACTCTCAGTTGCGGTCCATCACTTCAAGATGACGCTGCATTGCCACCTCGGCTGAGGCATATGCCTCCTGGCGATCAACCGACCAATAACGCAGATCATCCAGCCTGATAGCCTGTTTGGTCACCGCACAGCGCACATAGTCACCGTGTCTGATGATCTGAAAGTCCGCATCCAGATAGCGGACCTTGGCTTCCTGAGCCGCAGCAAATGCAGGTTCAAAGTTCATGATGAATATTCTTACAGGCAGAAATGGCGCTTGAGAAGGGGTTGATGGCGCGTGTCAGGCTTACGGCCTCGATGGTCGACCGCTTCACTCCGCGCAGGTATCGCACTACCCCATCTTCGCTTCTATCCTGGCGGCAAACGTTGCCGCTGTCACAACAACGCGCTGATGCTGGCCGCTGCCGATTTCCTCTACCTCGTCACGAACAACCAGATCAAAGTAGAGATTGCGGCCATCAACACGCACAAGCTCTGCCCTGGCAGTCACTTTCATGCCGGTTGGCGTGGCAGCTGAGTGGGTGACGTTCAGGTGTGTGCCAAGCGACTGCTTGCCTTCGGGCAGCAGATGCTCGACAGCAGCAAGGGCGGCTTCTTCCATCAGATTGATCATCACCGGCGTTGCCAGAACCTCAATCTTGCCTGATCCGACGCGCGGTGCCGTATCGTTTGTGCCCACGGTCATTTTTGCCGTGCCAAGCAGACCCAGTTTTACATTGTCCATACAGATATCCTCAGTGCGCAGCGTTGTAGCGTTTGATCCATTCAAGACTGTCCTCATCTGCCAGTTTGGCCACGTCAGGCACCACGCCTGACCCTGCTGCCGCATCCAGCCCCAGATGGTCGAGGAGGCTTGTTAACACAGGCTGCGGGTTTGTGGAGAGCGCCTCATAGACAACCTGAACCGGCTTGATCCGCTGGCGTTCAAACCAGCGCTTCCAGTCCTGCTCAAAACGCTCGAATTCGGCGACTTGCTGCTCCAGCAGCCTGACATCATATTTCGGCTTCTGCGGCGGTGCCATTCTCTCTATCTCGCTTCCGTCCGGAGCAATGTGCCACAAGCCTGTCTGCATCGCCTTGGCCAGCGAAACCGCCTGGGCAACCTTGTCTGTTCGCGAAAGATGAATGTACAGCGGATTGCCAAACGCCTTTTCAAAGCGCGCACCATCACTTGCCAAACCGGGGTACAGCGTGTCCAGCCTGTCTGACAACTCACCGACATTTTTCATCATCAGGCGCAGGCCAAACATGCCCGTGCCCCCGTCACCTTCACGCAACTCGGCATCGAGATAAGCGCGGTTGAACTGCGCGGCTGGCGCGGTTTCGGGCACTGCCACGTTCAAATGCTCTGCCCACCAGGTGATTGTCTGGCACCGGAAAAACGAGTCCGGCTTTCCGGCAATGCCCGTCGCGGCCAGCAGCCCACACAAAAGCGTGCTTCCCGTCCTTGGCGTGGCGCAGATGATGTATGAGTCAAATCGCTTCACATCCACTACCTGATCTGCCCATCCGTCAAAACAAACTGCCCTGTCCGCCGGATGGTTTCGGGTCTGATGCGGCGGACGACGGCTTTTTGCTGCCAGCAACGCCAATAACGGCATCGGCCTTGCCATCGGCAAACTCGATGCTCACGCCCATCCCTGCCGATGTGGCCGCCGCGGTGCGCACAGGTTGGCCGTCACCGTCGCGGACCAGGGCAAATCCGCGCTGAAGCACAGCCTGGTATGAAAACGCACCAAGCAGTTTGTCTGCTGCCTGCAGGCACTGTCTGCGTTGATCCATCTGCGCATCAAGCCCGCGCCGTGATTGTCGGCCGAGCCTCATCACGGTATCGCGGTCGCGTGTAATCTGCTGTCTTAGAGGACGCACGCTCAGTCTTGCAGACACACGGTCAAATCTGTTGCGGTTGCTGGACGTTGCTGCGCGCAGCGCCTGCTCCAGCCTGCCCGAAGCGGTGTCAAATCTTTGCCTTGCCAATGCAAGCAGGTCATCCGGTCTTGGCAAGCCCCTGCCCGCCGCCATCACTCTGGTGCGGCGCTCTTCCATGGCGCGCGAAACCGCCCGGTGCTGGCGGGCGCCCATATCCGCCACATACGCCAGCAGTTCAGACCTGACGGGCACCGCACGTTCAGCCGCAGCCGTTGGCGTGGGCGCGCGCCAGTCAGCAGCATAATCGACCAGCGTCCAGTCTGTTTCGTGGCCCACTGCCGAGATCAGCGGAATGACGCTATCGGCAGCCGCACGAACCACAATCTCCTCGTTAAACCCCCACAGGTCTTCGAGGCTGCCGCCACCGCGCGCCACGATGATCAGGTCCGGCCTTGGAATGTCTCCGCCCGGTTGAAGCGCGTTGAACCCGCGAATGCCTTGTGCCACTTCGGCTGCACTTTGCTCACCCTGCACACGCACAGGCCAAACCAGCACATGGCGTGGAAACCGGTCTGACAGGCGGTGCAGTATGTCCCTGATGACTGCTCCGGTGGGGGAAGTCACAACACCAATCACCTGCGGCAGATAGGGCAGTTCTTTCTTGCGCTCGTCGTCGAAAAGGCCTTCGGCGGAAAGTTTCTTGCGGCGTTCCTCCAGCAGCGCCATCAGCGCGCCAGCACCGGCAGGCTCCATGCTTTCAATAACGATCTGGTATTTCGACTGGCCGGGGAATGTGGTGATGCGGCCGGTGACGATGACCTCAAGGCCCTGTTCAGGCTGTATCTTGAGGCGAGAGGCTGTGCTTTTCCACATCACGCCGGATATGACGGCCTTGTCGTCCTTGAGGTCGAGATAGACGTGACCTGATGCAGGTCGCGACACCCGGCCCAGTTCGCCGCGCACCCGAACATGGCCAAAGGTGTCTTCCAGCGTGCGTTTCAGCGCATTGGAAATCTCCGAAACGGAAAACTCGGCCACATTGGAGACCGCTTCCGGCTCGTCCATAAGTTCGCCGGTATCAGAGTCAAATCCTGCTGGTGGCCAATCTGTCGACATCTATCACAAGAATCCTTTCAATCATCTCCATTGGATGCCAAAAACAAGGTCAAAGGCAAGGAGACTTGAGCACACATGAACATTCTTCTGATCGGATCCGGCGGGCGCGAACATGCGCTTGCCTGGGCAATTGCAAATTCACCGCTGACCGACACGCTTTTCTGCGCACCGGGCAATGCAGGAATTGCACAAGAGGCAGAGCTTGTGATGCTGGACGTCAATGATGCAAACGCCATTGCAGATTTCTGCAAGCTGAACGCCGTCGGGCTGGTCGTCGTCGGCCCGGAAGCACCCCTCGTGGATGGGCTTGCCGATGCATTGCGCGCGAGCGGCATCAAGACGTTCGGTCCGGGCGCAATGGCCGCCCGGCTTGAAGGCTCCAAGGGTTTTACCAAGGATATCTGCGCCAGGTACAACATTCCCACAGGCAGCTACGGCCGGTTTGACAATAAGGCTGATGCGCTTGCCTACATCAAGGCACAAGGCGCACCCATCGTGGTGAAGGCTGACGGGCTGGCTGCCGGCAAGGGGGTGACCGTTGCCATGACCATGCCGGAAGCCGAGGCTGCCATCAGCGACATTTTTGCAGGCCGGTTCGGTGCAGCAGGCGCCGAGGTCGTCATCGAGGAATATCTCGACGGCGAGGAAGCCTCGTTCTTTGCCATTTGCGACGGGAAGCGTGCCATCGCATTCGGCTCAGCGCAGGACCACAAGCGCGTCGGTGAAGGCGACACCGGGCCCAACACCGGCGGCATGGGCGCCTATTCGCCAGCACCCGTCATGGATGACGCCATGTCGGCCCGCGTCATGGACGAGATCATCCACCCGACGATGACGGCAATGGCGGCAGAGGGCGCACCGTTTCAGGGTGTGCTGTTTGCCGGCCTGATGATCACCGCCAAGGGCCCGGAACTGATTGAGTACAATGTCAGGTTTGGTGACCCGGAATGTCAGGTGCTGATGATGCGGCTCAAGGATGATATCGTCACCATCATGCTGGCGGCTTGTGACGGCACGCTGGACAAGGTCTCGGTACGCTGGCACGAGCGTGCAGCCCTGGCTGTGGTCATGGCCGCAAGGGGTTATCCCGGCGATGCCCCGAAAGGCTCCGTGATCTGCAATCTGGATGAGGCGTCGCAGATCGAAGGCGTCCAGATCTTTCATGCAGGCACAAAGCTGAGTGGCGATGATATCGTGGCCAATGGAGGGCGTGTGCTGAACGTCACAGGCACCGGCAAAACCGTCAGTGAAGCGCGCGAGACGGCCTACAGGGCAGTTGACGAGATAGTCTGGCCGGAAGGCTTCTGCCGCCGTGACATCGGCTGGCGGGCAATCGCAAGGGAGACATGATGGCTGAACTGTTCCCGGGTTTCGACCAGCGCATGATGGATGGTGATGGCGCGCGCATTTTCGTGCGCACAGGCGGTTCGGGCCCGGCACTGTTGCTGTTGCACGGCTATCCGCAAACAGGCGCCATGTGGCACAGGGTTGCGGGCCAGCTGGCAGAGCATTTCCCGCTCGTCATTCCCGACACGCGCGGATATGGTCGATCGGAAAAACCGGCGAATGACGCGAAAAACCTGACATATTCCAAACGCGCCGTCGGCAACGACCTGATTGCAATCATGCGCGCTCTGGGTCACCAGACCTTCCACCTTGCCGGCCACGACCGGCGCGAACGCATAGCCTACCGGATGGCGCTGGATCATCATGCGGCAGTCAGCAAACTTGTCGCTCTCGACATTGTACCCACCATCGAACAGTGGACAACCATCAACAGCCCACGCGAGATGGTCAATGTCTATCACTGGCCGTTCCTGGCCCAGCCGCATCCCCTGCCGGAGCAGATGATCGCGGCCAATCCGGATTTCTATCTCGACTGGACATTGGCCTCGTGGACCGGCAGCCACGACCTGTCGCTATTCAGCAAAGAGGGGATGGCCAGCTATCACGCTGCAATCCGCAACCCGGCGGCCATTCACGCCATGTGCAATGACTATCGCGCCGGGGCAACCTGCGACGTGGAGCATGACTGGGTCGCGCTTGCTGAGGACCGTCAGATCACCTGCCCGATGCTGGCGCTGTGGGGGGATGCCGGTATTCCCGGCAAGAACGGCGGCGGGCCA
>Ga0307379_10012445_pt1 | contig 11090 bp, 5 predicted proteins | sample UN2MG_FD_202237 | JGI IMG/M metagenome (GOLD analysis project Ga0307379, IMG submission 202237) | Soil microbial communities from Risofladan, Vaasa, Finland - UN-2 | ecosystem: Environmental > Terrestrial > Soil > Coastal area > Acid sulfate soil | place: Finland: Risofladan, Vaasa | collected... | reverse complement strand
ACTAACGTTGCCACGTTCGGATGGTCTGACCCCAGGACGCGCTCGAATATCGCCAGCGCCCGCTCGAACGCCGCCCGCGCCCCCGCCAGATCCCCCAGGTCCTGCAGCACACTCCCCAGGTTGTTGACGTCGCTGGCGACTTCGGGATGGTCGCGGCCGTAGACCCCCTCGTCGATCATCAGCGCCCGCTCGAACGCCGCCCGCGCCCCCGCCAGATCCCCCAGGTCCTTTAGCACCAGCCCCAGGTTGTTGACGTCGGTGGCGACGTTGGGATGGTCGGGGCCGAAGGCCCGCTCGTCGATCGCCAGCGCCCGCTCGAACGCCGCCCGCGCCCCCGCCAGCTCCCCCAGGTCCTTTAGCACCAGCCCCAGATTGTTGGCAGAGATGGCGACGTTGGGATGGTCGGGGCCGAAGGCCCGCTCGTCGATCGCCAGCGCCCGCTCGAACGCCACCCGCGCCCCCGCCAGATCCCCCAGGTCCTGCAGCACACCCCCCAGGTTGTTGACGTCGGTGGCGACGTTGGGATGGTCGGGGCCGAAGGCCCGCTCGTCGATCGCCAGCGCCCGCTCGCCCGCCGCCCGCGCCCCCGCCAGCTCCCCCAGGTCCTGCAGCACACTCCCCAGGTTGTTGACGTCGGTGGCGACTTCGGGGTGGTCGGGGCCGAAGACCCGCTCGTCGATCGCCAGCGCCCGCTCGAGCGCCGCCCGCGCTCCCGCCAGGTCCCCCAGGTCCTTCAGCACACTCCCCAGGTTGTTGACCCGGATGGCGACCTTGGGATGGTCGGGGCCGAAGGCCCGCTCGTCGATCGCCAGCGCCCGCTCGTACGCCGCCCGCGCCCCCGCCAGATCCCCCAGGTCCCGCAGCACACCCCCCAGGTTGTTGACGCGGATGGCGACCTTAGGATGGTCGGGGCCGAAGGCCCGCTCGTCGATCGCCAGCGCCCGCTCGTCCACCGCCCGCGCCCCGGCGTAGTCGGCCACTCTGTACAGGTAGTAGCCCAGGTTGGCCCACAGACTGGCGGCGTCTTCCAGTCCTTCTTCCTCCGCTCTCTCGGCCACCAGGCGAACGTGAGGCAGCAGCGGCACACAGTGAGACGGGCTACCCGTCTGGTCCATCCGGTCGTTGGCCGCGCGGGCCAGCCTTGCCAGCGCGCCGGCCAGCGCGCCGAGAAGCCCCTCCCCCTCAGGAGCGGATGGCGCGATGGCGCGCCCATACTCGGCCAGCAGCGGGTGCACCGCGGGACCCGCCTCGGGCTCCCCCATCTCCAGCAGGCCCAGCCCCGTCAGCACCCCCAGCGCCCCATCGCAGGCCTCCCGGTCAATGCCCGCCGCCTCCTCCAACACCTCGCACGGGATCGGTTGGTTGGGCGCGCAGTAGCCCGCCAGCAGGAACAGCCGCAGCGCCGTCTCGTCCTCCACTTGCTCCCAGCTCACCGCGAACGTCTCCGCCAGCCGCAGGTCGTGCTCCGTCGGGTTCCCCAACTCCTCCCGCCACCCCGCCATCGAGGGGTGCTCCCACATGGCCTCCAGCCGCCCCAGGTATGCCTCCACCGAAAGTCGCGCGTGGCCGCCCAGGTAGCGCCCCGCCAGTTCCAGCGCCAGCGGCAGGTGGTACAGCCGCTCCGCCAGCGCCTGCAAGTCGGCCTCTGTGGCCCGTCCATCCGGCAGGTGCTGACGTAGAAAGGTCTGGCTCTCCTCCGGTGTGAAAGTCTCCAGCCGCAACGGTCGCAGGCCCAGGAAACCCGGCCAGTCGGTCCGCCGAGCGGTGACCAACACACGCACCGCTCCCCCACTGAGCCGGGCCAGCCACTCCTGTGCCGCGCCCACCTCCTCCAGGTTGTCCAGCACCACCAACCGTGGCCCGCCCCGCTGCCACTCGCCCAACGTACGCGCCACCTGCTCCGGCTGCTTCTCCGGCCAGTCCGGCAGGCTCATCGCCGCGCCGCACGCCGCCACCTCCCCCTCGATCGCTTCCGGCTCGACCGCGTTGACCCAGTGCACCCCGTGGAAGAACCGCCCATACCGGTACACGAACTCCACCGCCAACTGCGTCTTCCCCACGCCCCCCATCCCGGCCACCGCCTGCGTCACCAGCGCCGAGCGCCCGTCTCCTCCCAGCAGCGCCCGCGCCAGCGCCTGGAGCGGCTCCACCCGCCCGGTGAACAGCGCGTTGCGCTGGAAGGGGATACGGAAGCCCGGCGGCAGCGGGCCGGGGTCGGGAAGCATATCGGGGTCAGGGAGCGGCGGTGGGGTGTAGGCGGACACGAGCAGGGAACGCAGTTGGTCGGGGGACAGGGTGACGTGGAGTTGCCGGGTATGGATGGTGTAGTCACCACCCGACAGCTTGTTGACGGTGGCGACGTTGTGGTCGCCGACCACGTTGCCGTCACCGGTGATGGCGGCCAACCGGGCGGCGAGGGTAGGGTCCTGTGCCAGGAGCCGCTTCAAGCGCTCAAGCAGTTCGGTCGTGTCTTCCTGAGTCAAGTTCTATTCCTTCCTGAACAACCCCGGTCTCGCTCACTTCTTATTCGTCCACAGCACTGCCCTGTTATCCCCAACCCTCTCTCGCGCTCAGTATCTGCTCGCCCATCCAAGGGGGCACGTTCCCTCTATCAACGCTTCGCCTGAACAACTACTCGCTTCTGCGCAGACTGGGGGCCAGCCTGGTTCGCTAGACCTTGGCTGCATGGGACTCTCACCTACTACACCTTGCCGGTTTACCCTGGCGCACGGGCCACCGCCACCCGAAAACCGACGTCCCCGTCCCAAGAGTGCGGGCCGAGCCTGAGGCGGAAGGCGCACCGGACGCCCGCGCCTGCAACGTCAAAGGCGCCCCCGCGCAACACACGGCCGCCATGCTCGTGTTTACTCGCCGTCCATTCCCACACGTTGCCAGCCATATCCACGCATCCATAAGGGCTGTCCCCCTGGGGCGAGTACTTGCCCACCGGCGTCGTGCCGCCGATACCGGCCTTTTTCGAGTTGCAACGCCCCTCCGCCCACTCACCCCACGGGTACTCCCGCCCATCTGTCCCCCGCGCCGCCTTCTCCCATTCTTCCTCGGTGGGCAAGAACCCACCGGCCCACGCGGCGTAGGCCGTCGCACCGTCCCAGGAGACGTTGACCACCGGGTGGTCGGCAATCTTCTTCGCAGGAGTCTTGCCCTCCCAGTGCGCTGGTGGTTTGTGCCTCGTCTCGGCTACGAAGCGGGCGTACTCGGCGTTAGTGACGGGGGCCTTGTCAATCCAGAACTCGGGCAGTTCGACCTCTCTCCTGTCGTCGCCGTAGAGAAACTTGCCCGCCGGCACGCGCACCATCTCCTTGCCATCCCTGGGATTGCGCCAGCGGTCTCTGGCAGATCCGACCGGATGCGTATCTAGACCAAGAGACTCAGCGCGTGCTCGTAAGGCACGGAGCAGGCGCTCATACCCTGTCTCCCGAAAAAGGTCAACCCACTGCCAGCGCCGAAGGCGTTCAGGAACATCACACTCTTCCAGGCGGAGAGGGATCAAGAAGATAGTACCCTCTGGCTGCTCATCAGCCACATCCAGAGCGTACTTGATCTCTTTCTGGACGTAGCCGGCCTTCGTGATCGCCTTACGAGAGAGGCAGATGATAACTGCGTCTGAAGACCGCACAGCCTTTGGTATCTCTAGCTGCCAGTCTTGTCCTGGTAGCAGATTCTCCTCATAAAACCAGGGGTCAATGCCATCAGCGCGTAGCCGGTGGTAGAGGTCCCGCACTGTGGGCTTGTCGCCGGAAGCGTGACAAAGGAAAACCTTCAGCTGACGTGGTGATTCCGTCGGAGTGGCAGGTCGTACCACCTGTTCAAATCCTCTTTCCACGGCAGGCTGCTTCCGCGTCGGTGGCAAGTCTGAGGTAGTTCCTGCTTGGGCTAGTCCTGTTGCCTCTGGCCAGGAAATGTCTGGGCGCTCCTGTCTGCCGACTTTGATCAGGTCATGGAGGCGCTTACGCCGCTCAAGATACGCAATCAGTTCTCTAGCCTTGCCCGTCTTCCCCTCACCTGGCAGGCCATCGTAGTCTATGTCCAGATCAAAACAGAGATCGCGCAGTTCGTTTTCGTCGAGGCGTGTAGTTAGTATCTTGCGCAACTCGGTCAGGTTCATATGTCCTGATGCCCTCTCAAACAGAAGTGCGGACTATCGTCTGTGGACACCAGCATGCGCGCCGCCACTCAGTTCTCACTCGTCCACAGCACCGCTCGCTTGTCCCCGATGTGCTCACTGGCGCTCAGTATCTCGTCACTAACCCAGGTAGGCGCGACCTTGCCCTGCCTCTCAGTGAACACCTCCCCGGCAGTGAGCGCCGCGAGCGCGTGTCACCATAATCATAAGTGGGCCGCAGTTGCGAGCGTTGGGGCATGTCATCAGTCACTGATAAAAAGACCTAGTGTCGACCGAGGCCGATTCTAGATATATCCCGCTCTCATCGAAATACCCAGAAAATACCCCTGGAAAACTATAGCTGCCCATTTGCTCACCATCATATTGACAGATGACATGCACATTAATGCGGCCAAGGAAATTGATCTTGCCTTCTCCCTCAGCTTCGACGGTCAGATCCGATACGTATATGTCCTCCACCACTGTTTTGCTCGAAAGCCTATCGAGCGATTGATACAACTCATAGTTGGGAGTACTAGCGAACAGCTCCTCTTCGACAAAACTAGCGATCTCTCCATCATACAATTCTCTTAGGGCATCAGTATCCAAGTGCGCGGCCAATGTGATTCTCTCCGAGCGGGAGATCTCGTAATTGTCAAACAAAAACTGCAGCGCGTTGAAACGTACATCTGGTTCGCTGTGCTGACAAACAATGGCCGACAGATAAGTATAACATCTGTCAGGGTCATGGTCGTGCAAAGCTGTAACAAGGGCCATAAAGGCGTCGTATTCTATTTCTTCGGTAGCTGATACTGCTTCAGCTATATCCTGCTTTATGAGAAGATTTGCTACAATCTGATCAATTGCGGAAGCTGATGCAGGGTCATAAGGCCATACTACTGAACCCTTCAAAGGCGAAGCGGAATAGGGTCTTACCAGCTGCATCACCTCAGCTAGTACCCGATCGGGGAGTTGATCACGGAAGGCCAAAACTGCCCCTTCTAGTGATGTCAATCGTTTGGCCCTTTGGTAGCTCTGTGGAAGAAACTGCATGAGAAGGTCATGATTGGAGGGCTCCAGCAGCATTGCTGTGAGTTCTGATGAGTCCCACACCAGGGTATGAATATCTCCTCCGCTGCTTTTGTCCAAGCTGTCTAGTAATGCTTTTGCTCCTGTGCTCACAGTGGTTGTTGTCACCAGCAAAAACCCATTAGCTTTGTGTTGAGCCACTTTGTCCTTGATTCCGGGACACGGTAAGTCGCTCTCGCTAACAGAGTTGCCGCTCTTCGCCTTGTCTTTGCAGCTCACTAGCCAAGTGATCTTCTCGCTAGAAAGAGGACCTGACAGGATCTCTGTGAAAAGGAGATCGCGACCACCGTCTGGGCCTCGACCTGACCAGGTCAGCGATAGGCCTTTCCTGCGGCCGATTTGTCGCGCAAGTTCTTCAAGCCGCTCGCCTGGGACGGCGGAAACCAGTTCTGTGAAATCGATAATCTGTTCTGGTTTCTCCATATCAGTTCGGTATCTCCTCCGTGCTCCACGCAGTCGCCACCGCCGCAATGCTCCTCAGCCGCCGGCTGTAGGCCCCCATGAGTAGACGCGACAGCCCCCGCTCAAACGGGCCAGTGGGCTTGATGGTGCCCAGGGCCTCGATGGCGCGGACGAGGGCGCGGCCTTGGGGTATGAGGTGGTGGAGTGAGGGCGGGGTTGGTCATCCTGCCGCCTGCACCACACCTCAGCTATTCATCTCTTGTCGTGTCAAAACGCAAAAGTCGTGCTCCGTGATCCTGCGTGTCGCCTGGACGAGCCATGCCCAGGCCTTGCCCGGTTCCCGACCACGAAAAGCGCCAAGTTGGGACCTTGTGTCAGAGTCAATCACAACAGGGTTTTCCAGGTAGAGTCTCTCATCACTCAGTCGAAACACCCAGGGATACTCATCAGGGTGACGGACTTTTGAGTGCGGTTTTCTCTCAGGAAGCGACGCAACCTTAGCGTGAGCAACAACCCCTTTCCCACTAGCATAGAAGCATATCCAGTCTCCTGGCTTCAAGTGCGTTCTCCCAGGGGTCCTCTCACCAAAGGCATAAATACGCGCTTGACCAACAAGCGTCTGTATCACCTGTTCAGCGGTCTGCTCCTCATCTTGCGCTACAGGGGTAAGCCAGTAAACAACCTCGCCTTCGACTGCCGGCTCCACAGGTGATGGTTGCTCTGGCGGCAATGGCTGTGGTTGTTCGGCAACCAATCGTGCCATAAGTTCAACCACTGGGTCAATCGTCGGTCCAGATGGACGTATGACGGCCAGAATGTCCTCATGGCGAATGTCATATTCATTCATCATCTCGGCCAGAGATAGGAAGGAATTCACGGAGACGATCCTTAGCTGATCTGCCCTCTTCTCGGCCACAATGGCATGCTCAAGCTGCCGAATCTCGGGATCCGGACGCCCGATCACGTACAGCCCCAGCGCCATGTCCCAACTCGGGATCACTCTCTCAGAGATCATCTGATTCACGTAATCCATGAGGGTAGCGGTCTTCACGGAGTAGACTTCGGTCGTCTTGACCTCGACAACGATGTGAAAGCCTGTAGGGGACTCCCAATGGCCGTCGAAGCCGGTCTGCCCCCGTACACCCTGGTAGCGCCCGAACGTCACTTCGAAGCCTAAGAAGCGTCCGATGTAGTTGACCAGGTCCTGTAATGCACGGCTGTACTGGTCGCCAGCATTTCTCAGGCATTCCTCAACATAGTCCCGAATCTGCCCAGCGTCGAGGAGATTCTTGCTCAGGTAGCGGCGGAATCGCTCCCGTGCAGCATCTTCCCCAGGGGAATCGTCTAGCTTCCCAATGAGGTCCAACACCTCGCCTAAGGTTATGCTCACATTTCACCTCCCTTGCTGACTATACATATCACGGTAGAACGGCCACTTCCCTGCCGCCCTCGCACATCTCTCAGCGAACGGCGCTGCGGCAGCGGGTACTGCGGGCTACCACTCGAGTCAGGTATCTGTAAGGGTTCTTCTAATCCCACGGTTGGGCTTCATCCCAAAGCTCTTCGTAGGCTTTCACGTACCTGCTATATAGTTCACTACCTCTTCCAGCCTCAACCAGGACACCCCATCTCTCGTCGGTCTTCGGCGTTATCATCATCAGCAGCAGCTTACCTGACGGAAGGTGTTTATCCAAAAACGTAACAGAGTGCGTCGGGACCGATCTAGTCGTCCGTATCTCAATCCGCCCGCGAGCAGCGGTAGGCAACTGCGATTTCCAATGTGACAGCCGACGCAGGTTGGTCTTGAGCAATTCCCCTGTTTGCGGGTCAGCGAATGTCTTCTGCCATGGTTCTAGTAGAGGATTAGGCTGATCTTCCGTGCCGGGGTCTACCAGAAGCAGCTTGATGTTACAGCCAGAGGTAGCCTTTGCTTCAAGTGTGATTGTTTGATGAAGCGCAATATACGCAAGGTTAACACCCGAGATAAAGACTTCTTCGGTCGCATCCTCAACCCACTCAGGAAAACGCGGAAGATGATCACGATTAGAATATACGCTGGTCAGGCCTTGATATGGGCCAACCCGCGATTCACGGATTTCTTTAAGGAGTGAAACTTGCCAGCGGTTTATCATGAAATGCCGCTCTACCACACTGAAAAGGATCAGTGCGGATACCAGAGCCACGGTAATCTGGGAAAGTCTGTCTGTAAACCACTGAATGTCCCAAAGGTCGAGAGCGTCAATGACAGACAGGCTGATGGCGACCAAAGCGGCAATGAAAATGATCATATCACTGATCATTGCTGAGTCTTTCCACCAGGGTTTTCTTGATGAAGAGTACCGTTGGTTCATGAACCACTCCACCTTTGCCTTGACAGATTCCACTCTCGGTCTGAGGACCACCCGCATCTCGATAGTGGGCCTGCTTGTGCTACAATTTGCAGCACCAGAGCGCGCTCACCGTGCTGGTCAGCGTCCCCGACTGTGCTGAGTCGGGAAGCGATTTCTTATGAGCGTCCTTCCACCACGGCGATTTCCTCCTCCGTCAAGCCGTACAACTCATACACCAGCGCATCAATCTGTGCGTCGAGCCGCTCGATCTGGCGGGCCAGGTCGTGGCGGGAGTCCAGCAAGCGTGCCTCCGCTGCGGCTTTCTCACGCTGCAAGCGTAGCATTTCCTCCACCAGCGCCACCATCCGGTCGTGCCGGGCCACGTCCGCCGGGTCGTCGAAGTTGATGCGGCGGATGGGGAGGCGCTCAATGTATTGCGTGAAGTAGCGATAGAAACCACCTCGAAGCTTGGTGCTTATGCACTTGAAGAACAAGTCAAGGGATTTGCTATTTAGAAGTCCCAGAACGTAGAGGGGGTTTTCCTGGAGGGCATCCAATGTAATACCATAACCGCTCACAAAGTAATATCGGCCATCAGGATCAAATGCAAAGGATGCACTAGGCGCAATGTCAGGTGTCATTAACTTCGAATGGCTGAATCTTTCGAGGTTCTTCGGATACACATACCCATACCATTCCTCGTGTTTCATCCGTCCGCGCTCACGTTCTTCAAGAGTCTCACGGTTGGTCTCCAGATAATTCCAGGTCAGTGGAAACTCGGAATGCAATTGCTCAGGTGAGATTAACTCCGCTTTTTCCTCAATGATCTGGTACGGAACAAGCACATAACGAGATGGCTGAGAAGGCTTGTATCGTTTGATTTCTTCTCCTCGCAAGAATGGCCTTAACAGGTCGGGCTCCAACTCCACCTGTTTGCCCAACACCTTTGATTGCAGTCTCCAAGTCTGCCCTCCTGTTGAGACGCTCTCCAATACGTAGATTTCGTTGGCGCTAGTGCGTATACCCTGATAGATCTTCGCGCCTGCTGCGCCGAGTGACGTACCAGTGGCCTCGAGCTTTCTCAGCAATTCCGTCTGTATATCAGACCCAAATGCCCATGGCCTCTCGCCCAAGCGCTCGCTGTCCAGTAGTGTCTCGGGCAGGTCGTCGGGCAGCAAGGCGGGCCGGTCGGGCTGAGCCTTGAGCCAGTCGCCGGCGGCCACGTAGGCCAGCCGGGGGTTGGGTGCTTTGCGCAGGAAGAGCAGGCAGGTGTAGGTGGTGGCGTCCTCAAACACCTGGGCGTCACCAAAATCCACCACCTGCCACACGGCCTGTTGCTCGCTCAGCAGCACCCGCAACTCACGACCGTAACTGGCCTGGAAGAACTTATTGGGTATGATGAAGCCCATCATCCCACCGGGACGCAACAGTTGCAGCGCCCGCTCCACGAACAGCACGTAGATGTCATAGCTGCCACTGGCGGCCCGGTAGTGGTCGCCGTACCACCCGGCGTCATCTTTGGGCAGGGTCTGGATGCGGATATAGGGGGGGGTTGCCCACGATCACGTCGAAGCCGGGAGAGACCTGGCAGGTCTTCTGAGACCTGCCAGGTCTGAACTCTTCCTCCCAGTTGAACGGGTGCTTGTCGCGCCAACCGGGGCCGAAGGCGGCCTCCAACTCGGCCGGCGCGCCGCTGATGAGACTGTTGCCCTGCCGCACGTTGTCCAATGGGGGTAGCAGGCCGCGCTGGTTCACCGCCTTCAACAGCAGGTTCAGCCGGGCGATCTCCACTGCCTGGGCGTCCAGGTCTACCCCGTACAGGTTGCCGGTCAGGACCTCCATCCGCCGCGCCAGGTCGTGCGTATCACCGGCGGCTCCCACCCTCACCCCCGCCCCTCTCCCTGGGAGGGAGAGGGGAGAAGTCGCCCTCACCCCCGGCCCCTCTCCCGAAGGACGGGAGAGGGGAGTGTGGTGTTGGCCGCGCACGTTGGCCAGGTAGCGGTCGAGCACGTCGAAGGCTTCGATGAGGAAGGAGCCGGAACCACACGCCATATCCAGGACTTTGACCTGGCGGGCCTGTTCGTAATCCCGTTCCTGCAAGAAGCGCCCCAACGTCTGGCCCACGATGTAGCGCACGACGAACTGCGGCGTGTAATAGATGCCCTGCGCCTTGCGTTTGGCCCTCCGGTCCACCACTTGCTTACCCTCAGGGTCCTGCGCCCGGTGGCCCAGGTATTGCTCGTAGATCGTGCCCAGCACGTCGGCGTCAATCGCGTTGAAATCGTACAGCCCGTAGCCACCTGGCACCTCGTACAGCCCCTCGACCACCTGCTCGTAGGGGCCGGGGTCACTCGTCAGTTCCTCGCACAGGTGGGGGGCGAACAAACGGCTGTCGTAGGCTTCATCGAACTCGCGGAACAGCCCGTTCAGTTGCGCCAGCAGGTCTTTTTTGCGCCCCTGCTCGCGCCACTGGCGCACCATGGGGCGCAGCCGCACCGGCTCGATCTCGCGGTCTTCGCAGGTGCGGATAAAGATCAGCCGGTCCAGGATGCGCTGCACCGCCTCGTCAATCTGCTCGACGCTGTGCGTGGGGTTGTAGGGGCACAGGTGGCGGAACAGCTCGCGCCGCCATGCGGTCAGGTCGGCGAACAGCAGGCGGCTGACCGGCGTGCGCGTGGCCTTCTTGCCCACCGCCTCGGCCGCCCGGCCCAGCGCCCCCTCGGCCATGGCCGGGCGGGAGAGCAGCCACAGGTCGTCGAACCGGTCAAGATACTGCTGCCAGTGCAGATCTTTGAAGATGGCACGGATGGGGACGGTCTCCTGCCACTCGGCGTTGAATACCTTCAACCCTTCGAAGTCGGTCAGCACGGCCCAGGTGACCCCCTTGAGCCAGGCATAATTGATGGCCTGTCGCGCCCATTGAGGATCGTCCAGGTTGGTGAGGATTTTCTTCGTCTCCAGGAAGAAGCGCGGGATGCCCTGGATACGAAAGGCGAAATCCACAAATCCGCGCGACACCTGCTCTTCGGGGCTGACCTCGCGGGTGTCGCGCGTGTTCCAGCCCAGCGCGTCGAACAGGGGCAGGATGAACGCTTGCCGCGTGGCGGCTTCGTTGTAGCGCTTGCGGTTGTGGGCGGAGAGCCTGG
>Ga0307379_10012443_pt1 | contig 11091 bp, 9 predicted proteins | sample UN2MG_FD_202237 | JGI IMG/M metagenome (GOLD analysis project Ga0307379, IMG submission 202237) | Soil microbial communities from Risofladan, Vaasa, Finland - UN-2 | ecosystem: Environmental > Terrestrial > Soil > Coastal area > Acid sulfate soil | place: Finland: Risofladan, Vaasa | collected... | reverse complement strand
TTAACTGCTTTTCTTTTCTGTTTTACCCTTTTATTAGGCATAGGCTACCTGACTCTCTCATCCTGCAACAAAAACCTCGATTACCTCAAGTTTATCAATCTTCAGCGGGAAAACCGCATTCTGACCCAGAAACTGGAAACGGTCGAGCAAAAGATATCTTCTCTGAACGGCACAATTAACGACCTGATGAAAGAAAACCAGGCATTCCGCACTATCGCCGGACTCGAGGTTCTGGACGATGAAATCAAGAAAGTCGGTATCGGGGGAACTTTTTCCGGCAATTACGATGAATTATTCGAGATAAACAGCCAGCTGGCCAGAAAGATTTACACGCAGGAAGATCAGGTAGATGAACTCCAGCGCAAAGCGGACCTGGTTACCCAGAGCCTCCAGGAAGCTATCCAGAGCATGGAAGAGAGCGCAGACAAGTGGGCTCATTTCCCTTCAATCATGCCCTCCGATGGTTATATATCAAGCCGTTTCGGCCGACGCAGCCACCCGATTTTCCATATTTTGCAGCAGCACAACGGAATCGACATTTCCTGCCGTCATGGCGCATCGATCATCGCTCCCGCCGATGGCACGGTAAAAATGGTGAAGCATCAGATCGGCTATGGTTTGACAGTGATGATCGACCATAATTACGGTATCGTGACCAAGTACGCTCACTGCTCGAAAAGCAATGTGCGGGTGGGGCAAAAAATCAAGCGTGGTGATATTATCGCCTTTGTCGGCAAGACCGGCATTACCACAGGGCCGAACCTGCACTACGAAGTAGTGATCAATGGCACAGCCAAGAATCCGGAAAGTTACATCCTTGATAACTACATCCCCTGATTGCGTATCTTTCCAGCCAGCTCCTAAAATCATAGATTTGTTAGTTCCGCCGCCTGCCGGGTAATTGTGACTTGACACAACAGATCGGCCTTAATATCTTAAATCTGTCCCAGGTCCACAGAACAAAAATTCGCTAACCCCGTCAGGACCGGAAGGTAGCAGCGGTACGCTTGTAGTTTTTGTTGCTGTGGGCGGCCTGGGACTCTCTTTTTGGCGGTCGGTCTTATGCTTGCCCCTGACACTACAGGAAAAATCCAATTTTCTTTAAAGAGATGTTGAAATATTAATAATTCCTCTTTGGGACAGAATAAAAAAATGTCTTTATAGTATTTCAAATTCAAGGTAAATTACCGATATGCAGGGGCACGATATGCTGTGCCTCTAGCGTGTAAATAGAACACATTCCAGCTGAAACCCATTTTTCAACACACCTTTGAAAAGTTTAAAACCAAAAATCAACTGAGTTACATTTTTCCCGGGAGCTGCATATGTTTTTTCTGCATTCGTACCTGCCGGCGGTTATCTTTTGTGTCATAACCATGCTTTGCTGGGGCTCCTGGGCTAACACCCAGAAGCTGGCCGGCCGTTACTGGCGATTCGAGCTCTTTTACTGGGATTATGCGATCGGAGTGCTCCTGCTGTCGGCTATTTTCGCTCTGACCCTGGGTAGTATCGGCACTGAGGGAAGATCTTTTATCGCCGATATATGCCAAGCCAAGGGAGCTAATGTCTCCTCTGCAATAATTGGAGGCGTGGTATTCAACCTCTCCAATATACTGCTGGTAGCGGCAATCGACATTGCCGGCATGGCTGTGGCTTTCCCTGTCGGCGTGGGCCTGGCCCTGGTAATCGGGGTATTCAAAAACTATGCAGACAACCCGGTAGGGAATGCGCCAATTCTCTTTACCGGAGTCGCCGTGGTGGTGCTGGCGATCATTCTCGATGCGGTAGCCTACCGGCGGCTCGGCTCAGGCTCCTCGGGCGGCACCAAAGGCCTGATCCTTTCCATTGCCGCGGGCGTTCTGATGGGCTTCTTTTATCCTTTCGTCGCCGCATCAATGGACCTCAACAACTTCGCCTCACCTGAGGTTGGCAAGCTCACCCCTTACACAGCGGTGTTCTTTTTCTCGGTCGGTCTTTTCCTGAGCAATTTCGTTTTCAACACTCTGGCCATGAAATTCCCTTTCAGCGGCGAAAAAGTGCCCATCAGAGAGTATTTCAAAGGTTCTTTCGGGGTTCATCTGACAGGCGTGCTCGGCGGGATTATCTGGAATATCGGGATGAGCTTCAGTATCATCGCTTCCGGCCAGGCGGGACCGGCGATCTCCTACGGACTGGGGCAGGGCGCGACAATGGTGGCAGCCTTGTGGGGGGTTTTTGTCTGGAAAGAGTTTGCCCAGGCGCCCAAAGGAACAGGCAAGCTGCTTACAGCCATGTTCGCCAGCTTTGTAATCGGGCTGGCTTTCATAATATACGCCCGGACAGTGGTTAGCGGATAAACTCTTTCCTTCGCAGTTTGTGGAATAATGAGCGATAAAAGGCGTCCCCCCGGACAGACAGCGCCACCTGCGCTGCAGGGGACCACGTTATCACTCGGTCAAAGCTGCCTTGCGCTTTCTCTGCGGTCCTTTTGACTTTTATACGGGAAAGCTGAGAGTTCGGGTGCGGCGTCCTTTCACATAATAATATTTGCGACTTTCGGAGCGGCCAGTTTTTTGAAGTCAGCGTATTTCATGCGCAGGGCTTCAAAATGGCTGCAGGCGTTAAAAATTATCATCTCGTCTTCTTCGAGGCTTTTATCCACGAAAACTTTCAACCCATAAAGGTTCCCGAACGGCGGCATGGCGCCCACCTCACAGTCCGGGAAAAGTTTCCTGATCTCGGATTCACTCGCCAGGACCGGCTCTTTCATCCCTGAGACTGCGGCAAACTTGCTCATGTCCACCTGATGGGGAGCATCCACTACCGCCATAGCATATTCTTTCCCATCAGAAATAATAACAACCTTTGCCACCTCTTTGCCGGGTTTATTCACGCTCGCAGCGGTCTCCTGGGCAGTGTAAGTTACGCTGTGCTGAATGATGTGGTAATCCACTCCGTTTTCTTTCAGATAATCGGTCAATTTCTTAGATACTGACATGGGTTATCCCCCCTTTCTCCAGTCAGAGTTCAAGATTGGCCTTCATACATGATCGGATTGCCCAGCTCATTCAGATGGAACTGGTGGAAAGCCCGCTGGCCGTTGTAATCCAGAACTCTCAAATCGTCGGTCTCCCGCAGATCCCTGGTAACCACCTCAAAATGGCCGCCATAGCGTTCCTTTGCTTTCTCCACCGGGATTTCATAGGCGATAAACTTATCGAGCCCCTTGCCGGCCAGCTTTTCAATCAATCCGGGAGCGGTTAATGAATCGTGAGATGTCAGGATAACCAATGGGCTACTGCCCGTAAAAAGCAGGGCGGCTTTCATGGTTCACTACCTCCGGGTTGTATGGTTTCAAAAGAGGGATTCCTCCCTTCAAGCGAAAAAATGGAGCCGCAATTATTCTTTTTCGGACCAGCCGCCGGAGCGCTCGCTCTTTTTTTCGCTTTTCGTAAAAATTCCTCTATCTCAATTGTATTTTGAGTAGTAAAAAAGTTCAAGAGAATAAACATTTTTTTCAATATTTACACAAGCTTTAATTTTGCCAACCGGCAGCCCGGGTTAGTGCTCGCTGAGAGAGATCAATCATTTACCTGCTGTCAGCACCGGCTCTGGATAAGACCTGATCCCTATAAAAATCCCCCTCTTGCGGCAAAAGGGGGATTTTCAGGGGCCGGAAGCCTAAAGGAGCCGGAAGCAGCTTTTAAGCGAGTGTAAGAAGACTGTGGGCTTGAAGCAGGTTTTTCCTGGTGGCGAGCCCGTGCGGGCAGGCTGTCTCACAGGGGGCCGGACAATTTTCACAGGGGAGAGGTTTTGCTTCCTGAGGCAGGGCTTTATAATTTTCAATAGCCACTTTTTCAAAACCGTAATACTTGTAATACATCTGGTAGCGCATCACGCTCGCCACATCCACGCCGTGGGGGCACCTAATGCTGCAGGTTCCGCAGTTCCGGCAATATTTATCGGCGAAAGAGCTCCGGTAGTGATCGAGCAAGCGACGATCCTCGTAAGAAAGCTTTTTATTCACTGCTTCCAGGCAGCTTTCGACAGCGGAAAAGTTGGTGAAATGCATACAAACGGAGCTGACATTCGGATTGGAAAGCGCCCAGCGCATCCGGGCATGATTAAGTTCCAGCTTTTTCTTCTGCAGGGCTTCCACCTCCAATTCCTGCGCCCCGGCCCTGATTTTGAAAACGATTATGCCGATGCCGGCTTGCGAGGCCCGCTCGAATATTTTCATCTGGTTCTTATATTCCATAAAATTGTACTTGCACAGGATAATATCAAAGTAGCCCAGATCAATGGCCCTGTTCAGCATGTTTTCAAGATCGGAGCTGTGTGTTGAGATCCCCAGATAATTGGCTTTCCCATTCTTTTTCATTTTTTCAAAGGCCTTGGGGATGTCCGGGTTCGTCACATCCTTGATCTCCGCCGCCTGATGGGGCACATAGATATCAAGGTGGTCGGTTCCGATGTCCTTGAGGCTTTTATCCAACCTTTCCAGCATTTCCTGCTCGTTAATGCCTTTGTAACAGTCGATGCCGCTGGAGATAACCAGGTTCTCCCGGTGAGTGGCTACAATCGGCGCGAGAGCACGCTCCGCACCGCCGCTCTGATAATCGGCGCAGGTTGAGATCAAGTTGATCCCCGCATTGACTGCCGCTTCAAGAACCGGAGTATCCTGCCAGCCGAATGTGCCGAAACATACCTCACTCACTTTCAATCCCGTCCTTCCGAGGGTGCGATATTTCATCGAGCCACGCGCCTTATCCTGCCCGGGAATCTCTTCTTTTGCCGCCGGACTGTTTCCGGTCAGAGATATTCCTCCTGCAGCCAGCAAGCCTTTTTCGATAAAGCTGCGACGATCCATGGGCGATCTCCTTTCTGACAAACGGAGCGATCGGTTTGAAGGGTCAATCCCCTCCAGGAGGGGAGATTTAAATTCCAGGGCCTTATATCAGTAAGGCGGCGCAGATTAGCCGCGCCACCCTCTCGAGGCAAATTCTTTCTCCTCCGCAAAATCAAACCCGGAAAAAGAATAACTGTTTTCTCCAAAGCCATGGTTAAAATAATTTACATCTTTTCCGGTGTAAAGGATGAAAAAATCTCTTGCGAATTATTCAATCTTTGGCTAAACATCTTAGTTAATAATCATCTCTTGATTTTTTACGCCTCTGAAGACTCCCTCGGACCGGAGATCGGAGCCGATAATTTCAGTCTTCATCAAAAACAGGAGCCAGTGAACCATGAGCCCAGAACTTACCAAACACGGACGCTTGCTTTCACTCGATGTTTATCGCGGACTCACTATGTTACTGATGTGCTCGAGCGGACTCGGCCTGGGCGTTTTGGAAAACACTCCCGGCTGGAGCTGGCTGGCCCGCCAGGTCGACCATGTGGCCTGGAAAGGCTGTGTCCTGTGGGATCTGATCCAGCCCTCTTTCATGTTCATTGTGGGCGTGGCCATGCCCCTTGCCTTCGCTATCCGCAGTGCGCGGGGCCAAAGCCGCGCCCAACAGTTCAAGCACGTGGTCAAACGCTCGCTCAGCCTGCTGATTATCGGAGTAGCGCTGATCTGCGTGAGCAGGGGAAAATACGTGATCGATCTGACCACAGTGCTCCAGCAGATCGCTATCGGCTATTTCTTCGCCTTTTTCGTCCTGGGCCGCGGGTTCAGGGTGCAGACAATCACCGTTTTTCTGATTCTCGCCGTGCACTGGGCGCTTTTCCAGTTCTGGCCGGGTGTGGGCCCGGACGGCCCCTGGGCCAAAAACGCCAATTTCGCCTCCTGGCTCGATTACTTGTGGCTCAATCGCTATGATCCAGGTGGATATACGAGCTTCAACGCTTTCTCCTCCACAGCCACGATTATTTTCGGGGTGATGGCCGGAGAACTCCTGCGTAAAGAAATCACGGAAAAAAGAAAAGTCGTCTATCTGGCGCTGGCCGGGGTCTGCTTTCTCATCTTAGGCACCCTTCTGCATCCATTGATTCCGGTTGTCAAAAGAATCTGGACCGCTTCCTGGGCAATTTACTCGACAGGCTGGGCCCTGCTCTTGCTTGCGTTTTTCTACTGGGTGATCGAGGTCGCAGGCAGGCGTAAATGGTGTTTTATTTTCATGGTGGTGGGCATGAACTCGATATTTATCTACGTGTTCAACTGGCTGATGAGAGGGTCTCTCAACGAGTGGATCTGGGCTTTCACCCGCCCTGTTCTCGACCCCTTGGGAGCTCCGGGTACGATTATCCAGTCCGTGCTGCTCCTTGCAGCGCTCTGGTATTCTGTTTACTGGCTCTACAAGCGCGAAATTTTCCTCAAGGTCGGCTGAGAAATGCCTGGGGAAAAAGCATTTCCTTGTTCTTTTCGGAAACAGGACAAACCGGGCTTTTTACCCGCCACTCCAGGAGGTTTTTCCATGAAAAAGGCAGCCCGAAAGGCATTGAATACGAGTTTCTGGTCCCTGCTACTGCTAGTCTTCTTCATCCCGACTTACGCCGCTGCTGTGACTCTCGATTCCGATCTGGTGCGGGACAAGATCAAAGGCGGATGGGTCGGCCAGACAGTGGGCTGCACCTTCGGCGGCCCCACGGAATTCGACTGGCGGGGAACCTGGATCCAGGATTACGTGCCTGTCAGGTGGGACGAAAACCTGCTGCTTGAATCCTACGAGAACTCTCCCGGCCTGTATGACGACCTGTATATGGACCTGTCATTTCTGTCAGTGCTCGATGAGAAAGGTCTCGATGCGCCGGTCCAGGCCCTGGCCAACAAATTCGCCCACGCCGGTTTCCGGCTCTGGCATGCCAATCAGGCCGCCCGCTGGAACATCTTGAACGGAATCATGCCCCCGGCCTCAGGCCATTACAAGAACAACCCCCACGCCGATGACATCGATTTCCAGATCGAGAGCGACTTTATTGGCCTGATCACCCCGGGAATGCCGGTGACCGCGCTCGAGTACGCCGACAAGGTCGGACATATCATGAATTACGGCGATGGAGTCTATGGGGGCGTTTTTGTCTCCGCCATGTACTCCCACGCCTTTGTCGAGAATGATATCGCGGCGGTTGTGGAAAAAGCCCTGCTCAGCCTGCCCCCGGAGAGCAAATATGCCCGCTCGATCAGGGATGTAATCGACTGGTGGCGCGAGACACCCGATGACTGGAGAGAATGCTGGTACAAGGTGCAGATGAAATGGGCCGAGGATGTGGGCTGCCCCAACGGCGCCCTTGATCCTTTCAATATCGATGCTCTACTCAATGGGGCCTACATTGCTATCGGCCTGCTTTACGGCAGCGGCGATTTCGGCCGCACGCTCGAGATCTCGACCCGCTGTGGCCAGGACTCGGACTGCAATCCCTCCAATGCCGGAGGCATCCTCGGCACCCTGATCGGCTTCCGGAACATACCGGACAAATGGAAAGCCGGCCTCGACAAGGTCGAGCACCTCAAGTTCAGTTACTCGGATTACAGCCTCAAGGATGTTTACAAGGTCAACTACCGTCTGGCCGCAGAGCTGGTCAAAAGAAGCGGCGGCGCTGTGGATGAAAAGGCCTGGATCATTAACCTCCAGACCCCGAAGCCTCCTGAGAAGCTCGAGGTCGGTTTCGAGGGACTCACCCCGGTGGGTAAAGTCGGCTTGCGCGGGGCCAGGCTGGAGGAAACATTCTCGACCACCTTTGAAGGCCGGGCATTCGTGGTGGATGGCAGCATGGTCGAAAACCGGGGTACTGCCAGATGCGAAGTTTATCTCGACGGCCGCCTGCTGGAAAAGGTGCTCCTGAAGGGAGATTACCACGACCGCCGGACTCCTCTTTTCTGGAATTACGAGCTTGACCCGGGAAACCACATGCTCGAGATAAAGAAGGTCGCCGGGGACGGTCTGCCGCAGCTGAATTCGCTGTTGATCTACCGCTGAAAGCCACTGGCGCACATGCGCCAGGTCATGTGCTTTTCCTGGAGGGACATTCAAGCCGTACCCATTCGCGCCAGCAATTTGTGCAAATAATCGGGGCCAATAACTAAAAAACTCCTCCGTCAGTCAGGCTAATGTGCTGTCCCGGAAATGGATGCATTAAAAAATGAAGGACTTTTTCTACTGAATTATCCGCAGAGTCAGAAATCCCCCCTGCCCCCTTTACAGGGGGGGGGAATTAAGATATTGTCTTTCAATCAGTTGCAATAGCTGAAGATTGCATGATATAACCTCCCCCTTCCAAAAAGGGTGAATGAGTGGGATTTGTTTAAATATATCCATAATACTCATTATTTGTGGGACACCATACTAGATAAGAGGTTGCCAAGCGGAAGCGTTCCGACTATCTTTAAAAACAGAATAAAACCTTCACCTTTTCCAAACCATGAGCTATTTAGTACTTGCGCGTAAATACCGGCCCCTGGTCTTTGGGGATATAATCGCCCAGCAGCATGTGACTCAAACCCTGGTCAATGCGATTGCTTCCGGCCGCATAAGCCATGCTTATCTTTTTTCCGGGCCCCGGGGGGTGGGCAAAACGAGCACTGCCAGGATCCTCGCCCGGGCTGTGAACTGCCCTCAGCCGGCGGGCCAGGACCCTTGCAATGAGTGCCCCTGCTGCCAGGATATTATCAAGGGGCATTCGCTGGATGTTCTTGAGATCGATGGAGCCTCGAACCGGGGCATAGATGAAATCCGCGACCTCAGGGAGAGAGTAAACTACGCACCGAGCAGCAACCGTTACAAGATCTATATTATCGATGAAGTGCACATGCTGACCCAGGAAGCGTTCAACGCCCTGTTGAAAACCCTGGAGGAGCCGCCCTCGCATGTAATTTTCATCTTCGCCACTACAGCGCCGCACAAGGTGCCGCCGACCATCCTCTCCCGCTGCCAGCGCTTTGACTTCAAAACGGTTCCCACTGCAGAAATCATCGCCCAGCTTGAACGCGTGCTCAGCCGAGAGGGAATCGAAATGATCCCTGAGGTGACCGGGATGATCGCCCGCAAGGCGGACGGTGCCATGCGCGACGCTTTAAGCCTGTGCGATCAGGTAATCGCTTTCTGTGACGGTGATTATACGGTGGAAAAGGCCTCCCAGGTGCTGGGCGTGATCGATGCCGAGCTCTTTTTCCGGCTGACCGAGCTGGTTGCCGGAGGTCAAAACATAGAGGCGGTTCGCTTTGTGGATCATCTGGCAGACAACGGTGTAGACCTGGAGGACTTTTACGGGGAGCTTGTCAGGCATTACAGGAACCTGATCGTCTTCAAGCTCGGAGCCAAAGAGCCGGCCGCAATCGATGTCTCCCCGGCCCAGGCCCTCCGTTATACCGAGCTTGCCGAAAACCTGGAGGCAGAGGACCTTATCCGCTCTCTCCAGCTAATACTGAGTTTTGAGGAGATTATCAAGTACAGCGGGCAGCAAAAAATATCTCTCGAGCTTCTCCTGTTGCGATTGACTTTGCTTGAGAAAAGCATTAATATTAGCGAACTTTTATCCCGTCTGGAAGCAGGCCGGAACAGCTTTCCCACCTCAGCCGTCAGCGCACGACCAGCCGCCCAAAGTCCGGCGGGCTCAATCTCTGTTCAGCCCTCTGCGCCAAACCAGGAGACTTCGCCGATCCGGGCCTTGGAAAATGAGGAAGCCCCACCTGGCGAACCGGACAAAAAACCGCAGACTGGGATTGCCGGAGCTGTGGATCTCGAAGCATTCAGGGAAAACTGGGCCCAGATTATCCAGAGAATCAAGAAGAAAAAGATCTCTCTCGGACCTGTTCTCGGTTCATTGGAGCCTGTCCGCTTCGAGGATCACACTCTGGTCCTTAAAATAAACCATAAATTAGGTTACTATCGCGACAAGCTCAAAGAAAGCGATTGCCGAAAGCTTATTTGCGAAGCGATAAAAGAATTTTTCGGCCTCGGTGCTCTCGAGCTCGAGATCGAGGTTTCAAAGGACGACACAGTAAGAGATGTGCCACCGGCTGGAGAAGCTGCGCAGTTTTCAGCTCCGGACTCTTTCGAAAAGCTTTGCCGGACGAATCCGATCATTGGCAAGATGAACGAACTTTTCAACCCGGAATTGCTTTCCCAGTGATCACAACTTGACTGAGACTGGCTTTTGACGCTTAAACAAGGCAGGATGTGTTTTACTATTACAGGGAAATCTCTCAAAGGATACTGGTATGAACAATATTAATCAACTGCTACAACAAGCGCAGAAAATCCAGGGAAGATTCAAGCAGATGCAGCTTGAGTTGGAGAATAAAAAGGTGGAGGCCAGCAGCGGAGGAGGAATGGTGCGCGCCGTTGTGAACGGCAAACAGGAGCTGATCAAACTGAGTATCGATCCTGAGGTTATTAGCGGCAAGGATGAAGAAATGCTCGAGGAGCTTGTCTGCGCGGCTGTAAACAAGGCTCTTGAAAAAAGCCGTGAGATCATGGGTGAGGAGATGGCAAAAATCACCGGTGGGATCAATCTTCCCGGTTTCTTTACCAACATGCTTGGCAGCTGAGCCATGTCCAGAAGCGTGGACAAGCTGGTCAAGGCTTTCAGCCGCCTGCCGGGAATCGGGGAAAAAACCAGCACCAGACTGACTTATCACCTGTTAAAGGCGCCCTCGGACCAGGCGTTCGCTCTGGCTGAGGCGATTCGTCAACTCAAGGAGAACGTGATTTTCTGCTCGGCTTGCCGCAACATTACCGAGCAGGACCCGTGTGAAATATGCAGTGACTCCAGGCGTGATCACAGCGTTATTTGTGTAGTCGAGGAGCCCAGCGATATCCGGGCCATTGAATCCAGCGGCTCCTATCGCGGACTCTACCACGTTCTAGGCGGCCGGCTGAGCCCGCTCGATGGAGTAGGGCCTGGGGAGCTTTCGTTCGATCTCTTGAACGAAAGGATCCAAAACTCCACTCCCCCGGTGACTGAGGTGATTGTAGCCACCAACCCCAGTGTTGAGGGAGATGCTACCGCTCTTTATATCCAGCGGCTGCTGACAGAGAAAAATGTCAGGATCAGCCGCATCGCCTGCGGCCTGCCCGCTGGCGGACACCTCGAATATGCCGACTCTTTTACCATCAGCCAGGCCCTGCAAGGCCGCCACAAAATAGAAGGCCGTTAGGAACGAAAATTATC
>Ga0307379_10012441_pt1 | contig 11092 bp, 18 predicted proteins | sample UN2MG_FD_202237 | JGI IMG/M metagenome (GOLD analysis project Ga0307379, IMG submission 202237) | Soil microbial communities from Risofladan, Vaasa, Finland - UN-2 | ecosystem: Environmental > Terrestrial > Soil > Coastal area > Acid sulfate soil | place: Finland: Risofladan, Vaasa | collected... | reverse complement strand
TTAATAATTTTGCTTCTTGGTATTCTGTTATTTCATGCCTTGTTTCACGATCGATTCGCAAAACTTGTTGGTGGGAGGCAATTATGCGAGTTTTTGTGGTAGTTTGCCTGTTATTGTCCTCGATGATCCCCGCCTGATTTACTCCCATGCGCCTTAAGGTTTGTGAAATCCATTGTCCATTCACATCTTGACCTATAATTCCTACCGCCGAAACAATTCCTCCAAGACTAACTAAATTGGCCACAACATTTCCAGATCCACCTAAATTATATTCTTTATACGAAATTTCTATAATTGGAATTGGGGCTTCCTGCGAAATTCTGTTTGCTTTCCCTCGCTGGTATTCGTCCACCATTAAATCGCCCAGCGTCAATATGCGTTTGTTTAGTTTTTTCATGTTTAGTCCTTTATCGTTGTAATTAAGACATTTTGCCCTAAAAACGATAACCGCGCATTAATAAATACAACATCACCAAAACACGCGACATTTGTGTCGCATTTTTTAAAAACAGTATTATCAAATTTTGACACCCGAAAATCACAGTTTGAAAAATTACAATTTTCAGCGATTACCCCGGTAAAATCGCAATCGATGAAACAACATTTTTTGAAATTACAGTTTTCCAGCACAGCTTTATTAAATTTTGATATAGCAAAATTGATGCCTATAAAACTCGAATTAGTTAATTTAGAACTTATAAAATTAGTCCATTTCGCATTTGTGCTTTCGATAATAGTTATCTCCCCAGATGGAGACTCATATATTTCGCTGTTAAATACAACGTTGTTAAAAATAGATTTGCTAAAATTGGATTTTGAAATATTTAATATTGGCAATACTGCATTTTCGATTTTTAAGCCTTGGTAATTTTGGCCAGATAATTCAACAGCATCTGTTGTGAATTTATTATTATTTATTATTTCCTCAAAATTTTTTATGCTTATCATCTTTTTTTCCTTTTTCCTTTCTAGTTATTTCTAAAATCCTAAACAATTCAAGCCATTAGGCTTCAGTAGTTTTTCGTAATGTTGTATCCCAAATATTTTGCCATCCTTAACTGAATTTTGGTCGTTTGACCAAGCGATCTCTGATTCTATATTTGTGCCATCAGCCAGCTTTCTAACTGCCCTAACTCCCGCATAATATCTTCCCTCAACGTAAAGAATAAATTTATATTTCAGTTCTTTTGTTGTGGCTATTTTGACAATATCTTCAGCAATATTTTGTGTTAAAAAAACATCATACTCGATTTTAATATTTGCGCCGCCTGCCGTAGTTACTGCATCCCAGCGCAACTCGCCTTCATTTATTTTTTTCCACTCAATGGCCGAAAAGCAGGTGGAGCTACAAAAAAATATTAAACATGCAAATATAATAATTATTTTTTTCATTTCATCAAATTTCCTTTTTATTTAAAAAATCTTTAATATTGCGTCATATTATACTCATATTTTATCAAAAATACAAATTTTTGACATAGTTTTGTTTTATAATGGAGAAAGATATCTATCTATTGTTTCTGCCGCCACCTCTGGAGACCATACAAATTCCGCCGCATAATTTAATTCTCTAAGCAAAATAAGCGAATTGTTTTGCTTTATAATGTGGGTATTTTTTCTCATATCACCATTTTTATCAAAAAGAGCTTCTTTATTTTTTTTTACTTCTAAAAATAGGCCGGATACTCTGCCGAAAACAGACTGTAACTTTGCGTAAATAAAAATATCCGGCCAAACAAAATCAGGCTTATTCCACCGCATCCGCTTTAATTTTACCGCTACGCTTATGGGCAATTTAAGATGGTCCCACTGCATTGAAAAAGGGATATTAGGATATTTTTTATTTAAAAAATCCGCTATAAAAATTTTTAAATTATCTTCTTTTTTGTCATATGTTTTATTCATTTTCTCTCCTATTTTTTCTACATTTTTTTATAAAATTTCTCTCTTGCGAACGCCATGCTTTTTAATACAAATATTTTACAATCGACATAATCTACAACTATTGCATTTTCTTTATTTTTAGCATTTCTCAAAATTCGCCCGATATATTGTTGTAGTCTTCCATGCCACCGTATTGGAGTAACTAAATGCAATACCTCAAATTGCGGGGAATCGAAGCCCTCGCCAAGAAGTTGCATGGTTGAAAATAATGTTTTTATTTCATTGGATTTAATTCTAACTAAAATTTTATCTCTATCTTTTTTTGGTGTTTTACCGGTTAAAATCTCAGATTTTATATCGAACGATAAATTGTTATATAAAAAATTTAGGTGAGCCACTCGATCGCTCAAAATTATCTGATATTTTTCTTTATGTTTAAAAATATTATCTAAAATTAAATTATTCCGCTCTTGATCCAATGTCAGCGCTTTTATCATCGGTGAATAATCTTTATCCAAAGTATAATTATAATAAAAATTGGTTTCAACAATTTTTATTTCCGGGATAAGTCTTTTTTCTTTTTCCTGAAGATCCTTATTTGTTATTTTTGCGACGACATCTCCGAGTGTCCAATGAATTAATTTCGCAAGGCCATCTCTTCTATAGGGCGTCGCTGTCAGCCCGAGCATATATTTGCTGTCAAACTTGATAATAGTATTTGAAAAAGTCGTGCTGGGGCTGTGGTGACACTCATCAATTATGATAAAACCGAAATTTTTTGATATCTCGCATAAATTACGCTTATTTAGCGTTTGCACCATCCCAACAGTGATTGGCTTAATATCAACAATGCCGTTTCCTATTTTGCCAATATTTTCAGCGGGCATGCTTAAAAATTGTTCAATTCTATCGCTCCACTGTTTTAATAATTCTTTCGTGTGAACAATAATCAAAGTGGGCTGTTTTCTGTGAACAATTGTAGAAATAGCGATAATAGTTTTTCCGGATCCGCAGGGAGCTTCGAGAACCCCAAAATCTTTTTCTAAAATATTATTAACAGCATCATTTTGGAACGGTTTCAGTGATCCCTTAAATTTGGCATCTATTTGATCAATAGCGCGCCTCATATCATCAACATGATATTTTACCTTATATTGACATAATCGTGCCATTAACCACCCCATGCGCCCCCGAAAAAGATATAAATTATCCTCATCCTCTTCAAAACCAAAAATATATTTATTAATTTTGCCGAGATAATATCCTCTTTTTTCCGCATCCTCATACTTGGGATTTGAAATAGTAAAAGTATTTTTAATAACATTCAATAGCTCTTTAGTAATCTCTTTTTTATTAATAATAATATTATTTTTTAGTATAATTTTCATGATTTTTTACCTTTTTGCGAATAGCTACTGTGAAAAGTTGAGCTAAGTCATTGAAAGTTCCATAATGGTTTTTGGTGTTTTGTAAACCAAATTTCATTTTTTACTAAAATCATTTTTTGAATTTTGCCCAAAATAGCCAAACAGGCAAGGTTGGCCTAACTGTTTGATTTTATGTTATAAAAAAGCTCTTTTTTTGCGCAAAAAAAAAGTGGGACATCTTTTTTTGTAGCCAATTTTGTAGCCAAAAAAAAAGACGCCATAACTAATTGAAATATAAAGTAATTTTTGCTCTTTTTTTATTTTCTATACTATATTGAAGATAAAATCCTAAAAAAACATAGTGAGTAACTAATTATTATAATAAAACTAATAAAACTAAATGATCTTCGCCCCCTTATAGAAAAAAAAAAGGGGCTTTTTTGTACCCTAAAAACAAATAGTTATACCCCTTTTTTGCATTGGCTACAAAATTGGCTACAAAAAAAGATGTCTCTCTTATTTTTTTTTAAAAAAAATGCTCTATTTGTTGTATAAAATCAATCATTTAACAGGTCTTCTTTGTTTGGCTATTTATGAAAAAATCCAGTTATGTATTTTTAATAAGAATCCAAGTTTTTTTAATAAACTTAATTTCCTTTGCTTCTATTAAATTTTTTAAAGCTGTATTATAAGCCCATAATCCTGTTCTATTAGCATGTACGCATTGTTTCAATTTACTGTCTTTAAGGCTATTATGTCTTAATAACTGTCTTCTAATATTTTCTTCCAAGCGGGCTATGGCGTTTTCGCAGTCTATTGGATCATATGCTTTTCGTATTTTTAGCTGCCAGTCCATTAGCGTAATTATTTTTTTAACAATATCAGCGTCCACCTTTACTTGCTGAATATTGATCGATAACAGAATCATGAGCCTCAAAGCGATGGCGTCAATGCGCTTAGAATATTCTGACCTTTGCAAAGAAATATACCAATTGTGATATATTTCTCTAGCCTCCCGACTGATCGGTAAAATAAATTTTTTATTATTTCCTTTATTTAAATCGATATATTTCGCAATATCCCGAATGCTATTTTTTATGAGTTTTTTTAAAGATGGATCAATTTTGGGCGGGATAGAAAATTTTCGCGCTGAGTCGCCGGGAATTAATAAAATTCTATTTAAAAATCCAATATCCAAAAAATTAGCCGTCCACATTTTTTCGTATGTGGCGGTGGTGGACGCTCCAAGAATGCTAATGTACGCTGTTTCGATATTGACAGATTTTGTTTTTGTGTGGGCCTCATATTTATTGCTCTCATAAAACGTTGTGATCATCGGCAGGAGCACGCTTCCCTCTATTTTCGTTTTGTTTACAAAAGATTTAAATTCATCAAAAACAAGCAATAGTGGCTCATTTTCATTTTTTTTCAATATTTTTCCCAAGCCTTCCGCCGAATTGATTCCCCAACACGTCGAGAAGCCATACATAGCCTCTTTGAAAAGATCCACGGTTTTATTTAAAATGGTGGATTTTCGGGCATCAGCGGATTGTCCGATTAGAAGAGCATACAGCCTTGGTTGTGTTTTCAATTCGCCGCTGAGGGCTACTTTATCGGAAAAAATAGAGCCTAAGCATGTCAAAAAAGAGATGTAAAAAAATTCTCTAGCTCCTTCAAGCGAGTCGCTATATATAGTGGCAAAATCATTAGCGACGCCCTCCATAACCTCAAATGGAAACGTTAAATCAGTTTCTTTTTTATCTTCAGATTTAACACATTGATTATTTAAAGAATCCTGGATAATTTCTATTTCTCTAGCATGATTATTCAGCGTCAGACTGACATCTGAGGTTTGCGCTATATTTTTTGTTGAATTAAAATTGGATTGAATTAAATCCCGTCTTGCTTTTTCTTCTACCGCATGTTTTACCGCGTGTTCAAACAATGTGGGTGAGACGATTAACTCGCTCAGGAAGAGTAAAAATGAAATTAATGCCCTATTTTTAGGTTTTTTTTTATAAAGAATTAATTCTACGCTAGACAGATCAATTACATTTTCTTCAATGATTTGATTTTTAAGCCATTCAAATGCTTCTCTGCAGGTGGCATCCACAAAAACAGGGTATTTCAAAATAATCTCGTGAATTAACTGAGTATCCCGGAAAACACAACCTAAAATTCTTTTCTCGAATGTTGTGTCAAAAATATAGTCAGCGGCCATACATCCCTCCCTCTATTTTTGCTGTTCTTTTTTTAATAGAATGCTAATATTTTTTAATAATTTTATTAAAGAGCGTTTTTACATTTTTGAAATTTTTCTATTTCAGTCTCTAAAATTCTCCACCTGTACCCAATTTTATAAGCTCTAAGTTTTTTAGTCTTAATTAATTTTAGAATAGTTCTTGTGCAGCATTTTAGAATTTTTGATGTTTCTGCTGTGGTATAATTTTTCATACGAAAATTCACCCCCTTTCTTTTTTAGGATACTATACTTCACCCCATTCCTTTTGTCAACAAGCAAAAAAAATAGGCGCGCTTATAATCTAGCACACCTATTTTTATTTTTTTATCGTTTTGCTGACGCCAATAAAACGTTATAATTGATTCTTTGTCTTTGTCGTATCTTTTTTATACATCGCATCCCAAATCGGTATATACACGTAACTAAGAGAACTATCTATCAAGCATTTTTCCATATCATTATATTTTAATACAATCGCCACCGTATCCTCGACAATCCATTGATAACTTGCGCCTACTTTTGCGTTTGGATTAATCTTTAATACTAATGGCTCCATCTTCGGTTTACCATATTTTTCAGTAAGAGCTTTTAAAAAAATATTAAAACTATAACTTTTAGGGAACTGGCATCTCACCGAATAAAATTCATCTCGGTCTGAAAATAAAAAATGATAATTATACACGTAAGCATCCCCAATTTTTTCCCAATGCCCGCAGGCATCAAATATTGTATGACTTTTTCCAGTTGGTTTTGCATTTAAAAACTTAGATTCTTTTTTTAATATTTCATCCGCAGTTACGGGGCAATCATGAAAGGTTGGTTCAACTATTTTTTCAAATTCTTTTTCTGTGATTCCCCATTTGATACCCAAAAATCCATCTGGGGCTTTTTGGGCCAATGCACCATCGAAAAACACCAATAAAACTAAAATAATAAAAATTGTTTTTTTCATAACTGCTTCTAACCTCCTATATATTTTTTTAAAATTTTTAAAAGAAACTCTTTTTGTGTTTGTTCGGTTTTTTCTAAAAAATCTTTAATTTTATTTGCTGTTTCTGGATTCCATCGCTGACCAAATATTTGTGAATATTTTTTCCGTCCTCGCTTTCCGCAAGCATTTTTATTGCCTCTGGGAGCGCCCCTCGTTTCTTTTTTTAATTTTTTCATAATCAACTTGTTAATTAGTATCCTTTTCACTTTTTAGATTTTTATCCACATGTTTAAGAATATTTTTATATTCAATCGGCTCATTGGAGTCGATTTGAAATACAATAATAGTATTAAAATCTGTCGTAAGTCTAATTGCAAACAGACTTCCTGCTTTTATATTTTCAAAGTACATATAGACTCCGCCACACCTTCTAAAGTATATAGCTGCCCTTTCTGCGAATTTTTTTTTATCCATTTTCTTCTTTCATTTTCTTGAATATAACGCTGAAGTTCACCAGATTGCCGGGCTTTATCGGCAATTCTGGTGCAACGCCTTGTTATGTGTCGCTCTTGAAAATTAACACCGATTCATATGCAACCCGAAGGTTTGCGTTCGCTCCATTTCTTTGCCGCGGTGTTTCTATTTTGTGAGCTTTGATTAACTTAAATCCTATCTTTTCAAGTTCCTTGACATGCCACGATGTTACATCCATTTCTTTTCCAGCTCTAATATGATTACTGATATTCAGAATAAAAATACCATCACCTTTTAAAACTCTCTTACACTCTATCCATGCTTTTTTATGGAGTTCTTGATATTTCTTACCCCATTGCATCCGGCCTGAATTATTCTCGGTTAAAGCCCTGCCGAGACAATGCCGATATGTATTTCTTGTGTATTTCTTTTCTTTTTGATGATCCACGAAATGATCTGCCATCCTATTTCCGTAAGTTGGTGATGTGCAAATAGCGTCAAAACAATGATTATCAAATGGCATATCGGTTGCATCCCCGACAATAGCGCCCGATATTTCAGCCCATTCAGGTTCAATCTCTAAAAGGGTAGCGTGTGGGGCAATTGTTTTCAATTTCCCTGTCCCTGCGAATGGGTCTAAGATAGTTTTTTTGCCATTTAAATATCTCTCGAATACTGGCAATAAACTATCTGTATATCGCGCTGGATGTCTCATATATCCTCCGTTACTTGTTAAAACTTTTCGGGTTATACCAGATTTTGTCGGTGCAAAAAAGACACATAACACAGAAGTCAGGGGGCGCGCTTTATGCGCTCCCCTGCACTGCGTAGTTGTACGGGTTTATTTAATATTAATAGTTGTGGTTGTGGTACCAGCCTTATAGACACGATTTTTTTCATAGTCTACTTTAACAGGATATGGGTAAACTGTAACCTTTGTCTCGATATATAATGGTAATATTTGGCTCGTTTTTTTATCGACACACATTATCCAGGTTGCCGTAGTATTTTTTGACGCAAAGATTCCGTTTGGCTCAGGTTGCTCAATCGTAGTGAGGGCTGCTTTATCAAATCCTTGAGGATCTTCGTCTGTTGCCATTAAAGGATTTGTTAGACTTGTATCATAGGGGATGCCATAACCTATAGACGGACAATCACCCTCAATCAGGCCATAATCTGACCTCCATACTGTATGAGTAGCAACTTTTTCATTTCGCAGGTTATAAAGTTGGATTACAAGATCTCGTTCAAAGGACCAGTCGAAAGCAGGTATAGGCTGACTCTTTGCATACTGGTCTTGTTGCCGAGAAACCTTTTTTGCCTCAATTGTTGAAGTATTCTTATTAAATTCACACCCACCCATAAGAAATAGGACGGCCAAGCAAACAATGTAGTGATTTACTTTTTTCATGTTAATTCCTTTTTGATGATTTTAAAATTGTTATTGAATCGATTTGCGCTTGTATTTCCGATTTTTCATCCTCTGTAATGTCCCCTGCCCGTAACCGTCTTTGCAAAACTGTTATTTGTGCATCATAGGTTGATAATGCGTCCTCATCGGCTGCTTTTTTCTGATAAGACCGTTTAAATACTTCACGTTCTACAACAGTTCGCCCGATAATACCAACCGCCGAAAGGCCCCAAGCCACAATCCCTGTAATAAACATTAAAAATACAATCCACACCCACCAAGATCCAAAATACTTTTTTTCTGTTTTCATTTTACCCTCCTTTAAATTATTATTGCCTTCGTACAACGCTGAAGCTGACCGGCTTGGATGCTTTATGCCAAGTCCGCGTCCAGCGTCTTGTTGGCCGTTTATCTTAAAATTAGTGTTGTGTTAAAATTTCTAGCTAAACATATTAAATTTTTAACGTCCTTATTTGTAAAATTATGCTTGTCTCTAAGTTCTACCATTTTTAGGACAGCTTCTTTTATTGTCATTTTGGAAATTTTTTTAATCTCTAATAACTCGCCTATTGTTATATGTAAAAATTTATCCATATTTTTAATTCCTTTAATCGGCTAACGTCCTAATCAATCGCCGGCTTTTCGGTCGGCTGCATGAATTTGTTAGACACTATTTTTTCGATATGCCCACATCCTGCGCCATGTATTTTTATAGCTTTTGTTAGACACTATTTTTTCGATATGCCCACATCCTGCGCCATGTATTTTTATAGCTCCTGCGGCATAGGCCTCTATAGTTTCTTTTTTGTCTGAACTAAAAAATTTTCCATCATTCCAAACAAATTTCCAATTACTCATTTTTCCCTCCTAACGTCCTAATCAATCCCTTGCACCCACTTGCACCCACTTGTTCGGGATTTATTATCAGTATCTCATCACAACATGAGCACCGTCGCCTATTTTTAAAATATTCTTTAGGCCAACCATTAATTTTTTTCCAATCATGCTCCCCTCCGTTTTTGCAAGGGGCTTTTTCTGCGTCATAATAAAAATGAATTGATGTAGTATATACGAAAATTTTCCCACAATGATCACAGGTTTGTTCATATGTTTCCCCCTCGTCATACCCATACCCATCACCATGATTTATTTCGTTCCATTTTTCACAATATGGGCATTTAACATCTTCCATCATTTTCCCCATTAGGAATTATTATAAATGTGCAAAAGCACAGTCGTTGTATAGTTGTTGTCCAGCTCATGTACCGCAGAGTATCCTACCTTAAGGTCTCTATTGTCACCGTTGTTCTGCGTTATAAATTTTATCCATATTTTTTTCATGCTTTTCAATTTCTTTTTCCGTTGCTTTTCGTCCAACATATTCACAGAAAAAACATGTCCACACCCATCCATTCCACTCATCAATTATTAATTCGCTTTTACAGTGTTTACATTTCATATTTATACCAGTGCAGCAGACAGGTTATGTTTTTTCGTGCCGTCCACAGGTAGCAGGTTCAGGTCACCTCTTTGGCTGCGCATCACCAAGTCAAAGGGCCTTCGATATCCTGGTATACGTTTTCCTGCTTCGGGATTCTGATCAACATAACCATTTTTTAGTGCCTTTATGCCTTTCTAGCTTTCATTTTTACCGTCATGGTAGCCGTCCGGCCACCCATCTTTATAGCCTTTTTTGTAACCTTCATTATGTGCTGTTTTTTGTGCTCCATCTAAGCCTGTATTTGCAAGTATCTCGTCAGCTTCTTTTCTGTCAAGTGCTTTTTCATTTTCTGGTAAGCTTTCATATTCAGTATTCATCTGGCGTTTCCAGCGGTCGACAAGACTCTTTGGAATCGTGACAGATCCATCATCGTTCGCGGCGGACTTACTGAACATATAGCGCATCCATCCCGCCCATGCTTTGTGCGCGTATTCAGCTAATTTTTCACGTACCATATTTTTCACTACTTTTTAAGTGTATCTAACACCTATTTATTAGTTATCTGCTATATAAGTAAGGATTTGAACCCTACATAGGACTATAAGCACTTATCAACCACCCGTTTCCAGGGACAAAGAGTTTTATTATTAGTGTGCTTTTTTTTTAGCAGTGATGGCCCGTCGTGTTTACGTTGATTCTTTAATCCATCCGCAAGCTGCTATCCCTTAACTCTTATTTAGCGTCTACCTATTCCGCCATTACAATTACAGATAACCTAGAAATTATTATAATTGATTTGTATAACCTTCTATACCGGTAACTGTTTTATGCTGTCCAAAAAATAATAATTGACCTAGGAATTATTATAAATGTGCAAAAGCACAGTTTTTGTATAGTTGTTGTCCCGCTCATGTACCGCAGAGTATCCTACCTCAAAGGTTTTCTTCACCTATTTGCTCATTTAACCATTTTTCCATTTTCAAATTAAGAAATTTTACAAAATTAGTTGGAATTTGTTGACACTGCTCATTTTTTATAACTTTAGGCAGTAAATATATAACTGCCGCTTCTTTGGTAGTCGGAATTGTTACACTAAAAATTGTGCACAGAATAAGCAATACAGCTATTTTTTTTATCCATACAATTATTTTTGACGAATATATATTTTTTATTTCTCCATCAACATAGCTGTCTTGCTCCAAAAAAAAGAAAATAATTAATCCAATTATGCTCAAAATAGAAATAATTATGAGATTCCTTATTAAGGAATTAAAACTTTCCAACCTTGTAAACAAATAAATAAAAGTATATGACATAAAATCTCCTCTCTCTGCCTCCTAAC
>Ga0307379_10012439_pt1 | contig 11094 bp, 6 predicted proteins | sample UN2MG_FD_202237 | JGI IMG/M metagenome (GOLD analysis project Ga0307379, IMG submission 202237) | Soil microbial communities from Risofladan, Vaasa, Finland - UN-2 | ecosystem: Environmental > Terrestrial > Soil > Coastal area > Acid sulfate soil | place: Finland: Risofladan, Vaasa | collected... | reverse complement strand
GCAAACCCCAGGAAACTGCCCGGCAGCGCGAGATCGAGGAGGATCGACTGCGCCCGCCGTTCGAGCTCCTCGCGGGCCAGCGGCCGCGTGCGCGGCATGCTGTCGCTCATCAGCTCCGCGTGCCGCAGGATGTTTTCGCGTAGCGGGCGGTCCTGGGGCACCTGCTTGATATCGGGTTGCGGTATTCGCACCGGTTCGTTCATAGTTGGTTGTCTTTCTCTGAAGCGAAGATGCCATTCCCGATCGCCTGGCCCAGCGCGTCCACGGTCCAGATCAGGGGATACAGCTCCTCCGAGTACCACAGCTTTGCGAAGTACAGGCCAAGCGGCGCGGGATGGCACCATGTGCCATCGTCGATGCGGCGCACCAGGTATGCAGCACCGCGTGCGGCCGCGGCCCTCGCTTCGGCGGAATGCCTGAAGCGCGCGAGCGCCCCCACAGCGAGGGCCGTCTCCTCCACCGATGATGCAACCGCCCTGTCGCCGCCCCAGCCGCCGTCGCTGTTCTGTGCGCGCACGATGAAACTTGCGCCCTTTGCGGCGGGCACGTCGCCGGCGTCCACCTCGCACAATGCCGTAAGCACAAGGGCCGCGCCCATCACCGGGTTGTGCTTTCCGGGCGCAAGCTGGTTTCCGAACCACAGCGGCAGCCACGAGCCATCGGGCCGCTGGCTTTGCACGAGAAACCGCAGGCCGCGTTTCATTGCGGGCAGGATCCGGCCGTTCGGGTTCGGCCCGGCAAAGCACCCCAACGCGCGGATGGCGTGCGCCGTGAGGTCCGGCGAGCTGCGGTCGAACGCCAGCCTGCCCCACCCGCGGCAGAACGTGGGCCAGCCGCCGTCCTTGTTCTGAAGCTGAAGCAGCCAATCGGCCGCCGCCTGCGTGCTATCCTTCTCGCCGAGAGCGTGGAGGGCCAGCAACGCCGAACAGGTATCGTCGGTGTCGGGCACGCCCCCCGGCAGATGTGTCCAGCCCCAGGCGCCGGGCTCGGACTGCGTGTATGGGTGCACGTGGCGATACTGCCGGTCGGCGATCCAGCGGCGCGTTTTCTTGCCGTCGATCTCGCCGAGCAGGCCGCCGCCCGCCAGCCCCTTCACTGCATTTGTGGTGAGCCACACCGATAGGTTGCTGTCGATCGCCCAACTGCCATCGGGGCGAACGGAGCGCTCGATGAACTGCACGCAGCGCGCCGCTACCGGCTGCCCGGCGCCGTACAGCGGGATGAGGCTCATCGCTACGAAACTGGTGAGCGGTATCGCCTCCAGGTAGCCGCCGCTATCGGGCTGGATGCGCTCGAGCTTGTCGAGGATCATCCGCTCGGTAAGCGCCCGCACACCGATTCGCGCCGGGTTGGCCGAGCCTTTCCGGCTGTCCAGCAGCAGGCCGATTGAAATCAGCGCCGGCAAGGCGTAGCTGACCATGTGCAGCCGCAGAGATTTATAGAAGCCGTGCGGAAGAGCCGCGAGCACAAACGGCAGCCGCGGCACTTTCTTCCACGGCACCAGCCCGGCCAGGGCGCAGTTGGCCAGGATCGGCACCGCAAACGTGCGGTCTTTGCCGTAGGCCGCTCGAATGGCCGCCACAAGATCGCCGCGCCCCGCGCAGCCATCGACATAACGGCCCGCGTGCGCGAGCGACCGTGCACACTGCTCCTGCCTTCCGGCCAGGTGCAGCGCCGCAATCACGAGCATGGTGGTTGCGAGGGTGCTGGGGCTGTCGATGGTATCACCCCAGCCGCCGTCGGCGTTTTGGTGCTTGCACATCCACTCGCAGCCGCCGTCTATCATCGCCGCGTGCAGGCCGGCGCCCCCCGACGCCAGCGAGAGAGCGCTCACGGCGGTGGCGGTCGACAGTGCCGACGACGACAGCCGCCCCTCCCAATAGCCGTCGGGGTGCATCCTGGCGAGCAGGCGGTCGAGAGCCGTGCGATAGGCGGTGTTGAGGCTTTCGGGCGTGATCTGGTGATTCATCGCCTCGCCCTCATCGAGCGAATGGCAAACAGCGCCCTCCACTCCAGCGCCTGGGCGCAGCCCAGCACCTGTGCCACGCAGCGCCTGGGCAGGCCCACACCCGCCGCTCTCTGGTTGTCCCAATACACTCGCGGAAGCCATTTGAAGTTTAGCCTGTAACACGCCTTGATGATACGCCAGTGCTCGCGGCTGAACGCTGGTGCGTTTGGCGCGCCGCTGATGGGCGCGTGCAGCATAGGGAAAATCGAGATGCTCTCGCCGTGCAGCCGCCGCACCCAATCGAGCGTGGCACGCAAATCGTCAGCGGTCTCGCCCGGCAGGCCCAGCACAAGGCTGGCCATCGGGAAGAAACCCGCGCGGCACAGCCGCCGCAATTGCGCTGCGCACAGCTCTCCCCATTCGCCGGGCGCGCAGCCGCCCATTTTCGCGCCGCCGCCGTTTTTTTTCAAGAGCCGGCCCGATGCCGTCTCGACGCCCACGTTCACCCACAGCCAGCGGTGATTCTCCAACACCTTCAGCAGCTCGCGAATTTCGGCCAGATCGGCATCGGAATACTGCGCGATGCTCGACACGTTTGCGTGGTCGATCTGGATCATCCGCAAGCCTTCGATCCCGCGCACGCGCCGCAGCAGCGACTTCACGGCCGCGGGGTCGGTTTTCACGCCGCTCGCGCCGTACCTGAAGAAATCCTCGCTGAGCAGCGCAATGCTGCGAACGCCCGCCGCAACGTTCGTTTGCACGTCGGCGGCGATCGTCTCTTCCGGCAGGTGCGCCATTGGCACGCGCCCGATCGTGCAGAACGCGCAGCCCAGCCCGCAGCCGCGGCTGATCTCCACCACGCCCATCGTGCAAGCGCCGCGCACGCGCGGCACCGCCGCGGCCGCCGGCGCCTCGCCGTCGACAAATGCCGGCAGCTCGCCGCCTCGAAGCAGCGCATCGAATATCCGCGCCGCGTTTGCCTCGGCATAGCCGCTCACAACATGATCGATGCCCAGCTCGGCCATCAGCCCGGTGTTCGCGGCAATCTGCCACGCGCCGGGCCCGCCCATCACCACTCTGGCGCCGGGTGCGCGGTTTTGCACGAGCCGCCGCACGTCGTTCATCAGCCGCCGAAACAGCTCCTGCGGGTAGATGCGGCCGCCCGCGATCGCGGTTATCGTTGAGCTGTTCATCCCCAGCCCCGCCGGCTCGCCCGACGACACCGCAACAACGCGCGTGGCCGGCCCGATCGCGAGATGCAGGTGGAAGGGGTCCACCACCGCAACGTCGCAGGGTGCGAAACCGCCATCGAGCAGCGCGGCCTCGATCCTTCGCAGGCCCAGCGGCGCCGCCAGCGCACGAGCGCCGTCCGCCGTCCGCCCGCGCGGCATCAGAAAGCCGCCCATCACCGCCAACGGCGTAGCCGTTGTCTGGCTGGCGGCCAGCATCCCGTCCAACAGTATCCTGTAATCGGCCATCAGCGTTCTGTCGGCGGTGAGGACCACCGGGTAACCGTCCGGCTTGGGCAAAGCAATCTCCCGATGTGCTACCGCAGTTGTTCCAGATCGTCGATAAGCGAATCCAGATCGCCCTTCGCGCCCGACGCATATCGTCCGCCGGGTGCGGGCCTGCCGTCGGCAGTTTGCCGGCCGCACTCGGGGCACACGTTGTTTGCGTCAGGCTTTGCCTGGCCGGCAGCAAACTCGCTGCCGCACACGGGGCAGCGGCGTTTGGTCCTGGCATAGAACATCGCCTTCGCGGCCGGATCGGGCGACATTACTTTGCCGGGCGCGCCCGCGATGGCGTGGTCGCTGTGCAGCGGAAACATTATCGCGCCCTGCGGGCAGATGCGGCTGCACGCCGGGCAGCCGGGCTTGCAGTTGTCCGGCTGCGCCACGGCCACCTTGCCCGCGTCGTCCACTTCATACACGCCAAACAGGCAGAACTGGCTGCACTGCTTGCACGTAACGCAGCGCGAGTAATCGATCACCGGATACCAGCGCTCGGCCGTATCGACGCCAATCTCGCGCACGCAGCCCTGCACGCAGGTCTGCTCGCCGTGCGTGCGGGCAAACTCGGACTGGCGGAACGCGCTGAAGCATTCCTCGGGGCTTGCGTACGCGCGGAGATCGAGGGCCAGCAGCGGGCCGGAAACCCGCCGCCTCAACAGCCATTCGGCCGGCCTCGGATGCAGCCGCGAAACAAACACCACGGGGCCTGCGATGCCCGATAGCTCCTGGCGAATCCGCCGATCATTTTCGGGCACGTGGTAGAGGTGCGGGATCATCAGCACGTACAGGCCGGCCTTGCGTGAGAAAAGGGCCGCCAGCAAGTCTTCCGCCATCCGCTCGCTTGCATTGCCCGCTGCGCTCCCCGATATCACGGCCGTGATCGGCATGACTTCACTCGCTTATGCAATAGAGGTGGTTGAGGCCGCGCACGTACATGAGCTTGCCGGCAAACACGGGGCACGTTCTGAAGCCTTCGAGCTCGTTGCGCTTCACTTCCTTGTACTCGCGGCCCGCTTCGAATACTACGGTTGCTCCGTTTTCGCCGCTTGCGTAGATGTAGCCGCCGGCGAGCGTGAGGCTGCTGTATGCGGTGGATTTCACGTCGAGATTCCGCTCGTAGATCACCTCGCCCGTTTTCGCGTCTATCGCGCTCAGCACGGTTCCCTGCGTAATTCCGTAGATGATGCCGTCGTGATACAAGGGCGATGCATAGTAGCGGTCGCCCTTGGGCTTGGTGGTCCACAGCGGCTCGAGCTTCAGCTCGTCGGCCGGCTCATCGGGCATCTTGAAGCCCTTGCCGCCGTGCTGGATGAAATAGATGGTCCCGTCGGCTACTATCGGCGCGTTGAACTCCAGCTTGGTCTGAAGCCTGGCCAGAATCTTGCCGTCCGACACGCGCACCACGTCGCCTTCGGGCGTGGCGACTACGTCGACGTCGCCGACCTTTGCGTGCACGGGCGTGCCGAAGCGCGAGCCCGTGCCGTTGGCCGTCCACAGCGTCTCACCGGTTTGCGCGTTCAGCGCCATCACCGAATGAATGTGCACGATCAACTTGTCGCCGATCAGCAGCGGCGACGAGCTATGCCCCCAGCCGTTGGTAGGTTTCGCGAGCATCCTGATCCACTTGCGGTTGCCGTCGAGGTCGTAGCAGGCGGCAACGCCATTGCCGGACAGCACGTAAACGACCTTTCCGTCGCTCACGGGCGTGGCCGTGGCATAGCCGGTCGTCCCTTCTTTTGGCGGCAGATCGTAGATGCTCAGCGGCTGGCGTTCATTGCGCAGCGCGTCGATCTGCTTCCTGGTATCTTCAGTTTTGGTCTTCAGTTCGGCCTCTTCGGGCAGCGCCTTCAGTTCCTCGATCGCCTTTTCAAGCTGCTTGGGCGCGCCCTCCTGCTTGCCCAGCAATTCGTTCACCTGCTTCTGCAGTTCATCCACCTTCTTTTTCAGGTCGGCGTTGTCGGGCGCCTTCGCAAGCTCGTCGTTCTGCTTCGCGAGTTCCCCCTCGCGCGCCTTGAGCTGCTCCGGCAGAGCTTCAATCTGCTTTGGCAGTTCCGCTATCTTCTTCGTCAGTTCGTTGCGCTTGTTGATCTGGTGGTTGAGCTTATTGAACTCGTCCTGGAGGGGCCTGATCTTTGCGGCAAGAGCATCGGCCTGCTTCTTCACCTCCTGGGCCTTGGGCAGCTCTTCGGGGGGCAGTGCGTCGAAATACTCGTTGCTCTTCTGCCATAGTATCTTGCCGTCGGCCGCGCTCACGCAAACAATGTCGCTGGGCTCGGAGCACAGGTAAATCCTGTTTCCCACGATGATGGGCGTAGCGTTGCTCCATGATGGCATCTTGGATGCCCACACAATGTTCTTGTCTTTCGCCCATTCAACGGGCGGAGTGGCCGCGGGGTATCTTCCGGTGCCGTCGCCGCGCCAACCAACAACCTGCTGAGCGGCCGCCGAATGCACGCAAACCAGAGCCGCCAGGCAAATCGCTAATACTGTCTTCATACGATACAGTCCTTTCTATGGTGTTCCGCCCTACTGCTGGTCCTTAAAGGCCAAAGCCCCGGTAGGGCAAGCTTTCACGCAATCCTGCGCCGCCTTCTGCAGCGCGTCGGCTATCGTCTGATTGAAGGGCGCCGCTACGCGCACGTCAAACCCGCGGCCAACAAACGCAAGCCCAAGCGGCTCGCCCGCCTGCTCGGCGATTCGCGTGCAGATTCCGCAGACGATGCACTTGCCGGCTTCGTAAACCACGTCGGCGTGCCGGGCATCAATCTCCAGCCGCCGGCGCTCGCCCTTGTGCCTCGCAACCCGGGCGCCGCACGCCTGGGCAAAAGCACGCAGCTTGCAGTCGTGCGCCTTTCGGCAGTCGCAGCGCATGCAGCGCATCGCCTCGCGCCGAGCCTCATCGGCCGATAGGCCGCTATCGGCCCCGCCCTGCGGCTGCACGCGCGCCGCGCCGCTTGCGCCCGCCATCAGTTTTTCCATATCCGCGTCATCCGGGCGGCCCATGTGCACCGAGAGTGCTTTCGCCTCGCCGCACACGGCTGCGCCGGAGAGGAATTGATGAATTGACACGGCCGCCGCGCGCCCCGCCGCCACCGAGCGCACCGCCTGCTGCGTTGGCGCGAATGCGTCGCCCGCAACGAACACGCCGGGCGTGTCCGTCTGCAGGGTAACCTTGTCGGCCTTCAGCCCGTGAGCGGACGCCGGCAATCCAAGGGCATCGACCGCTCCCGGCTCCAGCTTGCCCGCCGCCACTAGCACGGCATCATGTGTGGAAAGGAGGTCCGCCGCGCGCCCGATGCGCGTGCCCATGCGAAACTCCGCGCCCAGCCGCGCGATGATGCGTATCTCGGCGTCGAGCACATCGGGCGGCAGGCGATCATGCGGCACGGCGTATCGCAGCATGCCGCCGCTCTTTTCGTGGTCGTCGAAGATCACGCACTCGTGGCCGGCGTGCAGCAGGTGAAACGCGGCGGCCAGACCGGCCGGCCCGGCGCCGACGATGGCAACCTTCCGATGCGTTCTCGCGCGGCGCTCCGGCACGTAGGGATCGGCGGAGGCCAAGTCTGCATCGGCCACAAAGCGCTTGAGCAGGCGGATCGACAGCGGTCCGTCCTTGAGGGCGCGCCTGCAGCCCTTCTCGCATATTTCGGAGCAAATCCGGCCCAGCGTGGCCGGCAGGGCTATGTGCCGCTTCACCGTTGCGATTGCGTCGCGCAGCCTGCCCGCCGCGATCTGCCGGATCATCAGCGGAATATTCATATGGGCGGGGCACGCGCCGCGGCACGGCGCCTCGCAGTCGCCCAGGTGTTCGCTGAGCAGAAGCTCGAAAGCCGCCTTTCGCGCCGCGATCACCTCATCGGTGCCGGTTTCGATTTCCATACCATCGGCGGCGAATGTGGCGCATGCCGGCGCGAGGCGCTCGCGCCCGCGCACCTTCACCACGCACACCATGCAAGATGCCGCCGGCGGGTGGCCTTCGAGAAAGCAGAGCGTGGGGACGACAATGCCGAGCTGCCGGGCGGCATCGAGGATCGTTGCGCCGTGCGGCACTTCTACTTCTCTGTTGTCGATCCGCAGTTTCAGCTTGCTCATTGGATCCTGATCGCATCGCTCGGGCACACCTTGCGGCAGGTGTCGCACCGCGTGCATTTTTCGGAATCGATTTCGTGCTTCTCGTACGGCCGCAGCTCGATCGCATCGGCGGGGCAATGCTGCGCGCACCGCGTGCAGCCGATGCAATCGTCGGTTACGTAATACCGGATCAGCGCCTTGCAGCGGCCGGCCGGGCATCGCCCCTCGATGTGGGCGAGGTACTCGTCGCGGAAGTATCGCAGAGTCGTCAACACGGGATTCGGGGCCGTTTGGCCCAGCCCGCACAGGCTGCCGCGTCTCACCCAGCCCGCCAGCTCCTCCAGCTCGGCGATGTCGCTGTGCTTGCCGCCGCCCGTGCACAGGCGGTTGATGATCTCGAGCATCCTCTTTGTGCCGACCCGGCAGAAGGTGCACTTGCCGCACGATTGGTCCTGCGTAAACGCGAGGAAATAGCGGGCAACATCCACCATGCAATCGGCGTCGTCCAGCACCACCAGCCCGCCGGAGCCCATGATCGCGCCATGCGCCTGCAGCTCCTCGAAGTCGACCGGCGTATCGGCGAGGCTGGCGGGTATGCAGCCGCCCGACGGCCCTCCGATCTGCACGGCCTTGAACGTTCGGCCGTCGGCGATTCCGCCGCCGATCTGCTCCACAACCTGGCGGATCGTAATGCCCATCGGCACCTCGATCAGGCCGCCGCGCACCACTTTGCCGGCGAGCGCGAAAACCTTCGTGCCCTTGCTTTTCGCAGTGCCCAGCGCGGCAAACGCGTCGGCACCGTTGCGAATGATCCACGGCACCAACGCGAAAGTCTCCACGTTGTTGATCAGCGTGGGCCTGCCCCACAGCCCCTTCTCGGCGGGGTAGGGCGGCCGCAGCGCGGGCATGCCGCGCCGGCCCTCGATGGACGCAATCAGCGCGGTTTCCTCGCCGCACACGAATGCGCCGGCGCCTTCCTTGATCTTCAGCTCCAGGCTGAAATCGCTGCCCAGGATGTTGCGGCCAAGGTAGCCACGCTCGCGGCAGATTTGCAGCGCCTCGCGCACGCGCTTGATCGCCAGCGGGTATTCGGCCCTGATGTAAAGGTAGCCCTCGTCGCAGCCGATCACAAACGCCGCGATCATTATGCCCTCGAGCACGCGAAACGGAAAAGTCTCGAGCAGCATGCGGTCCATGAACGCGCCCGGGTCGCCCTCGTCGCCGTTGCATACCACGTGCTTCTTGCCGGCGTGCGCCAGGCGCACCACCGACCATTTGCGGCCCGTGGGAAAGCCTGCACCGCCGCGGCCGCGAAGGCCCGAAGCCGAGATGGTATCGACGATCTTCTCGGCGCTCATCTCACGGATGCAGCGCCCGAGCGCATCGAACCCGCCGCGCGACACGTACGTTTCAATGTCCAGCGGATCGTCAAGCCCGTAGTGCTCGAGTGCGATATGCTTCTGCGGGCCGAGGAACGCGCAAACCTGCGCGTCGCGCACGTCGATCGAATAACGCTCTACCGGCTGCCACGCATCGTCGGTGAGCAGATGCTCCAGCCCGTGCGAGAGCATCGCCTTCACGCGCCTCGCCACGCCGCGCGGCTTGAAGTGCCGGCGGACGATATCGGCCGCGTCGCGCGGCAGCACCTTTGCGTATAGCGACGGCGCCTGCCCGGGCACCGCCACCTCGACCAGCGGCGTCTGGTGGCACATCAGCACGCAGCCCACGCGTTTCACACTGGCGGGGGCGCCCGTTTTGCGGATGGCCTGATCGAGCGCCTCGAATACCTCGCGCGTGCCGCCGGCCGTGCAGCAGGAATCGAGGCACACACGCACCTCGGCCGTGCCGTCTCCGCTGCCGCCGGAAAGCTCGTGCAGGCCGCCCAGCAGCCCCTTTCGCTCCAGTTCCAGAAAATCCGCGAGCGCCTTGTGCACCGTATCGGGCGTGAGGTGCCCGTAGGTTACGCCGTCGATCTGCATCACGGGCGCCAGCGTGCAGCAGCCCAGGCACGCCACCTTCTGCACGGTGAAAACGCCGTCGGCGTCGGTATCGCCGCCGTCGGAGATTCCCAGGTGACGCCAGAGGGCATCGGTAACCGCCTGGGCGCCCTTCACGTGGCAGGCCGTGCCGTGGCAGATGCTTATGATGTGCCGCCCCACCGGCTGGTGGCGGAACTGCGAGTAGAACGTGGAAACGCCGGCAATCGCGGCGGGCGTGATTTCGGAAATCTCGCACACGCGCCGCAGGGCCGCCTCCGGCAGATAACGGTATTCCCGCTGGATCGCCTGCAGGATGGGGATCAGCGCATGCGGCTGCCGGCCTGTCTCGTCCACGATCCGGTCGACGTGCGAGAGGTCCAGCGCGTCTGGTTTTTGTGCGGCGCCCGCTTGCGTCATCAAGGCTTTCCCACGCAATAGAGATTCTTTTTGCCACGAATGTAAATGCGGCCGTCGACAAATGCCGGGCAGCAGGTCGACTCCTCGCCGAGGTCGGCCTTGCCCACTTCCTTGAATTCCCTGGCCGCCTCGAACATGTGCATCACGCCCTTCGTGTCGAGCAGGTACACATTCTTGCCCACGAGGCTCGGCGACGAGTTGAACTCCGCATCGAACTCGTGCAGCCAAAGCCTCTCGCCCTTCGTCGAATCGTAGCACGCCACCTCGCCGTAGGTGCTCACGAGAAACAGCAGCCCCCCGCTCATCAGCGGGCTGCAAATATCGGGCAGGTCGTCGGTGATCGACCACGCGAGGCCGGTCTTGGTCACGTCGCCGGTGCCGTCGGGCCGGATCGCAACGCCGCGCGCGTAGGTGTTGCAGGCGAAGACAATGCCATCGGCGAAGACCGGCGAGGGAGCCACGTCGCCGCTCATCGCCTCCACGCGCCACAGCTCCGCACCGTCGGCGGCATCATGCGCGATTACGTACGGATTCGCGTTTGCGATAATCTGATCGCGCCCCGCCGCGTTGATAACAATAGGCGTAGCCCACGACGCACCCACCGGCCGCACCGCCTCCCAACTCGTCAGGCCGGAAGCGCAATCGAGCGCCAGCAGCTTCGACTTCCCCTCGTCGGGGCTGGCCTGGTCGAATTGCACGAGCACGAGGTCGTTGTGAATCGCAAGCGACGCGGCGTGGCCGTAGGCGCTTTGCGGAGTTCCAAGCGCACGCGCCCATGCAAGCTTGCCCGAGAAATCGAACGCGGCGATGTTGCCGTTGGCAAACATCGCGTAAACGTGCTTGCCGTCGGTTGCCGGGCTAGGTGCCGCGTAGCCGGTGGATTCGTAAACGTGCGGCGGATCCAGATCGGTGCCCGGCACGTTGTCAACCGCGCCCTCCCACAGCAGCTTGCCGCTGTCGGCGTCAAAGCAATACACGGCCCGCCGTTTGGTGTCGGCGCCGGTAACGAATACGCGGTCGCCCCAGATCACCGGCGAGCTTTCGCCCGGCAGCGGCACGGGGCTTTTCCACAGGATGCCGGCCTCGCTATTTCCATCCCACGACGTGGGAATGTCGGCAGCCGTGACGATGCCGAGGCCGCCGGGGCCGCGGAACCGCGGCCAGTTGC
>Ga0307379_10012437_pt1 | contig 11094 bp, 10 predicted proteins | sample UN2MG_FD_202237 | JGI IMG/M metagenome (GOLD analysis project Ga0307379, IMG submission 202237) | Soil microbial communities from Risofladan, Vaasa, Finland - UN-2 | ecosystem: Environmental > Terrestrial > Soil > Coastal area > Acid sulfate soil | place: Finland: Risofladan, Vaasa | collected... | reverse complement strand
TAAACCATTTTCACGCATATTTTGAAAACCGCAATTAACCGACATGATTAAATGTTTAACTAAAAGATTCACTTTTGAGATTTACCTGCGGAAAGTGCGTTCAATGCCTCAAAGGATTCGGTTGCATGGCATTACATATCTATGCTGGATGCTTTTTGTAATGGGGATGAATGAATTCGTGATATGCCTGCGTTTAAGGAGTTCGGGAAATGTGTCGGTGAGATGTTTGGGGAGGTAAAAGTGTGATGCGGGAAGGGCTAATTATAAACTCGTTTCAATATAGCGATCACCACTCCCCCCAACAGCCAACCTCACACTCTTCCACCCTTTGCCTCAACTTCGACGCATCATCACTGCACCAAAAAAGCCGTCTGTATTATGGATATGCGGCATTGATCTGAAAAAACCATCATTTGTTACAAATCTTTCGAATACATTCGGGTCTATCTCCAGAGGCGATATCAGATAAAAGTCATTGTTCTCATTGAGAAAATCGCGCACTACCTCTTCGTTTTCTTCAAGGCTTATTGTGCATGTGGCATATACTAACCTGCCACCTGGTTTTACAAAGATGCTGTAGTCCCTGAGGATCGCTTTTTGTTTAACAGATAGCTCAAGGATATCTTTCTTTGTCAATCTCCATTTTGAATCCGGATTCCTTCTAAAGACCCCCATTCCGGAACATGGCGCATCAATAAATACACAGTCTGCTTTTCTCCTGTAATCTGCCAATCCCGTTATTTCCATAGTCCTTATATTTGAAGCGCCGGAACGTTTTGCACGTTTTCTTAAGTTCTCAAGTTTAGCAAAGTGCACATCCGAAGCAATCAGAGTTCCCTTATCATTCATTAATCCTGAAAGGAACAGGCTTTTCCCCCCATTTCCGGCGCAGGCATCGATTATACATTCTCCGGCCTTTGCTGCGGCGAGCAATGTGATAAGCTGGCTCCCTTCATCCTGCACCTCGAAATACCCTTTTCCAAAAGCTTCTGTTTTGAAAATATTCTCTTTCTTATCAACAATAAGGCCAAACTGTGAAAAATGCGTAGGTGAAGCAGAGTAACCTGCTTTTTCCTGTGTGGTCTTAAGGAATATCAGATCAGTTTTCAGTGTATTCACTCTTATAGTCAATGGTGGCACAAGATTATTTGCCTGGCAAAGTGCTTCAACTTCCTCAAATCCCCCAAACTCAATAGCCCATTTTTCGACAATCCACAAAGGATGTGAGTGGTAGGTTGAAATATAGTCAATTGGAGTTTCATCCCTGTCAGGAAAAATAACATTATCTTTATTTCTTAATATTCCCTCAATTGTTCTTTTTACAAAACCACTTAATCGGGTATTTTTTGCAGACAGCGCAACAGCATTATTGATCACTCCGGTTGCTTTCACATCCTTGAACAGCGCCTGATATGTGCATATCCGAAGTATGTTTAGTGTATTCAGATCGAGGCTTGAGATCACGGCGCTTGACGCATTTTCGATAATATGATCGATCCTTGCCCTGTGGCGCAAGATCCCATATATAAGCTCGACAACCGCTGCTTTTTCACTGGATGTCAAATCTTCATTTTTAAAAAGCTTGCTAATAGGCATGTCGGCATATTTATTGTTTGAAATTATTGAGTTCAGAAGCTGCAGGATAGAAAAGTAGGTTTTCTGTCTTACAAGTCCGGTTATGCTTTTTTGTGGTTCCACAATGCGCCTTATGTGTGAATATTATTTAACTATAATCAGTGCTAACCCCTTTTTGCTTAACTGGATATCCCAATAAATCAATATTTTTTCGTATTAGAAGGAATGCTCTATGACTTCCAGGGGTCTTAAAACATCGATTTCAAGATCATAATCAGATGGGTTCCATGTCACTAGTACGTCAGCGAACTGCTCAGCATGAGCCCCTACTATGAAATCTGGAAGAATCCTCTTAACAATGCTTTTTTTATTTCTTAACAAATACCAAATATCTTATTTGTAGAGTTCCTTATCCATTCAAAGAAGTGATCAGGATCATTTGAAAACGTATCACCTTTAAAGTGACTTATGATGACATTGATATCAAGAAAATATTTCATTTATTTCTACGCATCCAGTTCACAATTTCAATTGCGTCTGACTTTTCCTTAAAAACTGGATGGTCAGCCCATACTCCTTTCGTCTCTTTCATGACATCATTCCAACTCTCGTCAACTTTTTCCACCTGGATCTTACCATTCGTATATGTAATGTCAAGGATATCACCAACCGAAATATTGGCTTTCTTGCGAATATCTTCAGGAAAAGTAATTTGATGACGTCGTGCAACTTTTGTTTTCATATAATTCCTATTAAATGGATAGGAATGAATAATTTTTGTACAAACGTGAAACTTGTACATAACTGTTAAGAAACCTCAATGATCGCCACCTGTTTTACCCCATCATCCCATTCATATCCCTTTAACCCGTCAATCCCTGCAATGATCCACAAAGACCTATCGTTTTCCATAGTCTCCTGATCCCAGGTTGAAGGTCGGGCCTGGGAATGCGGGTGTGTATGGTATACTCCTATAATATCAAGTCCTTCCTTATCAGCCAGGTTCCAGGCCCTGTAATGTTCCTGCGGATCAAATTCAAAACTTCGATCAGACGGCCTGGAATTTTTAATGGGAACAACTTTTTCCACCACTATCCTGCCCGGTTCTATTCGGCCGACAAGCACACCGCATGCTTCATTTGGTGAATGTTTTTTGCATTCATCTTTTATCAACTGAATATACTGATGTGAAAGCTGAACCTCTTGCGTCAACGTAAACACCAGATTCAAAGGTCCCGATGTGGGTTCAGGTCACATCCGGTGCATGGCAGGCACATTGTCCGGGAGACATCTGCCCTCAGTCCGTGTTCATCCAGTATCCTGCGCAGTATACGGTTCAATTTAAGCAGCCTCTGAGCCGTGGGTCTTTCAATATCGATCTCACCTATACGCACCGAAGGCATCCCTGCTGCTCTGATTATGGGGACTACGCCCATTGAGGCCAGTTGATTTAGTCCTGCCTCCACGGTTTCATCAGTTTCACCCAACCCCACTATGAAGTTGGAAAATACCTGGTTTTTGCCAAATATATCAACTGCATCTTTCAGGCATTCAAGAATAAAGTCCAGGCTCTGGTCAGGACATACTTTTTCGTATAATTCCCGATCCATAGTTTCAACATTATATTTCACTTCCACAGCCCCAGCCTCTTTTAATTGGCGGGATGAATCGGCTGTAGGATATACTGAGATGCCAATTGGTACATTGTATTTTATAAGAGCCTTAGCAGCCTCAACTGCCCTGTCAACTTCCTCTTCTGGTGATCCTGCCACACCTGAGGTTAGGGATATGGCTGTCAATTCACCGCTGCGGTTTGCTTCATCGACCATCCGGATGATCTCATCCTGACTTTTTATCTTGCCATCCAATTTCGGGACCGGGCAAAATTTGCAGTCAAAAACACACTGTTCACTGATGGTGATATATGCCTGGCCCGGGCAATGTATTAGCTCTTCTTCAAGCTTTCCCCGAACCAGTTCATTTTTACCTTTATAAATTACAATGTCGCCGTTAACGGCCATCACTTTTAATGGGGAACCATCATCCACTGCCAGTCTTACCCTGTGATTGTCCCATCTGAAGAATATGGCGGTTCTACCAGCACCGGGACCGGCTGTGGGTGTAGTGATATGACCAAGAAGAGCCGTGTCTATGTCTATGGCACCAATAGCCAATAATTCCGCTTTTATTTCTGCATTAGTCATGAGCAATATTATCCTGTTATGTTATTTAATCATAATATATATCTGTGCAGGCTGTCCAAAAACTTCATACCTATAAATATTTGACGAGACCATTGTTTTTTTAACTGTTACCCAGGGAGTTATGAGTTTCGATGTTTATGCTTGGGATTTATGGGCTGATTGAAATTTGATTTTAAACAGATTGTATGAATTATTTGTATTTCATCGTCAAATGTCGACATGATGTTCGTTAAGTTTTGGTTACATTTATATTATTTGGAATCAAATAACCTGATTGAATGCTAGGGGATAATTCAGAGTCAGATATAAGAAACCGCCTTGCTGAAAAAATGGCTGGAGAAATAACCTTGTCGGAACGGCCAGGTGAAGTTATGAAGAAGTGGAGATTAAATCTCGATATTGCCCAGTCCGATCTTTCTGCATGCCTGGACGTCTCCCCTTCTGTGATCAGTGATTACGAAAGTGGACGAAGGAAGTCTCCCGGGACTGTTATTGTAAGTAAGATCGTAAATGCATTATTGGATATCGATCAAAAGCGAGGTAGCAAAAAGATACGTGCCTATGAAAATATGATCTCTGGTAGTTTTAATTCCAATGTCATTTATGATATCCACGAATATACATCTCCCATGTCTATCGATGAACTTGCCAAGTTGATAAAAGCAGACATAATACATAGACCAAGTTCAGATAATGAAAAACAGCTTTATGGATATACGGTGGTCGACAGTCTAAAAGCAATCCTTGAATTACCGTATCATGAATTCCAAAAACTCTATGGTTGGAGTACTGAGCGAGCTATGATATTCACTTCTGTCTCCACAGGTAGATCTCCATTGGTTGCCATCAGAGTGACTAATCTGAAACCTGGTGTGGTTGTAATTCATGGCCTTGAAGGAAAAGACATGGATCCAGTGGCAAAAAAGATTGCTGAGGTGGAGAATATCTGTCTTCTGGCTACTATTATGCCAATGGATAATATGATCAGAGCTCTTCAATCACGTTAGAGACGACCACAACAGATTTATTAATGACTATTAATTTTAAAAGGTGAATCATAATGAATGTAGGAATTGTATCATATGGTGCATATATCCCCAGATATCGTATTAAACTTGAAAATATTGCTGCGGTCTGGGGAGCTGATGGCCAGAGTTTTATTAATGGACTTCAGGTTAAAGAAAAATCAGTTCCTGATCTTGATGAAGATACTGTAACCATTGCAGTTGAAGCAGCCCGTAATGCAATTAAAAAACAAAATATCGATCCATCCAGAATTGGTGCAATATATACTGGATCGGAAAGCCACCCCTATGCTGTTAAACCCACAAGTACAATAGTAGCAGCAGCCGTAGGTGCAGAACCTGTTCTAACAGCAGCAGATTTTGAGTTTGCATGCAAAGCCGGGACAGCAGCCATCCAGACGTGCATGGGTATGGCAGCATCAGGTATGATCGATCTGGGACTGGCAATAGGAGCAGACGTGTCTCAGGGTGCTCCGGGAGATGCCCTGGAATATACTGCAGCAGCAGGCGGTGCAGCCTATCTCATCGGTACAAGTGATCTGGTAGCCGTGATAGAAGATACTTATTCATTTACTACTGATACTCCTGATTTTTGGAGACGTGAGGGAATGCCATATCCTGAACACGGAGGCAGGTTCACAGGAGAACCTGGATATTTCAAACACGTGACATCTGCCGCAAATGGGCTAATGGAAAAGATTGGTACAAAACCATCTGATTATGATTATGCCGTGTTCCACCAGCCCAATGGTAAGTTCCCCCAAAACGCAGCAAAAATGCTGGGTTTCACAAAAGAACAGATCACAACCGGACTAATTGTTACTATGCTGGGTAATACCTATTCTGCTTCATGTATGATAGGACTGGCTGCTATCCTGGACGAGGCAAAAGCTGGAGATCGGATATTTATGACTGCTTTCGGGTCAGGCGCTGGCAGCGATGCATTCAGTATCACAGTGACTGATAAGATCGAAGAAATAAGAAACAAAGCCCCAACAGTTAAACAGCTGCTTGCTAATCCAATTTATATCGATTATGCAACGTATGCAAAACATAAAAACAAAATAAAGGTGTGATCAAGATGCGGGATGTTGCAATAATAGGAGCTAGCTATACCAGGTTCGGAGAACTATGGGACCGATCCCTCAGAGATCTGATCGTTGAAGCTGGTGTCGGTGCCATAGAAGATTCACACATACAGGGTGAAGAAATTGACGGAATTTATGTGGGGAACATGAGCGGCGGCAGGTTTGTGGAACAGGAACATGTAGGCAGTCTTATTGCAGATTATGTGGGACTTGCCCGTGAACTTCACGTGCCAGCCACCAGAGTCGAAGCCGCATGTGCTTCAGGCGGTCTGGCCCTACGCCAGGCAATCCTGGCAGTAGCTTCAGGATATGACGATATTGTGGTGGCTGCAGGTGTGGAAAAGATGACAGATGTCAGCATGGATGTAGCTACTGATGCCCTGGCAGCTGCTGCGGATAGGGAATGGGAAGGCATTAATGGTGCCACGTTCCCTGGGTTATATGCTATGATAGCAAGGCTTCACATGCACAAATACGGCACCACCTCAGAGCAACTTGCAGAGGTTTCGGTAAAAAATCATTTCAATGGTTCCATGAACCCGAGGGCCCAGTTCCAGAATAAGATAACTGTGGATACTGTCCTTAACTCTGTCATGGTAGCAGATCCACTTCATGTATTTGATTGTTCACCTATAACAGACGGGGCAGCTGCTGTAGTGGTTGCTTCAGCTGATATTGCCAAAAGATATACTGACACACCAATATATGTAAAAGCCACTGCCCAGGCCAGCGGAACCATTTCATTACATGATCGGGTTGATATTACCACCCTGGATGCCAGCGTGGTTGCAGGCCAACGCGCTTTCAAAATGGCAGGGATGACACCTGATGATATTGACCTGCTCGAGGTTCATGACTGCTTTACCATCGCCGAAATATGTGCCATAGAAGATCTTGGTTTCTTTAAAAAGGGTGATGGAGGCCGGGCCACAGCAGCAGGCGATACCTCACTCGGTGGAATGATTCCAGTAAACACATCAGGCGGCCTCAAGGCATGCGGACATCCGGTGGGTGCTACGGGAATAAAACAGGCCGTAGAAATAACAGAACAATTACGAGGGACTGCTGGTGGGCGACAGGTGGACGGTGCAAATGTTGGTATGACCCATAATGTTGGAGGGTCGGGCGGTACTGCTGCTGTACATATTTTTTCGAGGGATAGGTGATATTAGATGACAGTATCCAGATTTTGGAGAAAGATCCCGCACAGGTATAATCTTATAGGAACTCATTGCACGACCTGCAATGAATATTATTTCCCGCCAAGACAGATGTGTCCTAATTGTCGCAGGGATGGAAATATTGAGAGTCACAAATTCGAAGGAAAAGGCGAAGTGGTCACTTATACTGTGATCCATACAGCAGCCAAGGGATTTGAAATGCAGACTCCTTATAATCTGGCTATCATCAAACTGGATGAAGGGGCCAGTCTGACCGCTCAGGTGATTTGCCATCAGGATGAGATGAAGATCGGGATGAGAGTGCACTCAGTATTTAGGAAACTTGGTGAAGAAAGCGAGAAAGGAATGATCTATTATGGTACGAAATTCGTACCAGATTAGATTAATTTCTTATTTTATATTTTGTTCAAATTACTTCGATACCGTGATCATTGATATTATATTTTCTGATAGTCCTGTCGTGATCACTGCCTCTTAGTTTTACGACAGAAAGCACTCGTTCAAATTTGATACCATCTTCCACGAAATGTAATACTAAAATGGCATCGGCAATGGAAGATACTCCCAATTCAGGCATCTTATCAATATTAGACAGTTCATTAACTTCATTGGTAAAAAGAGCTGTGATACCTTTGAATTTTAAAAAATCAATAAGTAACATGACATGTTCTTTCATCTCGAGACTTTCAGGCAGTGCTATTTCGAGATTGTATATACCGTCCATGAACAGTCTTTTCGCCCCAATCTCTTCAATTGCATATTTGATCTGTAGATTATGTTCATCAGGTAATATATCGTATGGGTTGGAATGTAAGATCCTGAGCAATCCTTTATCGACATACTCCTGCAAGTTCCATCCCATCCTGGAAGCTTCAAATATGAATTGATCATCTTGTTCCTCAAAAATCACGATCACCCCCGGTTCATCAATCCTTAGGCCTGCCATAATGAACTGCAGTCCTATTGTCGATTTTCCTAAACCCGCCCCACCTGCTACTAATAAGATCGACTGCTTTGGCAACCCGCCGTGCATCATTTCATCTAACCCCTCCACCCCAGTTGAAAGTTTCTGTCCATTACGAGGTTGATGAGTTGTTTGTGATTTTAGTTTGGGAAATAGGTAGATACCTTCCGACCCTATTTTGAATTCATATTTTGAATAGCCGTTATCCGGGACTTCGGACATTCCACGGAATTTTATAACTTCCAACTTCCGGATTTTCTTTTTGCCTGCTTTTTCCCGGTTAAGAAATATCACACCATCCGCTATGTTTGAAAGTATCGATTCATCCACCTCGGTCCTGCTCATCTCACCAGTTACCAATGTCTGGGCAGACCAGTCCTGAAGAATGGAATCAAAAGAATAAAAGAAACGCCTTCTCTCCTGCTGGGAAAACCCGTAACCTAAGGTGGTTAATGGACTCAATACCAGGCGATCAGGGTTGGTAGATGCCAAAATATTGCCAACATCAAGTAAGGTTGTCAGCGGGTCCTTTTCGGCAGTAGAGCGGTCAATAGGATGAACAATAATATCATCATTAAAAAAATGATAGCTATGTAGAAAATCTGTCAATTTTTCAACTGATTGGGATGTTAAAGGCAAATATAAGGTTTTTTCCCCGTTTTCGGCTGCCTTTGACAGGGATTGAAGCGCGAAGGTTGTTTTCCCTACTCCGGGCGGTCCGCCTATCAAAATCATAGATGGTTTCGGTAAACCACCTCCCAGTACTTCGTCCAGGTTAGGGATGCCACTTGAACAGTATTTCATAATATATATATCACTTAATAATATCAGTATATAAACTTGTTCAGTTCCAGATTTTTTTTAATAATCAATAATCGTGAGCTTTATTTCACTATTGCTTCCTCAATTTCCTTAACAGCTTCAGGATTAGCAAGAGTGGAAATATCTCCTACTGCTTTTGCCAGAAGTAATGAGCGGATTACCCTGCGCATGATCTTGCCGCTGCGAGTTTTTGGAAGGTCATCGACAAAATAAATCTTATCCGGCCTGGCAAGCTTACCGATCTCTTCAGCCACATGATTTCTCAACTCATTAATCATACTGTCCTCGGGTTTGACTCCCATATTAAGCAATACAAACGCGGTTATACTCTCACCCTTGATATCATCAGGCGCCCCAACCACAGCGGCTTCACTGACCTTGGGATGGCTGACCAGTGCGGATTCAACTTCAGAGTTGCCTAGCCTGTGACCAGAAACGTTCAATACATCATCACCTCTGCCCTGTACCCAGAAATATCCGTCACTATCCACTCTGGCGATATCTCCTGATAAGAATTCTCCTGCTTCGTTCCAGTAATGTTCAACATACCTTTCAGGTTCATTGTATAAGGTATGCAGCATGGATGGCCAGGGGTTCGTTAATACAAGGTTTCCCCCTTCTTCTGCTATAGGATGGCCCTGAGCATCATTGACCTGTGCGCCATAACCTGGAAGAGGCCCTACTGCAGAGCCTGGTTTTAACGGTGAGAGAGGCAGCGGTGTTAAAACGAAACTTCCGGTTTCAGTCTGCCACCAGGTATCCATGATCGGACATCGTGATTTACCTATAGTAGTGTAATACCACATCCAGGCTTCAGGATTAATGGGCTCACCTACACTACCTAAAAGCCGCAGGCTGCTCAGGTCGTCCCTTTTTGTCCATTCATCACCCAGGCGCATATGCATCCTGATGAAAGTTGGAGAAGTATAGAACACTGTAACATTATGCCTGGCGATCATCTCCCATATCCTGTTAAGTTTAGGATAGGCTGGTGCACCTTCGTAAAGCACTGAAGTAACGCCCAACATCAGCGGCGCATATACGATATAACTATGGCCTGTGATCCAGCCGATGTCAGCGGCGCACCACCAAATATCATTTGATTTAAGGTCAAATACCCACTTTAACGTCATGGCAATACCCACAGCATAGCCCCCGTGGACATGTACCACGCCTTTTGGCTTGCCTGTGGTGCCTGAGGTGTAGAGGATAAATAAAGTATCATTCGAATCCAGCACCTCTGTCTCACAGATATCAGGCTGATCATTAGTCAAGTCATGCCACCAGAGATCGGATCCACCCATGAGGACATCATTATTTGCCCATTGATACACTATAGTGTTCTTGATATCAGTTCCATTAACCGCATCTTTTGCCTGGGCTTTCAGATCGATCTGTTTACCTTTACGCCAGAAACCATCAGCCGTGATCAGAATCTTAGCACCTGAATCATTGATCCTTCCTTGCAGAGCATGGGCACTAAAACCTGAGAATACAACCAGATGTATAGCACCTATCTTGGCACAGGCCAACATGGCAATTGGAAGGGCTGGTATCATTGGCATAAATAACGCTACACGGTCCCCTTTACCAACCCCAAGACTTTTTAAAGCATTAGCCAGGCGGTTAACTTCATGGTACATATCAAGGTATGTCAGTTCACTGATACCACCCTGTTCTGATTCGAAAATATAGGCTATCTTATTTTCAGTGGGAGTACCAATATGTCGATCAAGTGCATCATGAACAATATTATATTTGGCATTGGTGAACCAGCTAAAAAAAGGTTTATTGGAGTCGTCCAGTACTTTATCATATGGTGAATACCATTCAACCAGGTCCTTTTCCACTTCACCCCAGAACCATTGAATATCCTGGCTGCGTTTATGGAGGGTTTCAATATCAGGGATATTATGGGCATCCATCCATTGTTTCACATTACTTTCCCGGACCAGTTTTTCAGATGGATAAAAAACTCTCTTTTCACCTAGTAATACTTCAATTTTTGACATTTATAAGAACTCCAACCATTTTAGTTATCTATTAATTAGTTTATGAGAATGAATCTATTTCCCATACCTTAACTCTGTGAACATTTAAAGAAAATATATGAGCAGAACTCTTTTATAGGAGTAACATTATTATAGCAATTGTTGAGCGGGAAATTGTTTTTTAAACACTAACCCCCACTCCCCTTCCCGCTCGACAAATTATCTAATTTTAAAAAAAAATGAT
>Ga0307379_10012435_pt1 | contig 11097 bp, 16 predicted proteins | sample UN2MG_FD_202237 | JGI IMG/M metagenome (GOLD analysis project Ga0307379, IMG submission 202237) | Soil microbial communities from Risofladan, Vaasa, Finland - UN-2 | ecosystem: Environmental > Terrestrial > Soil > Coastal area > Acid sulfate soil | place: Finland: Risofladan, Vaasa | collected... | reverse complement strand
GGATGTCAGAACTGCGCAAGGGCGACCGGTTCCGCATGGAGACCTCCGACCCCGAGGACCACTTGTTCGAGAGGGGCGCCATCATCTACACGGCGGCCTCCGACGCGATGTTGAGCGAGGGCGTCTGGGGTGTCCAGATTGAGGAGAACGAGAACGCATCTGGCGTCGCGCGGTACGAACGTAACGTCCTGGAGTCGGCCGCTCTACAAGACCCGGCCGACCCGAAGAAGGTCGCGGCCCTCCTCGCGATGCGCGTGACGCCTTCCGAGGCCGCGCAGTTGCTCGGCGCGATCCCGTGCATCAAGGGTGAGACCGACGAACTACATTGGATCGCCCGACGCATGGCTCATCAACTTGGCGAGGCCCGCGACATCGCGCGGTTCATCGTCAACGAGGCCGACCTCGCATCGCACGGTTCGCAGTGCGGCGACTTTGACGAGTGTCGGTGCGGCCTCAAGGAGGTAGAGGCGTGGGCAGCGGATAGGTTGGGATGATCGCCACCGGCAACGACCTGACCGGCTGGACGACATCCGACCCCTGCGGCTGCACCGTGACGGCGCTCGATCCGATGGCGCTCAAGTTGGAGGTCCGCGTTTGCTACGACTGCCGGCGCGAGCGCGACGCCAAGAGGGCCGCCAACGCGGCGCGACGGGCGATCAAGCGTACGAAAAAGGCACGGCGTTATGAGTCGCGGAAGCGGTCTCGCTGACCAGGTAGACTGGCGAACATGACCAACGCGATGCTCGGTGAGGCAAGTCTCGCCCGCCTCTACTCCCACTGGGGCACCTTGGGTTTCACCATCGTGAGCGCGTTCCGGGGCGAGCACGGCAAGCCCGCCAACATGGCGGCGCACGCGAGGCTCAAGCGCGCTGTTCGCGCGGCGGGGTACGGCTTCATCCCGCTCGTCGGCTACTGGATCGAAACGAACGTCACGACGGGTCAGCGCCAACGGCAGGAGGAGCTATCGCTCCTCGTCCCCACCCGCCAGTCGCAGGACGAGGGGCGGCTGGTCGAGTTCAAGACGCCGACAGACGTGCTCCGCGATCACGCGTTGGCGTGGGGTCGGATCAGCAGCCCGGTTCAGGAGTCGATCATCCTTGTAGAGCCCGGCGGCCCCGTACGCTTCCTCGACCCTGCGACGGGTCAGGAGCAGTTCAAGCTGAGCAAGTTCCGGCCGGGGCGGGTCGGGGACATCTACTCCAAGCTGAGCGGGCGGTCCGGGACGTTCGTGTTCGAGGGGTGGACGTGGACGGCGTCTCCCCGCTCGATGGTCGAGGCTTCGCGGCGCAAGCACGATGGCGAGATCGAGTTCTACACGGAGAGCCGGACCAACGTGATGCCTCGGGGTGTACCTCTCGGCGAGTCCATCGCGATGGCCGAGTCCGACCGCGAGATGCAGAGGCTCCAACGCGCAGCCGATGCCGGCGACCGCAACGCCGCCCTCAAGCTACTCCGCGCGAAGGATCGCGCGGGCCAGTTGGCGCCCCGCGACCGCCGAGACATCGTGGTGGACCAGGTCACCCAGGTCTTGCGTGGGGCACGGACGACGGCGTCCAGCGGGTGGCGCGAGATGTCCGGCACCTATGGGTCACCCGCGCGAGATGTTCGTGTTCGACATCAGCCTGACGTGACCTGGGTCGCGGTCGCTGTAGAAGCCGGCCCTCATTCGATCTGGGTCCGCGCCATCCTGGAGGGTGCCGGGTGGGTGATCCACACCAGCTATGACGAGTTGGCGCCGACCGTGCTTGGCGCCCACCATCGCGAACTCGACCCGACGCGCTACACGATCGGGGAGCCCGCCAAGTTCCTCGATGCCCTGATCGCCAAGGGGGAGGAACTCGTTGGCCGGATCCACGCCATCCGCGATGCCTGGGAGGCCATCCGCAAGAGGCAAGGCGGACGCCGCCATTCTTCAACGTCTTGGACGACCGACCAGGACCAGGAGGATTACGGCACGTTCTACAAGGGTCGGCTCACCGGAAACCAACGCTCGCACCGGGACACTTTCGACATCCAGCGGTGGGGGTACGGCAGGGTGAATCCTGTTGACGAACCCAGGTTCTTCGCCCGGGTCGTTGCCGACTACCATCGTTGGCCTGAGGTCCTGCTCTCAACCCAGCCGTTCGGCTTCCCGACGACCGCGTTCAAGTACACGAGCGCAGCCGACCTGGTGCGGCGGCTCGACCGGGCTGTACCTCTCGGCGAAGCGCGCAAGATCCGCATCTCGACCAAGGACCCCGACGCGATGTCTGCCGGTCAGATCGAGAAGGAGCGGAAGGTCCTCGACCCCCTACGACGGGCGCTAGGCGACACTCTCATCGCCGCTGGTCGCGGCCACGAGAAGCACTCCGAGACGAGCGCCGCCGCCGAACGTGGTGACCCGCTGGCCGTAGAGTACATGGCCGTCAGCGATCGGATCGCCGCGCTGAGCTTTGAGATCAGCCGACGCATGAAGTACAGCGGCACCACCAAGCGCATCAAGCGCAAGCAGTACTGAGCGGAGGGGACCTTACAGCGCGGCTGTCGCCGCCTTGACCATCGCGACGACCCGAGCGTGGCCCGCGATGGCTGTCTTCAGGTGGTGGTACCTCCACTGGCGCTGATCCCACTCGTCGGACTCGTCGTCCGTGAAGCACATGGTCTCGTAGATCGCGAGCCCGCAACCGCCATCACCCTTGCAGTTCTCCGCGTCCTGGTTCCAGCACGGGTGGCCGACGACCAGGTGGATTGTAGAGACCCGGATCCCTGCGATGGTCTCCTCACCCACGCGTCGTTTGCTGATGTCCCACGACCTGCCAACCTCGTCCTTCGGGATGGGCTGGCCCTTCCGGTCGCGGAACGGCCACTCGGGATGGTTCTCATCGAAGGGTACGCCGTGCAGGTCCATCGATCACGCTCCTGTGGACAGCATACAGAGTGGACGACCGGGAGTGTCACGGTGCCGGCCAGACCATCGCGATGTCCAAGATTTGTCGAGACGGCTCTACACCCGACTTCCCAGGACATCGCGATGTGCGAGCTAGGGGGTGTTTCTCGTTCGTCTGTGGACTCTCCGCCATCCATTTGGCAGAGTGGACGTGTGGCCAGTGGGGAGAGCCTTGTGCGCCACAAGGAGAAGCGGGATGGCGAACACACGCGACGGCACCAAGACCACGGTCCCGGCGCAGGACGTAGAGGAACTGCTCAAGAAGCTGGCCGAGCGGCTGGCGTGGCAGCAAAGCATCGGCGCGTTGGGCACCGGGCTCCGGCCGGGGCTGTACTCGATCGTCATCAAGCGGGTGGGAGACGACCCCCGATGAAGCTGGAGCCCCGCATGGTTCCGAAGCCCATCTGGGGGGTCGCTCTACGAACCTCCCTCAAGAGTCGCTGGCTGCCTGAGGTCTCCCGGCCTGTCCGCAACCACGCGATGGTCTGTGAGGTCTGCGGTGGTCGAGGTCACTGCCGGCGCTCACGCTGGCGGCTGTGCTGCGACGAGGTCTGGGACTACTCGGACGCCGACCCCGTTGTCTCCGCGCTCATCGAGATGGTGGGGGCTGACTTGACGGCCGCCGACTTGACGGCCATCGAGGGGGCCGTGCCGCTGATCCGGCCCGTTGCGTTCTCCCTTCTCGATGCCCCGCCGGTCGCCCGGCTCACCGATCTACAGGCCATCTGCTGGGACTGCAACGCGATGATCCACTTCGGGCACACCGAGTCGACGGCGAAGGTCAAGGGCTGGGCCGGGGTCGAGCCCGTGGTCTCCCACGCCGCCCGGGTCAACGGTGTCCCGGTCGACGCGATGGTTCAGAGGATCATCTACGCCAAGGCTGCCTGGCTGATCCGCTCCCACGTCCCCGGCTGGACGATCACCTGGGACGGGTGGGAGTCGATCCGCGACCGAAAAGCTGGACGCTCCGCGTAGAACCATCGTCGGCGCCGACGGCCCCGCCGGGTAAACTCTTGCCATGACCGACCTGCAACGCATGGTTCTCGCGTTCGCCATTGGCGCTGCGTTCGCCTTCCGCGCGGGCTACATCGAGGGGATAGACGCCGAACGTGCCGCCGCGTTCGAGCGGTCCGACTGCGCCTGTTCATCGCGATGCTGCGAGACCCACGACACCCGCCCATGACCGACCGCAAGCCCGACAACATCCCGGAGACCTGCTGTGTCTACCGTCGCAAGGTCGTGGTGTCCGTCGTCGCGGTCCTGTCGGAGATGCAGTGCGGCGTCCCCGACTCGGCGCTCGCCGATCTACTCCGCTGGGACCTGGAGGCCGACTCGGGCAAGCCCGTCCTGGCGGTCCGGTTCTGCCCGTGGTGTGGGACACCGCACGGCCCCAACAGCGAGGTCCGCATCTCAGACCTGAACCCCGTCATCCCCGAGCCCGACGACCCCGCTGACTACTGGAAAGACAGCGAGGCGCCCCAGGAGGACTTTGACGCGTGACGCGAAGCGGCCCACCCCCCAACGTCCACGTCGTTTGTACGCGCTGCGGGACGCCTTACGTGACGAGCAAGGATGGCTTTGCTCGCGCGATGTGTGCGTGCCCCGTGTGTCGGTCGCCGTATGCCCAGCTTACCGAGGTCTACGATGTGGTCTTGGGAGACCGCGATGCCGAGACACGCGGCGGGATGCTCGATGGGCCAGGCGTCGACCCCGAGGCGCGCGCCGACTGGGAACCCGACCCCGATGCATGGCGGGGATGAAGGAACAACCCGAGCGCATAGTCGGAGTCCACGCCGGGCGCGCTACGCCGCGTCCAACCCGCGTGTCGCAACCCCGGGAGCCGTGCCAGGCCGACGGCTGCGAGAGAACGACGAATGGCGGGAAGGACTACTGCGTGAAGCACCTGCACCTGATGCCCTACGTCAAAGACCTGCTGGCCAAGAAGAAGAAGAAGAAGCTCGGACCGGACTGGCGCTGAGCCCTGCGTTCTGGCAGAGTGGACGCCTTCACCACCGCAGCAGCTTAGAGGTCAACCGTGCAACTTTCCGCCGTTCCTACCGTGATCGAAGGTGCCCACCTGGGCATGACCGAGAACCGGGTCCTCGTTCGCCCGGCCCCCGAGGAGACCGTCTCACTGGGTGGCATCGTGCTGCCAAGTAGCCAGCGCGGCCGCCCCACCAAGGGGACCATCGTCAACGTCGGCCCTGGCCGACGCTCGAACGAGGGCGCGCTCATCTCGATGGACGAGCGGTTCGTGCCCGGAGCCGAGATCGTGTTCGGCGTCTACTCGGGCACCGAGATCGAGGTCAACGGCGAGGTCCTGCTCGTCCTCAAGGAGCCCGACATCTACTCGGTCGTCGTCCCCTTCACCAAGGAGGAGGCAGAGCAAGCGGCCGCCGAACGCGTCGAACGCGACGCGGCCAAGAAGGCCGCCGCCAAGCCAGCCGAGCGCCCTAGCGGCCTGCTCATCCCGAATCCACGCACGCCGCAGATCGTGCTCCCGTAGGCCGGTGCCAAACGTCGTCGCCATCTGCGAGTGCGGGCGTCCCACAACGATCCACGCGACGGACCTCGATGCCGGCACCGCGGAGGGCTGGTGTGTAGACCACGCGCCCGACCGCTTCGCTGAGGTGGCCGCGCGTCAGCGTGCGCTCTCCGCCTTCATCGCGCGGTGGGAGCGGTTCCTGGAGGAGCGGAAGGCGGCCGGAGAGTCCGTCCCGTCCTGGCGTGTAGCGGCAGCAGCCGCGTTTGGCGAAGGGGTCAAGTTCGAGAGGGTGCGATGGGGTGGCGCCGACTCTGGCGGTGGCTGACCTGGTGGAGAACGTGTGAGGTCCACCTTGTAGCGCCCGCCAGCGTCCAGGGTTCCTGCGCGACCTGCCCTTGTGGAGAACGCGTGGAGATCCCGCGAGTCTACCGCCGTCCCGCTGCCGCTGACGTGATGGCCCGGTCGCTCATCGTGGGTGGCCGGGTCGTCGCCATCAGGTGCCCGACCTGCCGGCTGGTACTGGCGCTCGACGACGACCTGCTGTAACGACACGACATCGCGCCGGGCTGTAGAATCCCGGCATGATCCCCATCGCAGAAGCAAAGTTCTGGCAGCACCGGGGCCGTCCGGGCAGCGGTGACCTGTGGGCCGCTTTCAGCGACGTCATGGGCAAGGCGCGGACAGCCCGGGAGACGTGGGCCTACGAGACTCGGTCCCTCAAGACCGAGGCCGAGCGCGCCGCCGCGTACGACCTGTGGGAGGCCCAGCACCAACGGTTCTGGGACGCTTGGATGGCACTCCGCAAGTACATGGACGCCTACTTTGCCGAAGAACTCGACCTCGGCATCGCGTGGCGTGTGTCCGTGCGTGCGGGAACCATCGTGGACTCGAACCTGGGGGAGTGGGGGCAAGCCTTTGCCCCAGGCTTGAAGCCTTGGGGCTTGGTGAAGCTGATGGCGGCCGACGCCGAGGACGCCGGCAACGCCATCGAGAAGATGCTGGAGGACTACTTCCCCACGTCGCTCAACGGGTCTTACGGCATCAAGGTGTGGAGCGCGCATCCACCTTGGACGGGTCTTAGACGCATGGATGCCGCGTTGCGGCGAATCATGGAGGCTCGCCGGATGCTCGCTCGCGTGGGCGTCGAGCGTATCGTGAAGGGGCGAAACTACTACTTGGGCGCGGGGTCGTCGCCGTGGGATGAGCAGGAGTTAGACGCCGACACAGTGACGATCGCGGCGGGAGAGTACGTTCGTCGTGCCACCGGCCCTCTACGCGTGGCCGGGTTCGACGGGGTTGTCCACCCGCCTGCCGGATCCATTGGCCTGGCCGCTGCGATGGGGATGCAGGACGACGTGACGGGGCGGACAGGCGGCCAAAGGTTCACCCAGACCCTGCTCCACGAGTTGGGGCACGCGTTCTACTACGAGGAGATGGACCAGGGAGCCCGCGTTGAGTGGGACCGCATGTGGAAGCTGGCGAGCCATCGGGTGTCTGCTTACGCTGGCAAGCATCCCGCTGAGGGGTTCGCGGAGACCTTCTACCTGTTCGCGATCAAGAAGAACCCCACGCCGATCGACACGGTGTTCGCTGACAGGGACGGGATCGCAAGGTTCCGAGCACTACTACGGGGAGACAAGATGGGGTCGTTTAAGGAGGCCGTAACGGAGGCGAGCCCCACGCAGTCGGCCGGCTTCCTCGAACTATCGCCCGACCAGGTCATGGACCTCGCCCGCGTGTGGGAGGAGTGGCGAGCCCGACCATCGTGGGAGCGTAGAGGGCAGCCTGTCTGGTACGCTCATCCCGAGGTCAAGACCATCTTGGGGCTCGGACCGATGGAGAAGGTGCCCCAGTTCGTTCGGCGCCTCGCGCTCCGTGACCTGGCCAGCTACAAGACCGAGGACATCGCGATGACGCCGGTTCTCGGTGAGCGCCTGATGCTCAAGAGCGGTTTCCGAGAGTACGCCGCCAAGGTGGCAGACGCTTACGACGCGAGGCCCGTGCGCGACCCGGCGGCCGTCGCTTCGTACGCTGCGCTCCTCCAACACTCCGAGCGGATGTTCAAGCAACTCCAGTCGCGCATCCGCATCGAGTTCGTAGACGAGGACGAACCTTACGCTAACGCCGCCGAGATGACCAGTCGGGTCAAGGCTGAGGGCGTGATGTACGTCAGCACCTTGTTCTCGGAGAACCTGGTCAGCGGGTGGACGGCCGAACAGAACTGGCGCTTTCGCGCGGTCCACGACTACATCGTCCACATCGGCGGAGGCCATGACTTCTCCCTCCGCGGCGAGATGGCGACGTTCAATCGCCACGCCAAGGTTGTGCCCAAGGCCGCGTTGCCGGCGTTGTTTTCCGAGATCATGGGGCAGGTCGCGTACTTCCTCGACAGGGGCAAGTTCCCTACACCGCAGAAGGCGTGCGTTTTGTACGGCTTCGACTACACGCGTGTCGGTTACATCGACCCGAAGGAGTACCGCCGTAACTGGACGACAAACGTCCGAGAGTCAACCCAAGAGGACATCGCGATGGACGAGGCACAGCTAGCAGAAGCCGACGCGATGGTGGAGGCGCTGTTCTCCCTGGACGAGATCCAGACCGACTGGCTGTTCCACGCCACGAAGGCGCGCAACATCGAAGCCATCGCCAAGTCGAAGCGACTGCTGGCCGGCAGCGGCGCGGGTGGTGGAAGCTACGTTTCCCTCTCGGCCAAGCCGCTGCCGGCGGACTTCGGCGTCTACGTGCTGGTCTTCCGCAAGTCGTCCATCAAAGGGCGGCTGCTTCAGGTCGAGTACACCCGCGAGTGGATGATCGAGCATCAGGATCAAGCAAGGTACATCGGCTCTGACTGGACTGGGATGAAAGACGCCCGTGAAGAAGCCCTTGGGCTACTTAAAGGGCCGCACAACATCGCTAACGACATCGAGTACTACAAGCGCCAGGTCAACTATTACGAGACGGAAGCGATCAGTGCCAAGGCGCTGATCGCGTTTGCGCGAGACAACATCGCACGGGCTATCGCGTCGAAGGCGGCCTCGGAGCGCATCGAGGGGTTCAAGGACGACCTCGCGGAAGCCGAGCACATGCTGCTGACTAGTAGGGAGACTGCGGACAAGTATCAGGGGAAGCTGGACAAGGCGAAGAAGCTCCAGAAGCACGGTCCTAGCGAAGAAGCCATCGAGAAGAAGGTCAAAGAACTCGTCAACGACGCGCTCGACGAGTTCAAAGGCTACGAGCGCGAGGAGGAGTGGATCACCAAGAACGAGGGCAAGGCGATGCCCTTCCGCAAAGGCGAGTTGGTCGCCGTCGCGTGCGACCGTTGCGATGACGACGAAATCAAGGGCCTCCAGTGGACCTTCCGCAACCTACTGCCCCCGAGGTACGTCGTCAGCCTCGACACCGCGATGCAGCGGATCCGCGCCCGCGCGCCGTTGGAGCCCGGCTTGCCGGACCCTACGCCCCCTGCGCTGCTCAAAGCATTCGGCAGGGCCAAGCAGATGGTCGGTGCCATCCGCTGGATCGGCGGCAAGCGCCACGCCTACACAGGGTCCGGGTGGAAGGTGATCGGCTTGCCCGCCAAAGCCAGCAAGAAGAAGCTCTGGGTTCCTAAGAGCAAGAAGGCGTTGCCACCTTACGTCGGCTTGCCTGGTAGCTTGCCCGATAAGGCCAGCAAGAAGCTCTGGACCCCTAAGAGCAAGAAGGCGCCCAAGCTGAACTACGAGACCAAGAAGACCGTGGGGCTCATCACGGTGCTCAAGGCGGGTGCGTGGCTCCCCAAGAGCGGGACGTCGGGCTACACGTTCAAGAGCACCATCAAGGGCGACAAGTTCTGGGCCGTCGAAAAGTTCGGCGCGAAGGACGTCTACCCCTTCAAGGTCCTGGCGGGGTACCTTCAGATGGCGTGGTGGTCCGCGCTGGACGGCAATTGGCGCCCGACGTTTACCCAGTCGGCTTTGGCCGATCCAGCGAAGGCGCTCAAGATGCTCAAGATCAAGTCGGCGGCACCACAGGAGAAAACCCCCTCTACCCAGGCGGCTGGGCTGTTCGGGCAGCCGGCTAAGGTCTCGGACGCCGTTGCGGCGGGAGTCTGGCTGCCGCAAAGCACCAACTACCTGACGGCACGAAAGCGCGCGTTTGGCCAGCCGGGCGAAGCCGATTGGTGGATCAACGATGGCGCCGACATCTACCCGGTCAAAACCGTAAACGGCAAGCTGCAAGCGGCTAAGTGGGACAAGACCAAGTTCGTCTGGTACCCCGCGTTTGAGCAGGTCGTAGCCCCGTCCACCCATCACCTGGCCAAGACCAAGCCAAAGGCTGTCCCGCTCACCGTCTAGATGATCTGGCGGAGCCACTTGCGCTTGAAGGGCTGCCGCACCGCCAGCTTCCGCCGGTCGTGCTCTACGAGCCGGACACAACGCCCACACTGGATGTCCCGCAGCGTGCTTGGGATCGTCGCCTCCGGGTGGTTCCGCCCCACCGTGCCGGGGCGCCCACAACGCACCCACCAGTAGTCGTCGGCATCACCCCGCGCTGCGTGGCGGGTGATGTTCCCTCGGGTATCCACCGTCTCGATGGCCTGAATCATCGTCATTCCGTTTGCTCCTCCCTCGGCGCTACCGGGGGTTGTCCGCTAACCCCATTATACCGCGCCTGTCAAGCCCTAACCTAAGTCCTGGAAACACGTTACGTTGATCCGCTGATCCGCGTAGATCAGGTTCGTGTTCGGGCCATCGCGATGCTCACGACCAACGGCCTTGGCCATCGCGGCGAGACAGAATCCACCGGAAGCACCCTCAACCCCTCAGAAACCTTGCTGAGTGTCGGTTGAGCGTGCCAATATCTTGTGGACAGAGTGGACGACCAACACCGTCACAGGTAGTCTGGAGAGGAGGAGCACCATGCACCCCAAGGACCTGGCACTGATCTGGGAGCGTTGGCAGCAGGGCGAGACCCTGTTCGCCCTCGCTACGGCGTTCGGCGTTTCCGTTTCGCAACTCCACCAGGACCTCCAAGGGTTCTTGGAGCAGAAGGACCTCGCCAAGCAAGTGTGGGTCGGCGCAGCTTAGCTGGCGCCCCTCTGTGTGGGCGTGCTACACTGATCGCTCGATCGACGGGTGGTCCGTCATCGTTCCGTGGGGCGGGTCGTTGTGGCCCGCCCCGCTCCTTGTACGGACCATCGCGACGAAACAGGTCCACTCTGCGCTAGACGACAGAATGGACCCTGGGGTATGCTGGCCACATGGCGAACCCCAAGGTGATCCGCGAGTGCCGCCGCTGCGGAATTGATCGGGAGCACTACACGCGCAGGAACGGCCGACTCATCTCGCCGTGCGCTGAGTGTCAGATCGACAAGGCCAAGGCCCGCCAAAGCGCCATCCGCGATGACCCGGCAAAGCTGGAACGCCAGCGCCAAGAATGGACGCGGATCAAGAAGCGCCAACGGGTGATCTACAACGGCCAGACCGGCACCCAGACCGCCGAGCCCGAAGTCCAGCCAGGAAGCATCCCGATGTCCGAGAGGCGCCGCCGCAGAGCCCGCCAGCGCGCAGCGGGAACACCGGAGCCCTCGGCCCCACCCATCTCGGCAGAGGCCCCGCTACGGCTTAGGAGGCGGCCCAGGCGCCCTGCCCCGACCACTCCCTCGATGGAAAACGGCCTGGACGGATGACGGTGGACAAAAAGAGGA
>Ga0307379_10012434_pt1 | contig 11097 bp, 11 predicted proteins | sample UN2MG_FD_202237 | JGI IMG/M metagenome (GOLD analysis project Ga0307379, IMG submission 202237) | Soil microbial communities from Risofladan, Vaasa, Finland - UN-2 | ecosystem: Environmental > Terrestrial > Soil > Coastal area > Acid sulfate soil | place: Finland: Risofladan, Vaasa | collected... | reverse complement strand
TTGTTCCGCCAAACAAAGATTCCGCGCCGCCAAAGTCAACATCGCATCATGATTCACAGCGTCAATAGGCAAGCCGCAGCAGTTGAACTCGGGCATCTCAACCAACTCAACGCCCAGCCGCTCCAGCACCTTCCGCGCGGAAACCTCGTAACTGGGAATCCTGTAGGGAATAACGCAGCCCAAAAACAGCAGATACTTCAAACCAGCCATCCTCTACAGCTTCTCCTTTTTCATCACCTTAGAAACAGACAAAACATCAAACAGTTTAACCACATCTTCCGTATTGGCTTTTGGCAAAGGCGGCAACCCCCGCTCCACCCGCTTCTTGTGACGCATCTCAGGAATCCGGTACGCATAACCCGTCTTCAAAATATTATCCGTCAACTCCCTAAAAACTGGGGGAATAATGCCCTCCTTTACAGCCATGTTCCTTAAAGCACGCACAACACCCGCAAGGTCCACACCCTGAGGACAATGATCAACACACGTGAAACAGGCAGCACACAACCACAAAGCCTCACTGCCAAGAACACGCTCCCTCATCCCCAACTGCGTCATCCGCAATAGTTTCCTAGGATGATAAACCTCACTGAACCTTGCTATCGGACAATCCGCAGTGCAGGTGCCACACTGAAAACACACCTCCAGATTCTCGATGCCCGAAACCCTGCTGACCTCATGCTTGAATGTGGGATCCAAATCCCTCATCTTAATCTCCCTTTTCGTTTTGGTTTCGGATGCAAGTTTCTTTTCAGACATCAACTCAACCCCGCCCGCCACAAGGGTAGATTCTACGCGTTTATTCGGAGAGTAAACCAAAGGAAAAACGTCTTTAATAAACGATACGAATCTACGATAGCCCAGAATAGCAAAAAAATAAAGAAAAAACGGTAACCGAAGCTACCCGTTCACTCGCCCTTCTTGGCACCCTTCTTTTTTAGGATATACTCATGAATGCTCTTGGCAGCCGTCTTTCCTGCACCCATAGCACTGATAACCGTAGCCGCGCCGCTGACAACGTCTCCACCAGCATAAACGCCCTCCTTCGTCGTCGCCCCAGTCTCCTCCTGCGTAACAATCGTGCCATGCCTAGTAGTTTCAAGACCCTTGGTGGTCCGCTGAATAAGAGGATTCGGACTCTGCCCAATAGCAATAATCGCAGTATCCACATCCATAATAAACTCGGAACCCTCTATGGGAACGGGTCTCCGCCGACCAGACGCATCAGGCTCACCAAGCTCCATCTTGATACACTCCATGCCCTTCACCCAACCGCTCTCGTCACCCAAAAACTTGGTTGGATTCGTAAGCAACCTGAAGATGATGCCCTCCTCCTCAGCATTCTCCGCCTCCTCAGCACGGGCAGGAAGCTCCTCCCTAGACCGACGATAAACAATGTACACCTCATCTGCGCCCAGTCGCAAACTGCAACGCGCAGAATCCATCGCAACGTTACCGCCGCCAATAACAGCAACCTTCTTCCCAATCCTGATAGGCGTATCATACTCCGGAAACATGTAAGCCTTCATCAAGTTAACCCGAATCAAAAACTCGTTGGCAGAATAAACTCCGCCCAAGTTTTCTCCCGGAATCCTCATGAAATTCGGAAAACCAGCACCGCTACCAACAAAAACCGCATCAAAACCGTCCGCAAACAACTCATCAATAGTATAGATTCTTCCAATCGTATAATTGGTTTTAACGTCAACGCCAAGCTTCTTGATGTAATCAACCTCAGACTGCACAATCTCCTTTGGCAACCGAAACTCGGGAATACCATACATCAACACGCCACCAGCTAAGTGAAGAGACTCAAACATCACAACCTCATGACCCAGCTTAACCAAATCAGCAGCAGCAGTAAGACCTGCAGGCCCAGAACCCACAATCGCCACTTTACCGGTCACAGATGACTCATCCTTAGCAGGAACAGTAACGCCCTTCTTACGCTCATAATCAGAAGCAAACCGCTCTAGCCTACCAATAGATATGGGGTCACCCATCTTACCCAACACACACATCTGCTGACACTGATTCTCCTGAGGACAAACCCGCCCACAGACAGCAGGCAAACTATTCTTCTCCTTTATCTTTGCACTGGCAGCAAGAAAGTTCTTCTCTTTAATCTCTTTAATGAAAGCCGGAATATCAATATCCACGGGGCACCCCTGCACACAACGAGGATTAGGACACTGCAGACACCGCTCAGCCTCAGCCACAACCTGCTCTTCATTGTAACCCAAAGCTACCTCATAGAAGTTGTGAACCCGATCCAAAACATCCTGCTTCGCCATCGGAATGCAATGTTTTCTTTGTTCTTTATCCACGCTTCACGCCTCCAAGTTTCTCGTAAATCATAGAAGCCATCCGCTCCTCAGGCAAATACACACGCTGCCTCTTGACCAGCTCCTCAAAATCAACCTCATGACCATCAAACTCTGGACCATCCATACACGCAAACTTTGTTTCGCCACCCACACTCACACGGCAAGCACCACACATGCCCGTGCCATCAACCATAAGCGACGCCAAAGTAACCATAGTCTTCAAACCATAAGGACGAGTAAGGTCAACCACCTTCTTCAGCAGCGAAACCTGCCCCATAGCAACAGCATGACCAAACTTCTGAGCCTTAAGCACATCAGCCAAAAAGTCCAGACCCTCATATCCCTTGGAGCCATCGTCAGTGGCAACATAGAATTCGTCGCTGATTTCCTTCAGTTTCTTCTCATAAACCATATCGTTCTTGGTTCTGCCCGCCGCAACAATAACAAGCCTGTTTCCTTTTTTGCGAAGAGCCTGAGCCACATAATACAACGGGGCACACCAGACTCCGCCGCCAACAAGCAAAACCCGACCAGAATTGCCGAGTTCAGCGGGATTTCCAAGTGGACCAGAAAGATCCGTTATAGAATCGCCCGCACTCATCTTAGCCAACTTCTTTGTGGTTCTTCCAACCGCATGAAAAGCAGTAGTCACAGTTCCTTTCTTAAGATCAACGCCAGCTAGTGTAAGAGGAACCCGCTCTCCCTTATCATCAAGCCGCAAAATCACGAACTGCCCAGGATGAGACTTCTTGGCTACATCCTCCGCGGCAAGCTCTATCAGGTATATGTTGGGTGCAAGTTCTTGTTTAGTAACTATCTCATACATTCCAGATCACGTCCATGTTTAGGTGCTTTTTGCCTCCGGTTTAGGAATAGAAGAAATCTTCTGCTTAAATGACTCCAGCTTCGCGTTGAATTCTCCCGGATACTTGGGAGTAACCCGGAAGGTATCGAAACGGTTTTCGAGGTTGTACTGCTTAAGAACCGTCCTTAGAGCAGAGAAGTTCCGTTCAGCCAATTCTGTTCCTTCCTCAAGCTTACATTGGTCTTCTGGACAGACAACCGCTAGAACGCCGTCAAAGCCTAAGCTTAATGCTTCCAGAACAAGAACGGGGTCGAAGCCCTTGGAGCATGGAAGCTCAATGATTGTGATGTCGTCTCCAAGGCAGCCGTTTTGCACATCGTCTAAGGCTGAGAATTCGGACCATTGGCAAACGAAGAGTAAGATAGCAGGTTTGCCGGCAGATTTGGCTTTAGCGGTTTTGCGGCTGCAGTTCTTGATGATCTCGGATATGGGCTCAAACTCGTAGCCTTTAAGCTCTATAGCCTGATGCGGACAAACAAGGGCGCAGGCTCCGCAGCCCATGCAATCTTCAGTTTTTATTTCTGGCGTGCTGACGTCCTTCCACACTATGGCATCGTAGGGGCAGATGAAGACGCATTTGCCGCAGCCAACACATTTCTCTGTGTCGTAGACAGCCTTCAAAGAATTCTTTTTTATGATCAGGTTACTAGGGTCATAGCCGAGCACCTTCACCGTGTCCTTAAGCAACTCGAATCTGTTGATGCCGATTTGGCTTCCCTTCTTGAATCTGCAAAAGTCTTCTTCGCACTGCAGAACCAGTATCTTTTCGACGCCAGAAGCCAAGTTGCTTAGATAGAATTCGGGAGGAACGCGTCCAACACAAGGCAAACGCAGCGAAACATAGTTTTCCACATTTTCGTCTTTAAAATTCTCTTCTATATCGGAGGTGACAGGGTTGCTGCCTCTACAACATAAAACAAGAGTTTTCGCTCCTGTCTCAGCCATCTCATCCTGGACTTTTTTGGTCAGCGAGTCAACATCATAGTATACAAGATCGATTGCTGACAGAGGGCAAGCGCTTACACATAAGCCGCAGACCCGACATTCTTCAACGTCCAAGATGATTTTGTTCTGTTCTTCGTCCTTTGATATGGCTTCGAAGGGACAAACAGCAACACATATCCCGCAGCGGCTACAATAGTCGTCTGCGATTTCTATTCCAGCGGTTCGACATGTTTCTGTAGTCATCTTGCTCTACACTCAGAAGTCAATTTTTCCTGAAGTATTGAGAATACCTAACTTCTTGACATCAAACTTAAAGTTTTCTCTAAGCGGTTTTAAATAACTGAAAACTGGCAACAAAAGACTGCCGGAATCCGAATATGTTCTGAGAAGCAAAACATCTTCATCAAGCTGAACGAGGCTATTCTTTTGTGGAAAGTATCTCTTTATTAGTGGCGTCATGGAAAGATGTTTTTCTGGTTTAGAGGGAGTTCAGCTAGCCTTTGCGTGCCGAAATCAAAGTCAGCGGCATAGTTCAGGGCGTGGGTTTCCGCCCATTCATCTATCGAACAGCAGTAAAGAATGGGCTGGTAGGCTACGTGAGAAACAGGGGAGACGCTGTCGTCGAAATAGTTACCGAAGGAAACAAAGACAGCATTGTCCAGTTTCTAGAGGATTTGAAAGCAGAGAAGCCTCCTTTGGCGCAAATCTACAACATAACAACAGACATTAAGAAAGACGAAGAGGGCTTCAACCAGTTTAAGATAATAAAAAGCTCTGGCGAAGCCAAACTCTCAGGATCTGTCATTCCACCTGACGTTTCGATCTGCAATGAATGTTTACGGGAACTGCGGGACCCCGAAAACAGGCGCTTCAACTACTTCTTCATAACCTGCACAGACTGCGGTCCCAGATACACCATAATCAACCGGCTTCCATACGATAGACCAAACACGACAATGCAGGAATTCCAGATGTGCAGTTTCTGTTCCAGCGAATATGGAGACCCGTCAAACCGCAGATTCCACGCCCAAACAGTAGCATGCCCCAACTGTGGACCAAAAGCCTATCTTACCTCCAACAGGGGAGAGCAGATAGAATCAGAAGACCCGATTAGAGAAGCAGGGAAACTCCTAGATGAAGGATACATCGTCTCCATCAAGGGGAACGGGGGCTTCCATGTTGCAACAGCCACCACCAAAACTGAACCCGTTGCCAGACTAAGAAAGGACAAGCACAGAAAACAGAAACCCTTCGCCATAATGGCTCCCGACATAGAGACCGTCAGGTCCTTCGCTGAGGTGAATCCTTGGGAAGCTGAACTGCTGACTTCCTACCGTAAACCCATTATTCTACTCAAAAAAAGAGGCGACTACTACCTTTCGGAGCTTGTTTCTCCAGAACTACACAGCGTAGGCGTGATGCTGCCATACACGGGACTACACGCCATGCTCTTCGATGACGTTAAGGAGCCCGCCTTTGTTATGACCAGCGCAAACCCGCCCAGCGAACCCATCGTCACAAACAACAACGAAGCAATAACCAAGCTTGGCTCCACGGTTGACTATTTCCTCTTCCATAATCGACCAATAGCCCAGAGGTGCGACGACTCGGTTGTACGTTTCCATGATGGAGACCCGTGCCTGATTCGTCGTTCAAGGGGATACGCTCCCGAGCCCATCCAGATGAAGCAGGTTTTTGACCGTTGCGTCTTGGCTGTTGGCGGAGAACTCAACGTCACCTCCTGCATCCTAACAGAGAATAGGGCATTCATTTCCCAGCACATAGGAGACGTAGAGAACTTGGAGAATCTCCGGTTCCTGAAAGAGTCCATAGAGCACCTGACAAAATTGACCAACTGCAAAGTTGAGGCGGTAGCATGTGACCTTCACCCCAAGTTCACCACCACAAAACTGGCTCAAGACTTGGGAAGCAGGCTTGGTTGTCCTGTTGTTCAGGTTCAGCATCATCACGCTCATGCTGCGGCTCTGATGGCGGAATGGAACGCCGAAGAGATTGTTGCCGTAACATGTGATGGCTTCGGCTACGGCTCTGACGGCGCGGCTTGGGGCGGCGAAGTCCTCTACTGCAACAGGGAAGGCTTCAGAAGAGTGGCTCATCTTGAGAGTCAGCCCATGGTTGGAGGCGACTTAGCAACCTATTACCCGCTAAGGATGGCTGCGGGGATACTCCACAGAAAATTGGATGCTGCAGAATGGTTGCTCACGAAGAGCAGTCACTTGCCTCATGGCAGAAAGGAAGCCGAATTGATTGTTAAGCAGCTGGAGAAGGGGTCTGCGCCAGAGACCACGAGCTGCGGAAGGGTGCTGGATGCGGTTTCAGCCATGCTGGGAATATGTTATGAGCGTAGTTACGAGGGGGAACCAGCCATGAAACTGGAATCCACCGCCCTTAAGGGAAGGGATGTGCTAAACTTGGCTCCAAAGTTTAAGGGGAAAGTTTTGGACACCACGTTTCTTGTTCACGAAATCTTCAGCAACAAAGACAAAGTTTCTGCAGCAGATTTGGCGTGCTCAACCCAATCCTATCTTGCCAAGGGTTTAGCTCAACTGGCGATAGAAGAGGCGGAGCGGCTGCAAGTCAAGCATGTCGGCTTCTCTGGGGGAGTAGCCTACAACGAGCACATAACAGCAACCATGCGAAGAACCGTAGAGAAGGCGGGCTTCAAATTCCTTGTACACAACAAAATTCCAGCAGGAGACGGAGGAACCTCCTTTGGACAAGCCATCGTCGCAGGCTTCCAGAAGCAGTAAAAAGCGCTTTTGATAGTTCTTCCTTGAACTTTGCCCGTTATTCTAGAAAAAACCAATAGGTTAAATAAAAGGGGAAATCAGACACCTTTTTAGTAGCGTAAAACATGAACTTTCTGAAAGTTCTTGACAGACAAGGGTGAATGAAGTTGTGTCTTGCGATTCCGGCAAAGGTTCTTGAAGTTAATGGCGACGTTGCCAAGGTAGATTTTGGGCAGGGAGTTGCCCGAGAAGTAAACGTCATGCTAGTGGACGCTCATGTAGGCGAGTATGTGCTGGTTCATGCCGGATACGCAATCGAAAAGTTAGACCAAGAGGCTGCTGAAGAAAGCCTGAAGATGTGGCGAGAAGTCCTAGAACAAAGTTAAGATGTGAACTGCCTTGACCAACACTAAAGAGATAGTGAAGGGCGAAGAAGTAACCCTTGAGATAGAGCCTGGAATGAACATTCTGGAAGTTAACAAGCAGCTTGCAGAAAAGAACATGGAACTTCTACGAAAACATAACATAAAAGCAATAGACATCATGGGTTCTATAGGCGCAGGAAAAACCAGCCTAATCGAAAAACTTGTTCAGGCACTAAAAAAGAGGTACAGAATCGCGGTTTTCAAGGGCGACCTAACCACAACCATAGACGCCGACCGCATCGGACAGCATGGCGTTCAGGTTCTTACCATCAACACGGGACGAGAATGCCACTTGGACGCTAACGTGGTTGCGCGGGCTGTGGAAAGAATCAGCCTAAAAGACATTGATTTGTTGATTATCGAGAATGTTGGCAACCTCATCTGTCCCGCCGAGTTTCCGTTGGGCACAGACAAGCGGGTTGTTGTCGTAAGCGTTACGGAGGGACCATACATGGTTGTTAAGCATCCCTTCACTTTCATGAACGCTGACGTGATGGTCATAAACAAGAAGGACTTGGCAGAAATAATGAAGATAGACACAAAACAGCTAGAGAAGCAGGTTAAGGAGATAAAGCCAGACGTTAAGGTTGCGGTCACCAACGCCCTAACCGGAGAAGGCGTTGAAGAATTAATCAAGGCACTAGAACTATGATCTTGGGAGTTACAACAGTGCATGAGCTTTCTATGACCACACAAATCGTCGAGAGCGTCCTAGAAGAGGCAAAAAAGCAGGGCGCAAAAAAGGTCACGGAAGTTCATTTGGTGATAGGCAAAATGACGTTTCTGGGCACTGAGCAGGTTCGCTTCTCCTACAAAATACTGGTCGAAGACACGATAATGAAGGGCTCAAAGCTGATTATCGAAGAGAAGGATGGCGTTATAGAGTGCTCCAGCTGCGGATACAAGGGAACAGTACCAATCACAGATGACCCCGCTTATCACATTCCAATCCCAACCCTTCGATGCCCCAAATGCGCAAAAGCAGCAAAAATTGTCGAAGGAAAAGAGTGCACAATAATGAGCATAAGAATGGTCAAGTAGGAAACTGCCATGACGGTTAAGAATGACTTAGAACAGTTCAGGGACCCAACCTTGGCAAAGAAGGTTGCAGAGCACATCAAAAAATTAGCCCCGCCTCACGAAACAAAGTTTTGTCACGTCTGCGGAACCCACGAGTGGACAATCACCCATTATGGTCTTCGGTCTCTTCTTCCCGACAACGTGGACGTTATTGCCGGACCCGGCTGCCCAGTCTGTATTCTTCCAGCATCAGACATCGACGAAGCCATAGAGCTGACAAAGAAGGGCGTAACAGTCACAACTTTCGGCGACCTCATTCGAGTCCCCGGCTCAGAAACTTCCCTTCAACAAGCTAAAGCAGCGGGGGGAGACGTGCGAATAGTTTACGGCTTAAGAGACGCTATTCAGATGGCGGAAAAGAATCCGGACAAGGAGTTCGTGTTTTTTGCCGTTGGGTTCGAGACCACGTCGCCGTCTACCGCCATCGAAGTCTTGAATAAGCCTCCTGAAAATTTTAGTTTTCTTGTTTCTCACAGGCTGATTCCTCCAGCCATGGAGCTTCTTTTGGGCATAGGCGACTTGCATATTGACGGTTTCATTGCGGCTGGTCACGTTTCCACGATTATCGGAATGAAGCCCTATGAAGTGTTTCCGGAGGCTTATGGGATGCCCACTGTTGTTGCTGGATTTGAGCCCTTGGATGTTCTCTTCGCCATCGACATGCTGCTGCGGCAGGTAAAGGAGGGCGTGGCTAGGCTGGAGAATGAGTATACGCGTGTTGTCGCGTGGGAAGGCAATGTTAAGGCTCAGAAGCTGGTGAAGCAGGTGTTTGATGTGGTTGATGGGCGGTGGCGAGGATTGGGAAAACTGCCAAAGTCGGCGTTGTCTTTGAAGAGGGAGTTTGAGGCGTATGATGCTCGGAAAAAGTATGACCTGCATATCGAGGATTCGAGGGACATTTTGAAGGGGTGCCTCTGCCATCTGGTTATGATTGGAAAGATTAAGCCTCCTGAGTGCCCCAGCTACATGACGAGTTGCGTTCCGGAGTCTCCGAAGGGAGCGTGCATGGTCTCGAATGAGGGCACATGCAGAATCTGGGCGAAACATCGAGTAACCAAACTACGGTAACCACTGATTATTTTTGCTTCAGATGCCTCGGAGAACTCCACGAATTCTTCTGGCACGGACACAACTCAGACTGGAATTTTGTAATATAGTCTGAAGAACTAAAAGTTTAACCCCAAACCCAAACGGTCTAACCGAGCGAGTTTGTCAAGAAACCTTTACAAAAATCCTTTAATCGCCGAAATAGCCCAATATTTTAGGGAATAAGCATGAACAAAAGATATGCCCTACTGCTTATCCTCATCTTCACAGCATCAAGCCTAATAGCAGTTAAACCTACACGTTCGTCCGTAACAAAGCCGTCTGTTCCAGAATTTACTGTGAAGCTTGTAGACTCTTCTTATGACGTACCCACCACTTATTCGATAGACCCCTATACAGGAGAGAATGTGACTCATACTGGTTACCACGTCGAATCTAGGTCTATAGACGTGACAATTAAGAATCAACCCTTTATCCCCTATTATGACGTTAGTAGTGGCTGGAATATTGGGTTCTACTATAACATTCGTATTAAAGGGCATTATTCAGAAGATTGGATTGAGCTTTACCGCGCTTCAGATGGATATCCAACTCGATCAGATTCACAATATACAATAATATCATACACTTTAGGAGAAAACACTGACACCATACTTGGAACAAAAATGATAGAATTTCCTTATGGTGCTCAAGAAGATTTCCAAGTGGAAGCACTAATAGGATATATCTCTCGAGTTAACAACCCCAACGCAACCACCCAGTTAGAAATGTATCCATATGTATTTACTGGTGAAATAAGCGGTTGGAGTGAAACACAAACATTAACTATTAGCGCTCCCGATTCGATAACAACCCCAGACACGTCGCCTTCTCAGAATTCAACAGCTGCCATGCTAACCTTGTTAGGCGTTATTGTTGTTCTGTTGGTTATTGTGGTTGTATATCTGCGCAGAAGAAGCAAAGTGAACCGAGTCTAACCAGTGCTCCAGCAATTGAACCTATTTACAGAGTGAACATTACTTCTTGGCATGTCTAAAAAAAGTTGATACATACGCAAAACGGAAACCCTGATCTGCTTCGAAATGTTCACGTGGGAAGAAGCAAAAAAGAAAGTGCACAAAGAAAAGTAGACAGCACGCAAAAAATGTGCTTTTGTGGTCAAGGTTTCTTGACAAAAATGCTTAATATAGAATTAATAAAAACGTGGTAATGAAGAAAATGACTGCATCCAAAAAATTGTTTCTTTCAAGCATAGTTCTTTTTGTTTTGCTTGGTTCTTTGATTGTTTTGGTTAATGCTGAAGCATCTTGGGTAATGTGGAATCAAACTTATGGAGGACCAGATGGCGACCAAGTTTATTCGCTGGTTGAGACGTCTGATGGAGGATTCGCAATAGTCGGTAACAAACGCTCCTTAGGTTCTGGATACGCTTATGCCTGGTTGTTTAAGACCGACGAGTCAGGAAACATGGAGTGGACTCAAACATATGGAGGAACAGAAGGGGACAGTTCTTACGCGTTGGTTAAGACCTCAGATGGCGGATACGCGTTAGCCGGCAGAACATACTCCTATGGGCGCTGAAGACTGTGATTTTTGGCTGATTAAAACTGACGCAGCAGGAAACATGGAGTGGAACCAGACATACGGAGGAACACGTT
>Ga0307379_10012433_pt1 | contig 11097 bp, 11 predicted proteins | sample UN2MG_FD_202237 | JGI IMG/M metagenome (GOLD analysis project Ga0307379, IMG submission 202237) | Soil microbial communities from Risofladan, Vaasa, Finland - UN-2 | ecosystem: Environmental > Terrestrial > Soil > Coastal area > Acid sulfate soil | place: Finland: Risofladan, Vaasa | collected... | reverse complement strand
CAATAAACAACTCAACTATTTCAGTATGTCCCCCACAAGCTGCACTATGAACAGGAAAGAAACCCAAATGATTCTCGCCATTAACTTTAGCACCCTTGGCAATTAAAAGCTCGACAATATCCTTATGTCCTTTGTAAGCTGCATTGTGCAAAGCAGTGCCACATATAGAATAACTTCTCAGAGGATTGCCCGGATCTTCCGTCCAATCTTTATACTCTCCTTTTACAATGATACGCTTGGATATTCTTTTGCCATCCTTTATTATATATAAACGTGAAATGGGATTTGCCTTTGCATTTATATCCGCCCCACTGGCAAGCAGAAGCTCTACGATCCCCTTATGGCCCTCTGATGCTGCATTGAACAAAGGAGTATAGCCATAATTATCCTTAAAGTTTACCTCTGCTCCGTTGGAGATAAGAAACTCAACTATTTCCGTGTGGCCCTTTAAAGTAGCCCAGTACAATGGGGTTCTATTTAATCTTCCCTTTGCATTGACCAACATCGGCTGCTCTGCTAATATTGATTTGACCCTGTCGAGATTTCCCTCTATTACTGCATTTTCAATATCTGATACCGAATCTACACATTCCACACATCCAATCAGTATCATACCACCAAACGAAACGACCGATATAACAATCAATTCTTTGATGTTAGTCATTTTTACTTTTAGTATTCACCTTTTTAGATTTTATCGTTTTCTTCCACACTGGTTATAGTTGCATCCAGTCCCATAAGGATAGTTTTGACAGCGGGGTTGTTAATTATCTCATTTCTTCTTTGGCCGGTGGTTTTCGGCCGGCTTGCACCGGGCACCGCATGTGTCTGCTGCTCGGCGCCGATTTCAAACTTCAATCTCAGAGGTGTTGAGAGCTGCTCGCTAAGCAAGGTCTGGATTTGCTCGGCTCGACCATTACTTTCGCACATTTTTTTCTGCATTTTAGACGATGCGCCGAACTCAAGCGTCAAGACACCGTTTTCGAATCGAGCCGGCACAGCGGAGCTCAACAGCCCGCTGGTACCAGGCCCGAGTTTAGTTGTAATAACTTCCAGGAGACTTTGCCAGTTATCTCTTATCGAGTGTATCCCAGTCGGTCCGGATGAGGCTTCTGACTCGTCATTTGATGACCGGTGTTCGATGGTTTGTGGTTTATTTGGCCGCTCTACGGTCTTGATTGGTATGTTACCGCCTGGAGGAAGGTTTTTTTTTATGCCGGGCGACGCGCCCAAGCGCAATTGAGAAAGAAGCTCATCGATATTCAGGAAATGCTCGCTCAAGGCAAATCTCAGCATCGAAGCTTCCAGCAGGGCCCTGCTTGTATCACTGTTCTTAATCGTCCATCGCAGTTTTTCCAGCGTCGAAATGTTGTAAACGAGTGCAGCGATGTCGAATTTTTCAGCTAATTCACCCGCCCTCTTTCGCTGCTGGTCGGTTAAAATCACAAGCTTGCTATCGGTGCCCGTGGATTTTACCACCATCAAATCGCGCATATAATCGATAAGCGAATCAACGACCTGGGCCTCGCTTATACCGGTACTAATTAAATCCTCTATCGCTGCAAGTGTCCCGGCCGGGTCGCTGTCGCCGATTTGTCCGATGAGATTCCAGACTTTCTCACTGTTCGGACAGCCTAAAAACTCTTCGAGTATCCGGCTGTTCAAAGGTTCGATGCCCGTGCTTATCATTCTATCGAGCAGGCTCAGGGCGTCTCTCATCGAGCCGTTCGCCATTTTCGCCAGGGGCAGTAGCAAATCCTCTTCGTACTTTATCTTTTCTTTTTTGAGTATGGCCTTCAACTGCCCGGCTATCGAGGCCGGCCCTATATTGCTGAAGTCGAATCTCTGGCATCTCGATTGAATTGTGGCTATGACCTTGTTCGGCTCGGTTGTGGCGAAAATAAACTTGATATGACTGGGCGGTTCCTCCAGTGTCTTTAAGAGAGCGTTGAAGGCCGAAGGAGTGAGCATGTGGACTTCGTCAATGATGTAAATCTTATATCTTGAACGCGCAGGCCGATAGATGGCATTCTCACGAAGCTCTCGAATTTCATCGACCCTGTTGTTTGATGCACCGTCTATCTCGATGACGTCAATATCTTCGCCGATATTTATCGCGGTACAGCTATCGCACTTACAGCACGGCTTCGTGGTCGGCTTATCGACGGCAAGACAATTGAGCGCTTTTGCGAGGATGCGGGCCATAGTCGTCTTGCCGACGCCGCGAGTGCCCGCAAAAAGGTAAGCGTGCGAGACCCTGTCGGTCTTTATAGCATTCTTCAACGTTTGTGCTATAGGGTCCTGACCGACAACATCGTCAAACGTTTGCGACCTGTATTTTCTTGCAAGAACTGTATAAGCCATTTTCAAGTGTCTATTGACTATTTACTATGTCTATTTAAAGCTACTAATTTTACCCTTTTTTAAGTCCACGTGCAGTTTTTCTCGAAGATGCAAATATCGAAGTCAATTCCCTGCCTTCCTGTAATAACGGGCATACTCGCTGCTCTTTTAATAATTTCTCATCAATGATGAACTGCATCCAGAAACATGTCTCATTGGTCTCTTCTATCACAATACTTAATTTTGAAATAAAATTTGGCTTTGATTGCGCGATACAAGCAGCCCTGTAATTTGCTGCTGCCGAAGTTGAACACCTTATTAGTTGGCCTTTAATGTGATTACCCAAAACTGTCTTAGGCAAAGCCAAGGCCAATTTGACGCAGCGGTGCGCAAAATCCTTTATTCTGTCCTTTAAATCATCTGCGTTCATTCTTCAATATTCAATTGTCAATAAACAATAATCAATATAAAAGGTGGCCGGGTTTACCCACAGCACAACCAAGCGACACGCTTATGGCTGCTCGGTTCCCCGCCTGACCAGATTCGCGGGCTCGGCTTGCATGGGACCCGGCCCCAAAATCAATTATTGATTATTTTTTACACTACTGATTATTTATTTACTCGGAATATATTGGTAGTATAACAGAGAAGATGTATATTTCCACATAAATTTTAGATTGACATTTTTCCCGGCGACAGTAAATTCAATAATCGATTATAAAAATAATTATCCAAGGGCCGCCTGTGGCTGATTCTATTACGAAGGGGAATGATTATGATAGTAAGAATTGAGGATACTTGCACCGCCTGCGGGCTATGTGTCGATACCTGTCCCGATGTTTTCGACATGGGCGATGAAATGGCCATAGTTATTGTCGATGAAGTACCGGAAGAGTTCGAAGATGCCGTTCAGCAGGCCGCTGATGAATGCCCGGTCGAGGCAATTATCGCCGATTAAGCAATAGTTGAAACTGCCGATTTCTATTCTGAAAGTTCCCTTGAACGCTCATATGCTCTGTTAATAGCGGCAGATATCAGCTCGCTTATCTTACCTTCTTTGAATACTTCAAGAGCTGCTTCGGTCGTTCCGCCGGGGGAGGTAACCTTTTGGCGAAGAACCCCGGGGCTTTCACCGTTTTTATCAGCTTCGACAGCGAGCAGACCCGCTCCCTTAGCGGTCTGCAAGACCAAATCTTTCGCCACATCATCAGACAGACCCAATCGGACACCCGTCTTTATCATTTCTTCCATTAAAAGATAATAATAGGCAGGACCGCTGCCGCTCAGTGCAGTCACGGCGTCAATTAAATCCTCATCATCGACAACAACCGCTTTGCCGACTGCCGATAAAATCTCCACAGCTTTATTCAGCATCGGCTTTGCCCGCTCGTTGGCAAACAATGCCCCGGCCCCCTGTCCGATCAGGGCCGGTGTATTGGGCATGACACGAACTATTGCAATATCCCCCAGTACGGCGGTTATATTGGCAACCTTTATACCTGCCGCGATGGATATAACAAGTTTTTCCATTCCGATAGAGGCTTTGATACTTTCCAGGGCATCGGTCATATTCTGCGGCTTGATACTTAAGACGACCGTCTGAGCCTTTACCGCAAGTTCACTGTTTTCTTCGCATGCAATTACACGATATGTTTCAGAGAGGAATTTCAGTCGCTCACCTCTGATATCACTTACGAAAACATTTTCAGGGGTATAAAGTTTGGCGTTTATTACACCCTTTATCAGGGCCTCAGCCATATTGCCGGCGCCGATAAAACCGATTGTATCCATCTTTTTCCTTCTTAAAGACAAGTTAACTGTTCGGATTTTTCAAGTTTATTCCCATAATTAAAAATAAGCTTCCGTTATAACTTACCGGAAAGGTACTCTTCTTCACTTACTAAAGCAGACTCGTTTACTGTTCTTTCGGCCTGTTCATAAAACTTATCGTTGAAAGGATAACCGTCGAGCCGTAAAATTCCGGTTCCACTCCCGAGACCGCGGCTTGCTTCGAAAATGAAATTGACACCGAAATCACCTGAGATTCTCGCTTGCAAGACAAAAGCCTCTTTGTATATATTGTAATGATTTTGCATGTTTGTCCTGTTCTTTAACCGTATTATGCCGGTGAGCTCCTCCGCCCCGTTCGGTGTAATATGATATAATTTCCAATCGTATTTAGCAGGCAATTCAACCGATTCTTGAACTAATGCTTCTCTATCTTTTTCAAAATATACTCTGCCCAGTTCGGCATCGAACACAAGATAAGAATCATATAACCGATCATCTTTCTTTCCTGCTGAAACAAGCCATTGATTGACAGTGTCCATAATATTAACATTTACCCACGTAAAAAGCAGTTTCTCCTCGTTTCTAAGCTCCTCCCTGTCCGTCGAGGATTGACCTGCACTTAGGCTCACCATATAGACGGACAATGAACAAATAACAAGTAAAGCAATCCCGGCAAGGAAATACATAGTTATATTTCGTATTAAACCGCCTGTTTTTGAAATTCTGTTCTTTGATTGATTTACTCTGCCCCACATTTCTCAAACTCCGAAAATATTTAAATTTTTCCTCTCCATCAGGACAAAAAAGTAATATCTTCACAACACATAAATGCTTTACATTTTATATCAATATCATACAATTAGCTGCGGCTTGTCAAAGTTTAATATAAGGATAGTCACGGAGAAAAGCAATGCAAAAAAAAGCCGAATATTCCGAAGCAATCAGAACGAAATATCCCGAACAGGTTGTTATAGCCATCGCCAAGGACAAAGAAGGCAGGGCTAATCCGGTTACATTAGGCTGGACGATGATTGTATCGGGAAATCCGCCTATGATGTCAATAGCAGTTGCAAAGAAGCATTACTCGATTGAAGCCATCACGCATTCGAAATGCTTTACGATTTCCTTTCCATCGGCACAGATGGCCGATGCGGCCTTATTCTTCGGCTCGAAGTCCGGCCGCAACATAGACAAATTCGCTGAGTTCGATTGCAAAACAGAGCCCGCTAAGGAAATCGATTCGCTACTGTTAGCCGATGCCGTCGCCAATTTCGAATGCACACTGGAATCGCAGATACCCGCCGGCGACCACATAATTTTTGTCGGCAAAATCGTCTCCTCACATATCAACACCGAGCCAAAAAAGCGGCTATACACCATAGGCCCGGGACATAAATTAGGATCAGTTTCCTGAAAAACCGCCTCTTACCGTTAATGGGCAGTATTGCGTAAAGTTCGAATACGTGACTTGTCATACCTTCGAAAGCTCCGAATCCACAAATAATCAGTCATCATTAATCATTTAAATGCCCTTCTGGGGGCTTTAAATTGAAAGATAAGGGAGCAGTATGTGAGATTCTACAAATGGACTTAACTGCCTTTTCGTTGCACTTCTCCAGAAGTTATATCAACGAGGTATGCTAATATATATAAAGGGATTTTCCTTGACGGGAAGGTATATAATTTGATATAGATAGTATATTCGGTGAAGCTTATGTCTGTGGAGACAGATAGATAGTGATTTTTGTCTCTTAGGAGACGAGTTTGTTTATTTATCCATATAGAGGAGGAGTAATTATGTATTGCTCCAGAGGCAGAGTTTTATGTAAGAACTTGACGATTTTGTGCTGCGCTGCCTCATATTCATACTTCTCATCAATTAACCATTTCTATATAGAGAACAATCCCGGGATATCAGGCTTTGGTGTGTGGCCGGAGCGAAATTTCCCAACAGTCTTCATTTAAAATTAGGAGGAAAAAAATGACACGCTTAACCATAATTTGCATCAGTTTTATTATCGTTAGTTTGATGTGTGCAGGACAAAGCTATGCCCAAATTGATTCTGAAACCGTTCTTGGGGTATGGCTCCTTGACGAGGGAAAAGGTGATATTACTGAAGATGCCTCCGGCAATGGCCATGATGGCACGCTCAGGGGCTCACCTGACTGGGTTGCTGGTCAGTCAGGCAATGCCCTGGAGTTCAATGGGTCATCGACTTATGTGAATTGCGGCAATGCTGAAGCCCTGAATGTCGAGCTTTTCTCCGTATCATTTTGGTGTAATATCCCAAGCACTCAAGGATGGAACCATATGGTTTCAAGGGGTTCCCATGGAGCCAGCGGCAGTCCTGGCTCAGTTAATTGGGGCGTTATGATGTACGACGCCCAAGAGACCATCCTCTTTGAAACATACAATGACACCACTTGGACTGGTATCACAGCCAGTACCTCTACCGGTGAATGGCATCACGTGGTTGCCACCTATGACGGAGATACGATGCAACTCTATCATGACGGCGTATTAGATTCAACCACATCGGGAGCAGGTATTTTGCTTGATGAGAGTAGAGCGTTTGTGATTGGCGCCAGATCTGACGCTGGCTCTGGCGGCGAACCCTTTATTGGAAGCATTGACGAGGTGGGCTATTTTAATGCCATTCTTGCGCCTGAAGATATTGAAGCGATAATGAACAATGGTCTTGCGGGAATCATTGGCGGCCAGCCGCTCGCCCGGCGTCCGGTTCCGAAAGATGGCGCCCTACACGCCGATACTTGGGTAAGCCTTTCGTGGCGACCGGGTGATTTTGCTCTCTCGCACGACGTGTACATCGGCGATAATTTTGACGCTGTGAACGACGGCGCTGAAGGCACATTTGTTGGTAACCAGGCCGATACGTTTATTATTGCCGGCTTTCCAGGTTTTCCTTATCCGGACGGCCTTGTGCCGGGAACAACTTATTACTGGCGAATCGATGGGGTAAACGACGCCGATCCGAACAGTCCCTGGAAAGGTGATGTTTGGAGTTTCAGTATTCCTCCAAAGACAGCATACTTTCCCGAACCGGCTGATGGTGCCGAGTCTGTAGATATGAATGTTAAGATTAGCTGGACGGGTGGTTTCGATGCGAAATTGCACTATTTATATTTTGGTGACAATTTTGACGATGTTAACAACGCCGCTGGCGGTCTTCCTCAGGGAACTACGGATTACACTCCCGGCCCGCTTAAATTGGCTAAGACTTACTATTGGCGGGTCGATGAGTCTGATATCTTCAACACTTACAAAGGTAACGTCTGGAGTTTCACTACCGACGGAGCAGTTGAAAGTCTGGAGCCGGCTAATGGTGCCGTGGACGTTACGCAAACACCGATTCTAACCTGGACACCGGGAGTCTTTGGTGCTTCGCATGAGGTTTACTTCGGCACTGATAAAGATGCCGTGAAAAACGCCGATACGAGTTCTCCCGAATATAAAGGCACCGGCAACCTTGGTTCCGAGAGCTACGACCCCGGACAGCTTGAGTGGAATACAACGTACTACTGGCGTGTTGATGAGGCCAATAACGCCAACGCCGACAGCCCGTGGACAGGCCCGCTCTGGAGCTTTTCCACAGCCAGCTTCCTTATCATTGACGATTTTGAATCTTACAATGACCTTGATGAAGGTGAACCGGGGAGCAACAGGATATATCTGGCCTGGTTGGACGGATTTGATAACCCGGCGATAAACGGTTCTATCGTTGGTCATACTGATCCTCCTTTTGCCGAGCAGACTATCGTTCACGGCGGTTCCCAGTCGATGCCGATGTCCTACGATAATGGTGTTGGCAAATCAGGGGCGACTTATGTCTTGACTTCCAATCGTGACTGGACGGTGAACGGTCTCGACACGCTGACGATTTGGTTCCGAGGCGAAGGGACTAACGCCGCCGAGAATATGTATGTCGCTCTCAACGGTAATGCATTTGTAAATAATGACAATCCTATTGCGGCAACGAGAACTGCCTGGACACGATGGGATATCAACCTACAGGCCTTTGCCGACCAGGGTGTGAACCTTACCAATGTTAATTCGATTACACTTGGTCTTGGTAACAGGGCTAATCCAACTGCCGGAGGTGCAGGTATGATGTACTTCGATGATATTCGTCTCTATGCACCGGCGCCTTAAGCCGGAACCGGCAGCTAAAATTGCATAGTTGATATTACAGATTTGTATTAACTCGGGGCTTATACTGACTGATTCGGTATAGGCCCCTTTGTCTTGGAGCAATATAGAAACTCAGGGCACTATTGCAAAAGAGAGCGGAACGTTCATTGAATCCATGATCAGAATAAAAAGGCAATCTTATTCAATTGTTCATAAACAAATACGAATAGCTAATAACCAATATTCAATAGTAAATAATCAATAATCATTTGTATGCTGGCATCCGGCAGCACTAACAACTGACAACAAGCGAAATTTGTCCTCGACTCCAATCGGGGAACAAAAATCCCTCCTTCTTGTGTCTTGCATCTTGAGTCTCGCATCTTCCTTTTTTCAAACTTAGGGTTTTTTTGAAAGAGAGGTTTGGGGGGGCGTTTCACTCAAGATGCCAAGATGCACTCCTTGTGCATGACGATATAAGGAGTAGTTTGAATTCCCGTAAACCCTTATTACACAAGGAGGTGCATTATGTTGAAACGTAAAGCTCTAATGGAATCAATATCGTCAAACCTGCACAACTTTCTCAAAAAAATAGGCAACAATTTGTCAGTGCCGGACAAAATCCTGTCGTTCTGGCCGCTGTTCATAAAATCTTTAAGCTTACAGATAAACGCGGTGTGCTGGTAGTAGATCGTGGATTCGATGGATGGGTGAGGTTCGAAGACTGGCTGGATAGCAAGTATCGTTTTGTTGCCAGACTTGTGGGAAAACGGCATTTGCTGCGGAAAAGCTTACGGTAAAATCCCTAAGTTTGAGTAATATTTCCCTTGACATTCAGGGAGGATTTTGGTACAATACATAAACTTATCGGGGAAGATAAAGTCGCAATGGGGGTTGTTTCAAGCTTTCCTTATTGAACACACGGAGTCAAATTGGTTGGCTGACTTGATAATGTAGATTCAAGTAATGGGTCTATATATTATATGGGCAGCCGGCTTTTGCGGAGGAGTGGAGACTTGCCCGATCCAAAATTTGGAACTCGTGAAAACTATATCAAGTAAAGGAGGAACTAAAATGGGTATTCGATATTTGTCTGAAGATATCATCTTTGTTGCTTTGCCCAAAAAACCTCATTTGGGCAACGAGCTTAACAATGTCAATGAAATCGCCAGTAATGGATGCGACTGTGATGTGATTATTGATTTTTCCAGAGCTAAGATACTGACTTCCGCAAGCATTTCTAATCTTATGCTGTTGGAGGGCTTTCTAAGCGCACTCAACCACCAGCTTATCTTATGCAATGTTTCTACCCTAATCAAATATATTTTTACTCGACTTGGTTTTGAGACATTCTTCGAATTTGTTGTTGACAAGTCTGCTGCCTTAGCAGCCCTTAAAAACAATGAAAGAAGTCATCTCAAATGCGATGGGCTGAAAAAAAGAATCGTTAACTGCGGATAGTCCATAGCAAAGAAAAGATCGTGAGAGAATGTTTTTTGGGGGGAAAAATGGTAAAGATAACAACGATTCTTTATGCATTGGTTGTCCTTGGCAGTTTGCCGGCCCTGGCCAGCCCCACGATCGACGGCCGCTTCAACCCCAGCGAGGGCTACACGACCGGCTATTATGTCAATTTTGAAGTGGAAGGAGGTAAGAATCAACCTTTTATACCTGTTTCTGACCAGGGGCAGTTGTGGAGCCATCAAGACGCGTCTGGTAACCTTTACGTGGCTTTTATACAGCCGTTAACACTGGTCGATAACAGTTATGGGGCTAATGCAATCGGCTGGGGAAACGCAGCCCCAAGCGGAAAAAACCATAATTTCAAAGACCTCAAGGACTCCGACAAGGCCCGTTTCTCCATTTTCGACGGCGCCGAAAACGTGGTGTTCGACTTTACACTGGACTACATCAGCGCCAGCAAGCAAGCGCCGAGCGGCTACGCATCACTGGGCGCTACCAGCGGCGACGGCGAGGTGCACAGTGGTTCGGCAGGTAATCTACTGGCCTGGGGCACGAGTCTTGATTACAACTTCAACGACCTGGGGTACGTGCTGACCAAAGACTCCCCAGCCACCGACGAGCAATACACCGAGAATCCTGACTACCCAGGCTGGCTCTTCGAGTTTACCTATGAGTTCCAGATTGATGGCAGCCTGTTTGCCGAGAATGGCTTCGGCGGCTTGACCATCCCGATTCTGCACAATTCGCCAAATAAGGCAGGGGAAAATAAAGTGTATCAACATTTTGAGGGTGTTACTCCCGAACCGACAACGATTGTGCTCGTGAGTATAGGAACCGGTCTGGTTGGTTGGCTCCGGAGACGGGAAAACCTGTAAATTAAGTAACCGTTCACAGGATCATAATCAATAGGATCAATACCCATAAGGTCATATTTTGAGTATCCTGAGTACCCTCCGCTGCCCTTCCAGCCGGACAGAATTAGCCAAGCGAGTCTGGCAGTAGTAAGCTGCACATCGGCCCTGTCCTATAAACAGCGTATATTCTCATCACTCAGATAGGGTGGGTGAAAGTCCGTTTGCCTGGCCGGGATGAGGCTCTGACATTGGTTGTTTCCCGGCTTGCAGGAAATAATAAACCGATGATGCTGTTAACGAATTTGCCGGTAGAGAATCTTAAGGATGCAAAACGCGTTTTGCGTTTCTATATACGAAGATGGGAACGTGAAGAGGCAATTCGTTTTCTCAAAAGTCAGGTAAACCTTGAAAAGATACGAACGTTTCGTTGGTCTGCGATTCGTCGCCTGGTTTTGCTGGCTGTATTGGTGATGATTTATTTAGGCTGGCTTGTCG
>Ga0307379_10012431_pt1 | contig 11098 bp, 9 predicted proteins | sample UN2MG_FD_202237 | JGI IMG/M metagenome (GOLD analysis project Ga0307379, IMG submission 202237) | Soil microbial communities from Risofladan, Vaasa, Finland - UN-2 | ecosystem: Environmental > Terrestrial > Soil > Coastal area > Acid sulfate soil | place: Finland: Risofladan, Vaasa | collected... | reverse complement strand
AATGTCTCCTGATATGATTAGAAAGTTCCCGATAATGATCTTCCTCATACTGAAATAAAACTTTATAAATTCTATCTTTAAAGATATATTTTTCTTTATTATCCTTTGCCTTTAGAATAGAACCATAAGTTATGTGAATAAGTTGTCGAGAGTCATTCTGTTTGAAAAGATTTGTCAGTTCATCATCTGCAATTGCATCTATATCGGGTATACGGGAAAGGTCAGTAGTTAAATTATAAGATGCTCTATCCTTTTCAAAATTCTCCAAAGCAAGTCGATGAATCTCACGATAAAGAGCCGGGTCTTTCATAGCAATTACTTTTGCTTCCTCTAACCAGCTGGTCCCGGCAGTTTTAATATGACAAAGGCCACCTGTCTCTCGGAAAAAAATAGGATAAACAGAAAACTTATCACTCCCGGTATGAAGGGAAAGCTTATAGCCACCAATAGTTTTAGCTAAAATTGCGTGTAAAAAAAATTCCTTGGCAAACTGCTTCACATCCCCTTTATATTCTATCCCTTTTTGCCAATCTCCTAAGAAATGAAGAGCCAAATTTTGGAAATTTACTCCTCTCCTCTTGAATTCCAACACAACAAACAGATGGGCCAAAGGAGAAGTTACAGTAGGAGTTTCATCTACAGATATTTCTAAATCAAAATTACTCTTTTTATAATCCTTTAAAAATTCATAGCATTTCACCACATGATTTATAGCTTCAGAATAAGTAAGTGTAATTTCTTTTAATGATTTTTCATCAAAAATTAATTCTTTCCCATTAACCTTATATGACTTACCTAAATACAATTTTTTTATTTCTTTACTATTAGGAATTTGATTATAAAGTTGGTCTAATTCTTGTTTGTCTAACTTTTCAATATCATTTCTGATAAAATCGGAAGGGTCTATAGTAAACATTGTAAAACCACAATCTACCGCTTCTTTTAGCTCTTTAATCTTTTTTACATGATCGGCATCCGCCCCAAAAGGACCTTCATATCCAGCTTCAAAACAACCCCATATTGCATCATCTAAAACTTTCTGCCAATTTCTCTCAGTTCGAGCCATCTCTCTAACCGACTGCTGAGCTAAAATCGGAAAAATATCTTTACCCTGGAAAGCCTGAAGATGGGCTGGAGTAGCTATCCCTAAACGATCTCCTGTACCAAAAGAAGATTGAAGACCACAAAAAGAAGGGTTGAGGTGAGGAAATATTTCTCGTAATAGAGAAAGATTAAGATGGTTTAAATAACATTTCTTTATAATCAATTTATTTTCATCCACTATCTTCTCTTCTAAATTCTCCCCTTCAAATTTATTAGCAAGATTAGGAGGTGCCAAAATCATCAATTTTTTTTCTTTATCACCTTTCGCCATAAAAAAATAATTATCTTTTTCTGACTTTATAGAAGATGAATATGCCTTATATCTATCACTATAATGCTTATCAAAATACTGTAAAATATCCTGTTTATTCATTAAACTCTCCCTTTAAATTAAATAACCTCATTTGATTTTCATACATCAAAGCTTTCAACGCTCTCACTCCACCATTATAGGTTATCTGTCCACTCGAAACAAGATTTCCTACTGCTTTGCAAATTATCCTGTCAAAAACTTCGAATCTACTTCCCTCTGATAAAATTTTTCTGCCATCACAGACTGGACCCCCACTTGAAGTAAGTAAAGAAGAATTCGCAGTATGCAATAAATATTGTTCCATAATATAAGGAGAATCATTATGCCACCAAGGAAATCCAGAATGTACATTAGGGAAGGCTCTCTCTAACATTAAATTAGTATGAGCAAATATTTGATTCATAGGATATAAAATTAAATGGCCTTGATTCTCACTTTCTCCACTAAAAAATCTTGATAATAAAGGTTGTAAATTCTCTACGATATTTACACTGTCGGCTGAAATATCGCCTCCCACATCTGTTCCCCAATTTTTAAACAGATACTCATTAGCGTTTCTTAGCGCACCATAATGTATTTGGGTAACCATTCCTTTATCTTGATTCATAGCGCAAAATTGGTGCATCATATAGGAAATAAATTCTTTTGCTTCAACAGACCTGAGATTAAATTTTTCTCCTTTGTCATAGACTTGTCGAAAAATATGTTCAGCTCGTTCTTGGGAAACTTCTAATCCGTAAGGTTCTAATAAACCATGGTCACTTGCCTTTGTTCTCCTTTCAGCAAAATAAGTATGCCTTATCTTTAAAGCTTCAACTAACCCTTTAAGAGTAATACCCTGCCCGGTTAGTTGACAAATTTTTTCCACATTAGACTTCCAATTATCATCAAATAGATTACAATAGGCATCCGGTCGAAAAGTAGGTAAAAAAGTTATGCCTTCTATATTATTAGCCATCTTGTGATATATTAAATCATCTGCAGGGTCATCAGTAGTAAAAATAATTTTCGCCCCGATCTTTTTTAATATAGATTGGGGTAACATTTCTTTTCTTTGTAAATGTTTATTGGTTACTTCCCATACTTTATCTGCAGTTTCATTACTTAATAATTCCTTGATACCAAACATTCTTCTTAAGTCTAAATGTATCCATTGATGTACATGATTTCCTTCAAGATAAGGAAAAACCCCACATAGAGCTACCCATTTATCATAATCTGAAATTTGAGAATCCCTGGCTAAAGCTTGAGAGAAACCGGGGAGCTTTGCCGCTAACTGAATAATATAATGATCGCAATTTTTATATTCTTCTCTCGTCTCAAGAACCTCGGCCCTCCAAATATTGGGAAAAGGTTTATTTTCTATAATCTGTCTTAAATTGTGATGAGTATGGATATCAATAATCCCGACTTCTTTTCTTAGGGGAACAGCGATATCATGATATAATTTTATACTTTCAGTTGTATCTAATAACCAATTTTTACCTAAAAAGCCATCTTTATCTTTCATAATTAACCCCCTTTAGCTATATATTGAGAAATAATTATTTTCTCAAATATTTGCTAAACTTTTTATCAATCTTGTTATGATGAGAAGCTCTTAAAAGTACATACAATACGTTACAAGTATACCTAATAAAGCTTTTTTTATATCATTTATTTTAATGGAATTGTTGGCAAAAGTAAAATTTATTCTCACTACTTTCTGGCTTTGATTGATTTTGACATCATCTCCTTTAATAATTTAATACAGAAAAAGAATGTTGGAAAAGTTAAAGGAGTTGAATTTCTTTTTACCTCGCTATATTATTTATATTAGTTATTAGTTAAAAACATTTTTTCATTTAGTTTTTAGATGCACAGAAAATTGTCTTTTAAGAGAATATAACAAGGAAAGAAGAGAAATTGCATAGAAAAAGATTGCAATAGGGGATTGAAAAAGTACTGACCAATCTCCATGAGCTATGATAAGAGCTCTACCAAGTTCATCTTCTGCAATAGGACCTAAAATCACGCCCAAAACAACTGGAGCTATTGGAAAACCATTTTTTCTCATAATATATCCAATAACTCCAAATATAAGAGCAATAGACATATCGTAAACACTATTATTAAGTGAAAAGGCACCTAAAAAACATAAAGTAAATATAACAGGAAAAAGAATTGCGTCGGGAGTCCTTAAAACCTGAGGGAATAGTCTAACGCTTAAAATTCCGAGTAAAAGTATCAGAACATTTGCCAGTAACATTCCAGCAAAGATTGAATTAATAATCTCAGGGTGCTCCTTAAATAATAAAGGACCGGGTCTTATCCCGATAAGAAGTAAAGCACCAAGCATGACAGCTGTCACTACATCTCCGGGAATTCCCAGAGATAAAAGTGGAACCATGGCTCCACCTGTAGTTCCATTATTTGCCGCCTCAGGTGCTGCCACACCTATAATATTTCCTTTCCCAAAAGAATCAGGATTCTTCGACCATCTTTTAGCTTCACTATATGCCAAAAATGAGGCAATTGTTCCCCCAGTCCCAGGAATAATACCAATAAAAGTTCCCAGAAAAGAGGATGCAATAATAGTAGGAAATAGGCTTTTTAATTCTTTAAAAGATGGTAACACTTTATTAATTTTTTGTTTATAATGCCTAATTTTTTCACCCACCGCTTCCAGTTGAATAAAAATTTGTGATATGGCAAATAAACCAATAAGAACAGGCAGAAGGGGGAAACCAGCCATTAAGTTAGGAATGTTAAAAGAAAAACGCGCGTAACCAGTAACCGGATCAAGTCCAACTGTTGCGATAAGAAGACCAAAAAAACCTGCAATTAGTCCTTTGACGAGTGACTTCCCGGAGACACTTGCAATAATGGTAAGTCCAAATATCATAAGAGCAAAATATTCTTCTGGCCCAAATTTAAGGGCAAATCGTGCTAATTGTGGTGCAATAAACATTAAACAAAAAGTAGAGATAATACCACCGGTTGTTGAAGCAATCGTCGCAATTCCAATTGCCTTTCCCGCTTCTCCTTTCTGGGCTAACGGATATCCATCGAATACGGTTGCAGCTGCAGATGGAGTTCCGGGAATAGAAATAAGAATAGCTGATATTGATCCACCGTACATTGCTCCACAGAACATTCCGCAGAGCATGACCATTGCAGTACTTGCATCTAATTGGTAAACAAGGGGAAGAAGTAAAATAATGCCAACCGAAGCAGTTAATCCCGGAATGGCTCCAACAATAATTCCTCCTGCTACTCCCAAGAAAAGAAATATAAAGTGTAAAGGATGTAAAACATATAAGAATCCTTGTATAATTGCCAACATTTATATTACCTTTATAAAAATATGCTTAAAAAAGATTAAAGCGCGGTAGAGGAATTTTAAATACTATTCTAAATAAAATGTAGAACAAAACTGCAGTAACAATTGAAACAGTTACAATCAAAAACCACTTTTTTTCATTAAAAAGAAGCATAGTACCTGCCACAAAAGGCGGAGTTGCTACTACATAACCTACTATCGTAAGAATTCGTGTATAAAAAAAAGCTAAAAATGTCATTAATAGTAATCTAATAATAAATGCTTTATTTAATGTCAACTTTACCTTCTTTTGTTCGGAGTCTTTTTTGATTCCTGCTATTCCTTGTATTAATAGTGTTAAAGAAATTATGAATAGACATGCACTAACAAACCTTGGAAATACTGCCGGGGAGAGTGCCACAGTCTGTTGGGGAAACTGATAGGTTAATATATAAATAGTCATTGAAATTATCATAAAAATAATACTTAATAAAATCTCTTTTTTGCCCATAAATTCCCTTTAACTTTCAGTTTGAAAGGTGACAGGATTTTTTAATCACCTATCACCTTTCAAACACTCCGGAATTATTATTTATATTTATCGCCCAGTTTATTATTTATAATCAAATTTTTATAATACTCATCCTGCTCTTCAACCCATTTTGTAAATTCTTCGGTCCCCTTATAATCAAGGATTATTCCTGCATTTTTGGCAAGTATTAGAAAATCAGGGTCCTCCATTGTTGCTTTGAAGGCATCATGGATAACCTTTATCTTTGCAGGATCGGTGCCCTTGGGAGCCGCAAGACCTCTCCACTGTCCCAAAGTAAAATCGAAACCTTGTTCTATCGCTGTGGGGTAATCTGGAAATTCTTTTAGTCGATCATTAGAAAAAATTGCCAAACACCTTAATCCTCCAGCCTCCATTTGTGATACTCCCTCAGGTGGAGAAAGAATAACTGAATTAATATGTGCTCCCATTGCTCCAACAATAGCCGGACCTCCTCCTTGATAAGGTACATGATTAAAGTTAACCCCTGCTACCTTCTCAAATGCTAAGGCAATCATGTGTGTGCCGCCACCTGCTCCTGCATTACCTAAAGTAACGTTACCTGGCTGTTTTTTAGCTGCTTCAACTAAGTCATTTAAAGTCTGGAAAGGTGAATCGTTCGGAACTAAAATCCAACAGGGAGCATTGACTAGATTAATAATTGGATCGAAGGTCTTGTAATCATATGGGGTAACACTCATATGAGTTTTAGTAATTGAAGGAGTAGCCCAGGCAAGGATATAATATCCATCTGGTTTCTTTTGCATTGCTTCCGCATACCCCGGAACAGCTCCTCCCCCAGGTCGGTTAACAATAATAACTGGTACTTTTAGATATTTGGGAAGAATGGATATAAATGTCCTAAAAGCTATATCCGTTCCACCACCAATACTCCATGGAACCATTAGCTCTATTTCACGGGAAGGGTACACTTCTTGAGCTAAAACCTCAGGAGAAACAAACACAAAACACATTAAGGTAACCATAATCATGCAAACAATTAATGTCTTAAACTTAACAAACACCTTCATTTTCATTTTATATCTCCTTTTTTATAATTTTTATCCACAATTAGTTGTAGATAATTTAATTATTTTTCGAGAATATCTGGTCTTATAAAGATATACTCACCTCCTATTTTTATTTCTAATTTGGGGAAAATTATAGGTTTTGAGAAGAGTAACGGTCCATCAGAAGTAGCCAGCATTGTATCTTCACTTTTAGAGCCAGTTATAGATGGATTCCAGGCAAACCCCTGGTTTTCCTGTACAATCTCTGTAGATTGAAAATTAACTTTATAGTCTCTTCCAGTATAACCAATAGCTCCCCCCTGATGATGAAGTTGATATTCTTCAGGATATCCCATTTCTTTATATGCTTCTATCCCTTTTTTAAATGCTTCAACAACCGGTTTTCCAGGTAGGGTATTTGCCATTAAAATGCAGTCAATATAGACATTGGCGTCGTATTTCTTTCTTAATTCATCAGGAACTTTACCGAATTGAATAAATCTAGTAAGAGAAATAATTAACCCCCATTTTCGGGCATTAACGCAGAGCATTACTCTTTTCTTTATCTTTTTTTCTGTGGCAATGGGATGTCTAAAGTTAGAAATCCGTTCATCCGCTGCACAAAATGTGGTGATATAATCTAATCGATTAGACCATAATCTTTCTGCAAGCCTTCCAATAATTTCACATTCCTTATTGCCTGGTATTATTGTTTCTGCAGTTTCTTCAATAGCCTTAGAAGTAAGATAACCAACTTCCTTATATCTTTCCACTTCCCAGGGAGTAAGAGAATAACGGAGAGGGTTTAAGTCGTTCGAAATATTTACTGTTCCCAAAAAATCACAATCACAGCCAACTTTTCCACCTTGGGTAATTTCATCAACCATTTCGCCTTCACGATTTTCATACCACTTAAAAGGCTTAATCTTATAACCCTGTTCTGAAAGTTTCTCTTCTCCCTCAATACGTTCCGCCTCAATATTATTACAAATAACATATTCTTCATTCCGAGTAATTAGAAGAGAGGCGGACCCCATTTCTGTCGCTATACTAACATAATTAATTCCACCACAGGTTAGCCAAGAAAAATTACAATGTTTCCTTAGAAGAATGGCATCAAGATCCAATTTAACCATTAGATTCCTGATTCGATTTTTCTTTTCATTTACTTCTGAATTATTTACCATAATATTCTCCTATATTGTTAGCCCTGTCATTAAGTGTTTTCACGGAATTCCCAATTTAAATGGCAGAGTCAAGTGGTATCTTAACTTCAGTTCCTTTACGTTCTGCTGAAAGGTAGGCAGCATACAGAACACTTACTACATCACTCGCTGCCAGCATTCCCGACTTGGGTTCTCGCCCGGTGGCAATTGCTTCCATAAAGTCTTGAATCTCCTGGGGGTAACCAAACATCCAGTTTTCATCCGGTGAAGGATTAGACCAACCTTGTTTGGTTCCAATTTTCTCCATTACATAAACATCTGCCAACTGTTCCTCTTCTGGATTGTAAAGTTCTATTGCATTAGTAGGACTCAGGTTGCAACGAATCCTATGATTGTTAGCAAAAATTTCCAGCCAATTGTGCACACCTCCCATCACCAATTCTGAAGCAAAAATATCAGCAATCATGCCATCATCGAAAACTACATGAAGATGACAGTAATCCTCGATATCCTCATAATCAGTTCTTAGGAAACCCTTATCAATAAATCTTGGATTTCGAGTTATCTCATGAGTTCGAGCACTAACTGTCTTTGGACGAATCGCCTTGCCATTCCGGGCAAGACCCTCTACCTGCTTCAGGTAAAGTACAGCTGTTAAAGGGTGGCAGCTCTTGCCTACCATCGATCCTCCCCCCGATAATCTCCAGATTCCATAAGCCGGAGAAAGACTTCCTGAATGTGACTGACCTCCTAAAGCCCATAGAATCTGCCCTTTGTTTTTAGTAATAATCTCAGCCTCCTTCTGAATTGCCGGTGCGTAAATCCAATTTTCTGCATAACAAAGCCTTTTCTTGCTCTTTAAAGCTACTGCAATGATACGTCTCGCACTGGCAACCGCACTTTCTAACATCTTTTCCTTGGGAAATTTATTCCCTTTAAAATTCTTATCTTCTTGAGACCCAAAGTAGCCGGTAAAGGGCTTTTCAACTACTATATGTTTTCCTGCTTCTAAAGATGTTATAGAAACTTCCTCATGAGCATATCCCGGGGTACAAACATCAATAACATCTACCTCGGGAAGCATCTCCTCAAGAGAATCAAAAGACTTAATTCCACGTTTTTTGGCAAAATCTTCGCGATGCTCTTTATCTATGATAAGCGAGGTAAGCCCCACTACTTTTACATCTATATCAGTTACCCGCTGATAGGCGGCATAATGAAATTCAGCAGCGAAGCCACTGCCTACTATTCCTACATGAATAGGTCTGTCCATAATTATAAACCCCCCTAATTTTAATTAAGCTATGAAAAAATAACCAATTTTAAGTACTTATTAGCTAAGATTACCTTGTTTTTACAGTAAAGATCTACAAAAAATTGAATACCTCAAGTGTCTGAGGAGTATTCAGGACAGAAGATTTTAAATTCGGATTAAATCGTCTGTTCCAAATGTCCATACATTAATCCATCAAATATCCGCCATTGACATCCAGAACTTCTCCGGTGATAAACTTTGCTTTATCTGAAACCAAGAATACTACTGCTTCTGCAATATCCTCAGGTTCCCCCATTCGGCCAAGAGGAATATTGGCAATAATATTTTTCCTTTTTTCTTCTGACCATTCCCTGCTCATATCTGTTTCAATAGCATGGGGCGCAACAACATTTACATTTATATTATACGGTGCTAATTCTCTGGCCAACGACTTCGCCAGGCAAGTCATGCCTGCCTTAGAAGCGCCATAACAAAGAGCAGAAGCAAGGTCCCCAACCTTTCCTGCAATAGAGGAAATATTTATTATTTTACCATATCTCTGCTTTTTCATAATTCCCACAACTGCCTTCATGCAATTGAAAGCACCTTTGAGATTTACATCAATAACTCTATCCCAATCTTCTTCCTTAAGATCCTCTATCGAACCACGCTTGATAATTGCAGCATTGTTCACTAAAATATCAACTCGTTTAAATTTTTTAATAACTAATTGTAACATTCGATTAACTTCTTTACTATCTGAAACATCTACCTGAATGGCTAAAGCTTTCCAGCCTAAGGATTTAATTTCCTTGACTACTTCTTCAGCTGTCTGAATATCAACATCATTAACAATTACATTTGCCCCTTCCCGGGCCAAAGCAATAGCGATAGCCTTCCCTATGCCTCTACCAGCACCAGTTACTATTGCCACTTTATCAACTAAATTCATCTATCTATCCTCCTTATTGAATTTTCTCTTTATTACTTGGGGATTAACCATTGCCCTGGGCAACTCTCCTTTTAAAACTGAACGAACTGACTCGGCAACCTTAGTCTTTAACTCCACATAGGATTCCTCTGAGTAAAAAGAAATATGGGGTGTAATAATTATATTTTCCAATTTTAACAGAGGATCTTTCCAATCAGGTGGTTCTTTCTCCATCACATCCAAAGCTGCGCCAGCAATCCATTTTTCCTTAAGGGCAATGTAGAGATCTTTTTCATTAATAACAGGCCCACGTGAAGTATTTACCAGATAAGCAGTTTTTTTCATTGCCTTTAGTTCATTCTCTCCAAAGGAATGTTTTGTCTCGGCTGTTAAGGGAACATGAATAGAGACAAAATCTGAATCGGTCAATAACTGAGAAAGTTCAACCAGCTTTACTCCTATATTAACCTTAGAAACATAAGGGTCATAAGCGATGATTTTAATGCCGAATCCCGAAGCTTTTTGAGCCACCATCTTGGCAATTCTTCCCAAGCCAAAAAGACCTAAAGTTTTACCTTTAGTTCGAAAGAGAGGTTTAGCCAGGGTGAAATCCCATTTTTTATCTCTTATTTTCCTATCCAATAAAGTTATTCCTCGGGCACAGTCTAGTATTAGGGCTATAGTATGAGTAGAGACCTCATCAACACAATAATCGGGAACATTAGCCACAATGATTTTATGTTCAGTGGCTGCTTCAACATCAATATTATCCACTCCTACTCCATAGCGAGCAATTACCTTACACCTCTTCAATGATTCAATTACCCTTCTAGTTATAGGAGCATATTGATTAATTATTCCATCGGCATCTGACGCTACTGCTATTACATCTTCTTCTGTTTTACAAGTTTCCAGAGTAAGCTCCGGATTAATTTCACTCAATATTTTCTTTTCTATTTCCACAGACGGATGATCACAATCTGTAATGATGATTTTAAACTTTTTGTTAGACATAGAGCAGTCTCCTTTTCAAATGATATGTTTATAGTTTATGTTTCTATCTAATCTTCATTGTATTCATTTTACCCAAAAATCAGGTCGGGAACAAAAGTAACGATGCCCGGGAAGAATACGCATAATAATATCACAAACACAACAGCTAAGAAAAAAGGCCAGCTTTCCTTCACAAATTCACCTATGGAACAATCCATGATGGAACAAACAGAATACATGGCCACTCCTACCGGTGGGGTTAACAGACCGATAGCACAGGTAATGACCATGACAACCCCAAAAAATACTAAATTTACACCCAGTGCTTTCATAATGGGAACCAGAATAGAAGTCAATAATAAAATAATAACCGTGGAATCCATGACTGTCCCTAATAATAAGAGAAATAGTAAAACAATGAAGGTAATAATTAAAGGATTTTCGCTTAATCCCAAAAGATATTGAGATAATAATT
>Ga0307379_10012430_pt1 | contig 11099 bp, 8 predicted proteins | sample UN2MG_FD_202237 | JGI IMG/M metagenome (GOLD analysis project Ga0307379, IMG submission 202237) | Soil microbial communities from Risofladan, Vaasa, Finland - UN-2 | ecosystem: Environmental > Terrestrial > Soil > Coastal area > Acid sulfate soil | place: Finland: Risofladan, Vaasa | collected... | reverse complement strand
CTCGCCTAACGGTATTCAGGCCGTCAAGGCCGCTGGCATGCGATGCATCGCGGTCAGGCACACCGACCCGCAGATTGCCCGGTACGGTCCCGACAAGGTCGTGGACAGCATCCGGCAGATCAACACGGACCTCGTGTGGGAAGTCTTGGGCAGGCCCCCCGACGCTACGTAGCGCGATTCGCCCCCTCCCCCCAACCAACGCCAGGCCGCAGGTCGAGCCGCGGGCTCCGCCCGCGGGCATCCGAGCCGGGTCCACGTCTCCACGTCCCTACAGCACCCACGGTGACCGCATCGGCCTGTCACGCAACCGGTTCGCCTCCTCGTCGCCGATGAACTCCTCCTTCGCCGGGTCCCACCGGAGCGGCCGCCGCAGCCGGTACGCGATGTTCCCCAGGTGACACACCGTCATCGTCCGGTGCGCGATCTCGACGTCGCACACCGCCCGCTCCCGCGTCCGAACCGCCCACAGAAAGTTCCCCCCGTGATCGTTGCTCTCGTACAGGTGCACCTCGTCGGCCCGCGTGTCCTCGCGCGCCAGGCTCTCGGGCCACGTCCTGAGTTTCCCGCGATTGACCGCAATCTTCCCCTCCGTCCCCTCGAACACCACCGCCCACTCGCTCATCCGGTTCATGTGGTACACGCTCACCCCGGACGCGTACCGGAACGTCACGCCCCCGCGCCCCTCCGGCCCCGGCGGCAGAATTTCGGTCGGCCCCGTCTCGTCGGCCCCCAGCGCCCACTGCGGGATGTCGAAGTGATGGCTCCCCCACCCCGTCATCCCGCCGCCCGAAAACTCCTCGTACCCCTCCCACCCGCTCAGGCAGATCCGCGAGTTGAACGGCCGCCACAACGCCGGACCCAGCCACAGGTCCCAGTCGATGTCCTTCGGACACGCCTCGCCCGGCAGATTGCACGGGCGCCCCGGCCCGCCCACGTACACCTCCACCGACTTCAGGTCCCCGATCCGCTTGCTCTGCACCATCTCGCACGCGAACCGAAACTCCCGGGCGCTCCGCTGCTGCGTCCCGTGCTGAAACACACGCCCGTACCGCCGCACCGCCTCGACCATGGCCCGGCCGTTCCGGATCGTCAGCGTGCTCGGCTTCTCGCAGAACACGTCCGCCCCCGCCTTGGCCGCCGCCGCCGAATGCAGCGGCTTCCACTGCGTCGGCGTCGCCACCGTCACCGCGTCGATGTCGCCGCGCGCCAGCATCTCCCGAAAATCCCGGTACACCGCCAGGCCCTTCGCCTTGAACGTTTCGCGCCGCCGGCCCATCACGTCGCAGATGGCCACCCCCTCGACGCCCGGACGCCGCGTCAGGTTCCCGAACACGTACGTCCCGCGTCCCCCCATGCCGATGCCCGCCACGTGGATCCGGTTGCTCGGCGCCGGTTGCCCGTCCGCCCCGAGTGCCGACGCCCGCGCGATCACCGGCCCCGCCAGCGCCGCCGTTGCGCCCTTGAGAAACCCCCGCCGGTTCATCGTCCCGTTCCGCGCCATGGCCGATTCCCCCGAACTCTGGTCCTGTAACGCCCGACTGTCCGACTCTAGTTCGCGCTCCGCGATCTGTCAAGCCATGCGGTCCGGCGCCCGGCACACGAGATCTTACGTGTGGCACGGCTGGCTTGTCCAGCCGTGCGTTGCTTCGAGCGCTTTTTTCATTCGCACCCTCCTGTTGCCGGGTTTACCCTCACGGGGCGATCGCAGTATCAGGAGGATTCCACATGGACGAGGACCGCCGCCCGACCCTGCCGGCGCTTCCCATCGTATGGCTCACCATCTGCCTGCTCTACACCGCCCTCGCCGCCGCCGAGACGCCCGACCTCGGCCCCTGGCATCCCCTCTGGACCCGCGACTCAGGCGCCGGCGCCGCGCGCATCGAGAGCCCCGTCCCCGGCGGCAGCGCGCCCGTCGTCCGCGTCGAACACACCGGCGACAAGGACTGGAGCCTCAACCGCACCGAGCGCATCGCCGTCGCCGAAGGCGACATCTTCTCTCTTGAAGGCCGCGTGAAAGTCCACGGCGAGGGAACCGCCACCCTTTGCGTCACCACCTACGACGCCAAGGGCAAGGCGCTCTCCTGGTCCTACGGCGCCCGCACGGCGTCCGCAGCCGACGCCTGGCAACCGCTCCGATCCCGCTTCATCATTCCGCCCGGCGTCGCGGCCATCGTCCCGCGCCTCATCGGACACGGTCCCGCCACCGTCTGGTTCGATTCCTTCGCCATCGAAAAGACTGGCAACCTCGCCGCCATGCGCGGCTCCGCCAACCTCCCCGAGCGCCTGACCGCCGCCAACTTGTCCCTCTCCGTCACCCTCCACACCGCCGACGGGGCGCTCTCCTGCCTCGACAAACGCACCGGCAAGACGTGGACCCAGAAACGCCTCCGCCCCGGCATCGTCGTCACACGGGCCAAGGGCGACGGCCAAATCACGTTCGATTGGCTCCACGCCGAATCCGGCATCGAGGGCAGGGCGGTCGTTGCTCTCGATGCCGACCGCCCTGAGTTCACCGTCACCCTCTCAGCCGAAAGCGACCTCGCCGCGCCCCTCTCGTTTCCGCACCCCTTCACGGCCGACGCCCTGGCAGGCGGCAAGTCGCCCGCTTACCTCGTCGTCCCCATGAACGAGGGCATCTCGTACCCGGTCGATGACCCGGCGATCGGCCCCATGCGGCTCGTCGCCTACGGCGGACACGGCATCTCGATGGCGTTCTGGGGCGTGACCGACGGTGCCGCCGGCCACATGGCCATCATGGAAACGCCCGACGACGCCTCCATCCGCGTCGCGCGGCTCGATGGCCGTCTCTGCATCGCCCCCGAATGGGACGCGCAGAAAGGCCGCTTCGGCTACCCGCGCCGCCTCCGCTACGTCTTCTTCGACCGCGGCGGCCACGTGGCCATGTGCAAACGCTACCGCGCCTACGCCCGCGAGATCGGCCGCCTCAAGACCCTTGCCGAGAAACGACGCGACAACCCCAACGTGGACCTCCTCCTCGGCGCCGTCAACGTCTGGTGCTGGGACCGGTCGGCCCTCGGAATCGTCCGCGACATGCAGGCCGCCGGCATCCAACGCATCCTCTGGAGCAACCGCCAGACCCCCGACGTGCTCGCCGCCATGAACGACCTCCCCGGTGTCCTCACCAGCCGCTACGACATCGTCCAGGACGTCATGGACCCCGAGAACTTCCCGCGCCTCCGCGGCGTCCACTCCGATTGGCCCGCCGAGGCCTGGCCGAAGGACCTGATGATCCGCGCGGACGGCCGGTGGCAGCCCGGCTGGCGCGTCCGCGCCAAGGACGGCTCGATGATCCCCTGCGGCGTCCTCTGCGACCGGCAGGCCCCGCCGTATCTCGACCGACGCATCGCCGCCGAACTCAGCGACCACCGCTACCGCTGCCGCTTCATCGACACCACCACCGCCTCGCCCTGGCGCGAATGCTATGACCCCGACCACCCCATGACCCGCTCCGACAGCCGCCGCTTCAAGATGGAACTCCTCCGCCTCGTGAGCGAGAAGCACAAACTCGTCTGCGGCTCCGAGACCGGCCACGACGCCGCCGTCCCGTACGTCCACTACTTCGAGGGCATGCTCAGCCTCGGCCCGTACCGCGTGCCCGACGCCGGACGCGACATGGCACGCATCCTGGCCGAGGTGCCCGACCGCGTCGCCACGTTCCAGGTCGGCCACCGCTACCGCCTGCCGCTGTGGGAACTCGTCTACCACGACTGCGTCGTCGCCCAGTGGTACTGGGGCGACTACAACAACAAACTCCCCGCCCTCTGGGACAAGCGCGACCTCTTCAACGTCCTCTACGCCACGCCGCCCATGTTCATGTTTCGCCGCCCCTTCTGGGAAGAGCACAAGGACCGCTTTGTCGCGAGTTACCAGACCGTCTGCCCCGTTGCCCGCGCCACCGCCTGCAGCGAGATGACCGACCACCGCTTCCTCACGCCCGACCGCGCCGTCCAGGAGACCGTCTTCGCCGGCGGCGTGACCGTGACCGTGAACTTCGGCGACAAGCCCCATCGCCTGCCCGACGGCACCGAACTCGCGCCCCTCAGCCACCACGTCACCGGCCTCAACGATTGAGTCCGGCAGAAACAATGTGACGAGCCGGGTGGCACGGCTGGCTTGCCCAGCCGTGTGCCTCCCTTTGCACGGATTGCGAGTGCCTGGCGGGTGGCATGGCCACGCTTGCGTGGCCATGGGCCCGGCCTCCCTTTGGCCTTGCCTCGGGGGAGGGGTGGGGGTACGATGCGGCGGTGGCCGTCATCCAGGGCCGTGTCTTTCTGGGGGGGAACGCATGGCCGTCAAGTCACAACTCTTCTTGGTTGTGCTTCTTGCCGCGGGGTGCGCCGCGGTCCTGTCCGGTTCCCCGTGGGGCTGTACCTCTGCCGAGAATGCGGGTGAGCAAGAGGACATGGATGCCGAGGCCCAGGGCAAGGCACTCCAGGAGAAGGACGAGTGGCATGCGGCTGTCGAGTGCTTCACCAAAGCCGTCGCATTGAATCCTCAGTTTGTCGAGGCGTACCGCCACCGTGGCACCTTGTACCTGAAGATGGCCCAGTTTGACGCGGCGGTCAGCGATTACATCGAGGCCAGCAAACTAGAAACCAGTCCGGAGGAGTCACAGCGCGTCCGCAAGTTCGGCGCAGCTGCCTATTACGCCCGGGCCATCGCGCACCGCCGCGAGGGCAACTACGACAAGGCCCGGGCCGACGCCGAGGAATCCCAGAGGCTCGGGGGGGATGATCCAGGTCTCAGTGTACTTCGCCAGTTTCCGGGGCCGTAGGGATGACCGGACTGTGATCACGCCTCCCGTCCCGGCCTCCTCCCCACGCCTCTCCCCTCCGCCCTTGCCTCGGGGGAGGGGTGGTGGTAGCATGGCGGCGGTGGCCGCGGCCGTGTGAACACGCTGTGGTCGTGTCTCTGTGGGGGGATGACCCATGGCCGGCAAGTCACACATCATCCGGGTCGTCCTTCTTGCGGCAGGTTGTGCCGCCGTCCTGCCGTGCGGTTGTGCCTCCGAACGTACAACGGAGGCCGTGTCTCAATACGGGCAGGGCTTGGCACATTCCGACGGGGGCGAGTGGGATGCGGCCATTCTCTGCTTTACCAAGGCCATCGAAGTGGACCCGAAGGACGCCAGAGCCTACTTCGACCGCGGCGATGCGTACTACATGAAGGACGAGTACAACGCGGCCATCAAGGACTTCACCAAGGCTATCACGTTGAGCCCGGGATTTGTGGATGCATACGCCGCCCGGGGCAGCGTCCACATCACCAAGCGTGAGTACGACGCCGCTATCCGGGACTATACCAAGGCCATCGACCTAGACCCCCTTTTCGCTGCGGCCTACTGCCATCGTGGCATCGCACACAACGGAAAGGGCGAGTATGGTGCGGCTAGTGAAGACTGCACGATGGCCATCAAACTGGCCTCGCGCTACAAGACGGCCCACAAGACCCGGGCCGTGGCGCACTTTCACCGCCGCGACTACGACAAGGCCTGGGCCGACGTGAAGGAGTGCCTACGCCTCGGGGGCAAAGTCGATCCGGAATTCCTCGCCGAACTGCGCAAGGCGTCGGGGCGGGAGGAATGACCCGGCGGGGGTCATACCCCCTCCCCGCGTCGGCTTCCGTGCCTCAAGGGTCGTAGGAGTGCCATTCGGGCGGTCGGCCCCGGCCGCGCTCGCGCGAGCCGTTGCGCCGGCCTACTTCTCAAGCAGCAGAAACACCGGCGTTTCGGCCTGCATCGGTATCGCCAACTTACCGCCTGTCGGCGTCATCGTGCGACGGTTGCCCATCAGGTCGATCACCTGCACCGGAAGGTCCGCCGATAGTTTCACCGTCACCGTCCGGTCCCTGTCGGTGGGCCAGACGACCAGGACACAGCCGGCGCTCAGCCCTTCTCCCCCCCCTCCCGGCGTCTGCCTGGGGACGGGGGTGGCGGCTGTCAACGGCCTAATCACTAAGGTAGATGTAGACTGTGCCCGTCTCGTCGTTGACTATCACGGTGCAGTAGCGCCCCATACGTCCCATGACAACGTACCGCCTGCCGCTTTCCTTGATCTCCGGAGTGTACCATCCCGGCGCGCAAGGGCTCCACTCCAGAAGCTCACGCGGCATGGCGGCATACTTGCCTGGGTCGGCGTCGTCGTCTCGCGGCGGGAGTAGAAGCATCCTGTCGCTTCCGAAGTGTTCTGGCTCAAGCCCATGCAACACAGGGGAGTTGGCAAGAAACGCCTCGACATCCTGAGTCGTGGCTTTGAAACACAACCAACTCTCATGGCCGAAGCCTGCAGCCCAACCCTCTACCTTGACCGCGGTGGCGGATGCTGGAAGCCGGGCAAAGTGTTCACCATCCAGAATGGCGCGGATGTGTGACGATGGCAGAGCAGAGACCACCATCCAAGCCGCGAGCAACACGGCGGGCAGAATGAAGACGGTGACGCGCAGGAGGCCGGCCGACTTGAATCGTCGCGGGATAAGCAGTTGGGGGATCAGGCACACGCCGGCGAAGGGCAGACTGCTGAGGGAGCCGTACACAAGCCCCATGACGAGTAGATGGGGGCGCCACCACAGCCCTAAGGAGTAAATCCTTGCAGCAGCCACGATGAGGAAGACCCCGAGAACGAGAAGACCTGCGGAAGGTCTGGGTTTGACGTCTACGGCTGACTCACCCTGTGAGCCCATAATAAATGCGTCCGACGTCTCCCCGCTCAGTTACCTGCCGCGGGCGGGGGAGAAGCCAGCGGCAACGGTCAACCTGCTGACAGCAGAATCCCTGCTGGCCCATTGTCTTGTACGGATGGCGGTTGTGCAAGTCTCGGGATGACCGTAGGGACACCGACACTTGTCCCCCTCCTCCCCGCGTCCGCCCGGGCGTGTGAAGGGTCGTAGGGGTGCCATTCGGGCGCTCGGGCTTGGCCGCACGCGCGCGGCCCGTCCTGCCGGCCACTACTTCTCAAGAAGTAGGAACACCGGCGTCTCGGCCTGCATCGGCATCGGCAGGTTGCCGCCTGCCGGCGTCATCACGCGGCGGTTCCCCATCAGGTCGATCACCGGCACGGGCAGGTCGGCCGACAGTTTCACCGTGATGGTCCGGTCCTTGTCGGTTGGCCAGACCACGAGGACACAGCCGGCGCCGGGCGTCGTCCGGTCGAACCAGTAGGCGACGACGGCCGGCCCGAAATCCACCGTCCGGCTGAACCGGGCGTCGCCCAGCAGCCGCGTCATGGTCGCGAACGCACGGTACGCCGCCTTCGGCTCGAAGTCCCGCGTCACGATCCCCATGTTGTGCTCGAAGTTGAACGGGTCGCGCCCGTCGTTGCGGAAGTCGTACCACGAGCTGTTCGGTGCGGCGCCCGACGCCACCGCATCGAGGTACGCCCGCGCCACGAGTTGCGCCTGGTCACGCTGGCTCGTCGGCCGGAACCCCGTGCTGACGGCGTTGTGCCCGACGCCCGTCGTCCACCCCATCTCGGTGATCCAGACTTCGCGGGCCGAGCCGTCCGGCCGACGCACCAGGTCGGCCGCCTTCTTCAGATCCTCCACGAACCGCTCGTCGTGCAGCGACCGCCGGTACGGGTGGATCGTCAGGATGTCGAACGGCGCGCCGAGAGCCATCGTCCGCTCGATGAACTTGGTATCGATCCCCGCCGTCGAGATGCCCAGGACCAGCGCGTCCGGATTCGCCTCCTTGACGGCCGCATACGCCTGCTTCAAGAGGTCGGCGTACATGTCGCGCGGACCCTGCCAGAAGAAGATGTTCGGCTCGTTCCAGATCTCCCAGTGCCGGATGTCGTCCCGGTACCGCCGCGCGCAGGCGGCCGCATAGCGGCAATAATCCTCGATGCCCTCCGGCGTGTACGGTTTCGTCCACCCGGCCCAGTACGACAGCAGGCCGTAGACGCTGATGCCGTGCCGCTTCGCCGTCGCGACCAGCCGGTCGTAGAACGTCCAGTTGAACTCCCCGCGTCGCGGCTCGACCCGCCCCCAACCGAACTCCTCGCGCGACCACTTCACCCCCGCCGCCTGCGCCATCGTTGCCGCGCGGTCCATCTCCGCCAGGCCCGCCTCGTTTCCGGGGTAGCGGTACAGATACAGCCCCATCCCGAACGGCGACGCCGGGTCGCGGTCGGCCGTCCCGCGCCCCTCGACCGGCGCCGTGTAGCAGGCCAGGGCAGGGGGGGTCACCTGGTCGGGCACGTCCACGTCGAACCGGGCCTCCAGGAACGTGTGGTCACCCTTCGGCAGGGGAACCGCGACCTCGACAGGTTCGGCGGCGGCGGGCAGCGTGATGTTCCTGCTGCCCGATGCCACTGTCTTGCCCGGCCAGTCGCGAACCGTCCAGCGCATCGTCGCTGGCAGCGGCTGCGCCGTCATACACTGGACCGTGGCGACGAAGGCGTCGCCGCGTCGCTCGGCCCAGACGACGCACCGCCGCTCGGGCGGACACTCGGCCTCACAGCGAATCTCCTCGAGTTCCAGTTCGCCGGCGTCTCCGGTGCCGGCCGCCTCCAGCCAGATGCCGCGCAGCCGCAGCGGACCGTGCACGCGGCCGTCGTTTTCGCCGCCGTGCCACGTCCATCCTTCGCCCGGCGGCGCGGCGAAGGCGAGTTCGCATCCACCGTCGGCCCCGGCCTGGAACGCACCGACCGTCTTCTCGAACGTCATGAAATGGGTCGCGATCTGGATGCGGACGGGATGCTGAGGCGCCGGCCCTTTGGCGCGAATCCGCACCCGTTTCGGCAGGCCGATGAGCGAGTACTCCTTCGGCGCGATGCCGATCCGCTCGGCGCCTTTCGTGAAGTCGAACCGCCACGTCCGGCACGCCAGGCTCGACGTGCCCCGGTTGCCGTGCGAGCCCAGGCGCCAGCCCTCCTGGGGCGCGAACCGGGCCGCCACCACCTCCTCGGTCACCCTGTCGGGACCCGGGTTGCCGACGATGAGCCGAACGTCGTCGAAGCACACGGCCCCTTGCGCCGGCCCGGAGTTCTCGGCCAGAAGGGCGATCATCCTGGGCGGCCCGTGGATGCGGCCGTCGTTGGCGCCGCCCCAGTGACCCGTCCACCCCGACACGCGGATCAGGACGTCGGTCCACGTCCCGGCCGGCGCGTCGAACATCTTCTGGAGGGTCTGGCCGGTGGGGTCGGTGTACCGAAACGTCAGGCCGGTGCCCTTCGGTTTGCGGACTCGGACGCGCACGGCCCGGATCGGCGGCGCGTCGGCGAGCGGCAGCACGGCCGCCACGTAGTTCCCGCCGCCGCGAAAGTCGAACGCCAGACGCCCGCCGTGCGCCCCGCCGTGGGCAGCCTCCTTCGACTGTGCAAGTGTCCCCGTCGCACCGGGGAACTCCGCGCCGTTGGAGAACTGCCACCGGTCTTCCTTCCACGTCGCGTCGAAGTCCTCAACGAGGCGGACTTCCTCGGCACGCAGCGCACGGCCGCCTGCCGACGCCAACACGGCCGCGAGGGTAGCAATGATCGCTGCTCGCATGCGCTTTCCTCTGCGTGCCCTCGGTTTCGTGAAAACGTGCCGCACGCCGCACGGTCGGCATGATAGACGATGCCCGGCCCGACGCAAGGAAGAGCCGCCGGGGTGTCGCCGTCGCCGAAACTCCGTTGACCCGCCGCTCGTGCCGGCGGTATAGTCTAACGCGAATGCAAGGGCCGCGTGCGGGGGGCCGCTCAGACGCAGGCACGTCGCACGCCCAACGTCATGGGGGAAAACTATGGCTGCCATCGACACGATCCGGAAACTCCTCGGCGACGAGGCCGACGACCTGCTCTCCTACGAGGCCAAGGGCATCGCGAAAGACCTCATGCACCTGCCGGGGCCCGACTTTCTCGACCGCGTCACCGCCAAGACCGACCGGCCAAACCCGGTCCTCGTGCAACTGCACCGCCTGTTCAACACGGGCCGGCTCGCAGGGACGGGGTACCTTTCGATCCTGCCGGTGGACCAGGGCATCGAGCACTCGGCCGCCGCGTCGTTCGCGCCGAACCCGTTGTACTTTGACCCGGGAAACATCGTGAAACTGGCCATCGAGGGCGGCGCGAACGGCTGCGCTTCGACCCTGGGCGTCCTGGGCGCCGTCTCGCGGCAGTATGCCCACAGAATCCCGTTCATCGTCAAACTGAACCACTCGGAACTGCTGACGTACCCGAACTTCTACGACCAGACGATGTTCGCCTCCGTCAAACAAGCGTATCAACTGGGCGCCGCGGCCGTCGGCGCGACCATCTACTACGGATCGCCTGAGTGTCGGCGTCAGATCCAGGAGGTGAGCGCGGCGTTCAAGGAGGCCCACGAGCGCGGCATGTTCACCGTCCTGTGGTGCTACCTCAGGAACAACGCGTTCAAGACCAAGGAGGCCGATTATCACTTGTCGGCCGACCTGACGGGCCAGGCCAACCATCTCGGCGTCACCATCGAGGCCGATATCGTCAAGCAGAAGGCACCCGAGTGCAACGCCGGCTACCTGGCCATGGCCAAGGAGCAGAAGTACGGCCGCACCCATAAACGCGTCTACGACGAGTTGTGCACCGACCACCCCATCGAGTGGACGCGGTGGCAGGTGGTCAACTGCTACATGGGACGTGTCTCGCTCATCAATTCGGGCGGCGGCTCGGGCGAACACGACCTCGCCCAGGTCACCCGGACGGCGGTTATCAACAAACGGGCCGGCGGAACGGGCCTCATCACGGGCCGCAAGGCGTTTCAGCGGCCCATGGACGAGGGCGCCAAACTCCTGAACGCCGTTCAGGACGTCTATCTGTGCGACGACGTGACTGTCGCCTAGCCGTCGGGAGCATCGATGAACGGACGCGATACGGTGACACTGAAAGCCGCAGACGGCGAGCGGCGAGTCCGGTTCCTCGGCGCGGGCGGCGGGGCGGGGCTGCCCCCGTTTGTGGGGGCGTATGAGGTGGAGGAGGCGCCCGGCGGCGGGATGCAGGAGGTCCGCATCGGCCTGGGCCTGAACTTCCTGTGGTCGGCCGATGCGGCCATCGATGCCGACGAGGCGGCCGAACGGATCATGCGGACGGTGGGCCTTCTGTGCGTCGAGGCGCACCTTCAGGGCAAACTCG
>Ga0307379_10012424_pt1 | contig 11102 bp, 13 predicted proteins | sample UN2MG_FD_202237 | JGI IMG/M metagenome (GOLD analysis project Ga0307379, IMG submission 202237) | Soil microbial communities from Risofladan, Vaasa, Finland - UN-2 | ecosystem: Environmental > Terrestrial > Soil > Coastal area > Acid sulfate soil | place: Finland: Risofladan, Vaasa | collected... | reverse complement strand
CTAAAGAGACACATTTGATTGTTGATGACCGAGTGTTTGACACCACTTGAATTGACATATCACTATGAATAGCGACAGCAGTCCTGACTCAGAAGGCAGCCTCAGAAACAAACAAAACACCCAATATACTCAAAGCGCTGGCAGCCTGAGAGAGTTGTCATCCATGTAGGTTCCTGTAATCATCCCCTGTCTTTTTGACACGGCTATTGAATACTTTGACGATACAAAAAATTTCGTTCTTGGTCTAAAATCTAAGATATATTAGGACTCAATATAGGAAAAATCAGTGTCTGTGGAGACAAAACGGAGTCAAAATGTCACGTTGTAAATTTGGTGTTTTTCAACTCATGAAAGATGTGACTTTTCGAAGAATTCTTGAGTTCTGCAATGCGTATGAAGGACACCTTTTAAGCAACTGATTGGCTGGTGGAATTAGTTATGAAAACCTCTAAAGAAGCGGGTCGAACACACCGATATATAATCTTGAAAAGAAAATTTCATATTTAGACCTCGGCGAGGCAGTGTGGTCCCCCGGTCTCCCCCCCGGCCGGTAGCACACCACCTCGCTCTTTTTTTTATTTACGTGCATACCAGTATTCTGGGTAGTGCTTCGTAAACCAATTTATGTTCACAAATAGATCTACAATACTATCGGAAGGAAAAGGGCGGGTCTTTCACGCTTTGCGCAATAAAACATTTCCGTTATGGGACGTCACTATTGACATCCACTATTCGCTACGTTGATATCAGTAAATAAAAATCGCCGGAATGTTTGAGAAGCTGCTTTACTTGTCTTAATCCCCACTCCGGCCATAGAGCACAAGGGTGGATTTTTTGCGCTTTGCGCAATAAAATCTTTCTGTTATGAGACGTCACTATTGACATACACGATTTACAATGTTAATATCAGCATGTAGAAATGACCAGAAGTTGTGAGAAGCTGCTTTACTTATCTTAATTCCGAGTTCCGGCCGTAGAGGAAAGGGTCGGTGGATACGGTGAACGTCGAATAAATCGGCGGTTCGCCCACTGTTGTAAGGAAATAAAGATGGACATGGCATACTTCGTAGACAAGGTCACACAGTATCTGTCGTGGTTCTTCCACAGACGGTGGGAACGGTGGGAACTTGCAGTAGCAGCTATCGCAGCTCTGGGTCTGGTGATTTTGTTTATAAGAGCTCGGCAAAAGGTCGCAGCCAATACAAGGCTATATCGAGACCGTTCACCTATCATAGGTATTCAACTGGCACAGTCCAGACGAAGGCCCGGAAGAATCAAAATTTCGCAAAAAAGTCGTCCGGCTCCAGTGGCTCAAAAACACACAGGCGAACATGCTAAGGAGCACATCAAGGAACGGGTGGCTGAGCTGGAATCAGCCGAAGAAAGACTTCAACATGACCTCACCGATAGCAGGCAGACTACGGAAAACTTCAAGCAGCAGTTGACGGCTTTGACTGCTACGAACAAACGGCTCCAGCAAGAACTCATCAAAAGAACACATGCCGAGAAACGGCTAAAACAGCAGGTCGCGGAGTTAACGGCTCACAATGAACAATTCCTGCATAAAAGACCGGCTCCGGAACGATCTGAGAAGAAACCGATAGCAAGCTCGGAAGCAGGATCAACATTAGAAGAACAGAAACCGGTGATTTACATCAAAGAATTCAGCAAGGCGACACCGCGTACACAGTCGAGAAAGAAAATTGATCTTGTCGCTGGAGACAAATCCGAAACTACTCCATAGCAGCGGCCAGAGTATATCCGCCCACATCTAAATCATACGACCTTCTTGAATGTTTTTTACGACCGACTATGAACAAGCAAACTCGCAGGTATTGGGTAAGACAGGACGCGTAACGGGCACAGACTACATATTGTTTTTTCAACAGATTATTGTCAACGCTCCAATGGTTAGTTTCCAGTCGTGGGGCAATTCGGATCTGTTCTCTCGATACAAGATCGCTTTTGCCAGAGCGGTCTGGTTTTGAACGATCTGGGTTGCTTTGCTTCTTGCAGAGCGCTGCCTCCAGGGCCATCAGTGCATTTCCCAGACCACATCTTCGCTTGCCATAATCTGACATCGGCAGGTTATCACTCTTGACCCCGACAGCTGGGCTCGCTTAAATACGGACATGGACTCAGCAAGCTTCGGACCGATAGTCGAGTGGTTTGTGGAATCTCTGCTAGCCTTTCTTGGGGAATATGCGATTCTCTTAGCCGTCGTCCTCGCGGCCGGAGCAACTGTCTGTGTGGTACTCCTGGCCAGAAGGTTCCTTCAACCTTGCGCACAACCCAGTATCACCGAAGCCCGAATCAGAATCGATCCCTGTGATTTGCCGTCGTTCCGATGGTTCAGAGGAAGTGCGGTCGCAGTCAATAACGGCCGCAAAAGGTGCCATCTGACCGCCCTATACGTGCTGCATGAACACCTGAAGTTTCAGATCAGCGACATAACCGGCCGGTCAAAAACAGACCTGACTCTACAGGACAAGGGACCAACCGGCGACCGACTCCCGTTGTCGATCAAGGGAAACAGAAGAAAGACGATCTTTTTTCGCGGTTTGCATGAGGTCGAAACACTCGAAGCATTGCCTGAGAGCCTGTCGTTGGAAGTGGCTTTCGATTGCCGGGAAGGCCCCCTTCGATACAGCCTGCCACGCAAGTCAGAGATCAAGGTTTATGGGCTCTATCTGTTCGAATCCACAAAAATCCGAGAAACTCTGACAGGATGAAATCTCGACTCGGGCCAGTCAGCGGCGTTTGTTCAGGTTCGAACATGCTGGCTCAGATCAGCAGCTTTTTCAAAGAATCCGTCAAGCTGCGGTCGGAGAGAGCCGAAGGCAGAAAACAGTAGCAAAGTCGCCGAGTTCGCCATATCGGCGCATTTTATACTTAGGCCCTGGTAAGGATATCAGGGCTTTCTTTTCGGGCGCTCTGGGGCTTGAAATCCCGCATCATTCCAAGACCCCGCTGCGAGAATCCCTGACAGAGAAAAGAATCTCTATTACAATACGCCGAATACCCAGGACGACGGTACCTTATCAGCTACACCAATATCGGACTATTGTATTATCAAATGTACTGGCAAAGGATCCTCGGGACCATTAGCGCCAAAGAGATTCCTCAAGCTTCTGCGATCCTTGGCCGATAAGGCTCTACAACAGAACTCGCATAAGAAGAGAACTCAATCAAAACGGAAAGGTTATTATATGACTGAAAGAATGAGTGCGTGCAAAAAGGGGCCTGTCGTGGCCAAAAACATTATGACACGAGAGGTGATTTCCGTGAGCGAAGATACTCCCGTTCTCGAAGCCATACGGCTCATGGTGGATAACAAGATTACGGGTGTTCCTGTTGTTGAAGACGATATGGTTCTTGTCGGAATGCTCTCAGAATGCGATGTCCTGAGACTTTTCCACACCTATGGCGATGAAGGAAACAGGACGGTAGGGGATTTCATGACTCAACCTGCGGTTCATTTTGAAGAGGATGAAAGACTATTGGACGTTTGCTTCCACCTGAGAGACCACTCGATCCGGAGAGTTCCAGTCACATCAAACGGTAAAGTCACCGGGGTCATCAGTAGATCGGATATTCTCAGGTACATTCTTCAGTTGTCAGAGCAAAGTGCGGTGCGGACAGCCGGAAAGTCAGGTTAATCCGGGACACCATATGTTAGCCGAACCACATACAGGAGGCGTAAGGCAAGTTGGGCACTGTGCTATGCCCCGGAGCCAAAACTTGCTTCCAGACTTCCTCGTTTTCTATCCGAGAAGGGCCTCAGGAGTCTTTGCTGTGCTCCGCGTATCCAAAGAACATGCCCGGTGAAAGGGGACAAAGTCACTTCGTCGCTGTAAAAATAAGTAGTTCTACTTAGATGCTCGCCAGACGGTCCACTGGAGTTATAGGACCATTGCCAACTGGGCATGGGCACCGGCTTCGAACGTTGAGCTCTTGGGCTCGAAAAAGAGCAAACAAGCAGAGATGGGGGCTCACCGAGCTGAGAATTAATTGAAGCAGGTCACAATCTTCGTCGATAATAGACCGCGAAAACGAATTCGCACATCGTCCAAGAAAGCGACGCCGGAACCACGTTGGAGGGCACTAACGGTATGGCAAACGAACAATGGACACTAATCGACGTGGTAGAAAAGATGTCGGCAAGGCAGGACGTCGGCCTCAAACCCATGCGTGTTGCTCAGGACATCATGACTGCCGATGTTAAGACACTGATACTTGATCATACGGTCAAGCAATGCCTGCAGTTCATGGAAAGCCACAGGGTTCGGCATGCCCCCGTTGTGGACCCACCCTACGGAAACCAGGAGAAGGCATGCTTCATCGGCGTTGTTTCGCGAAGAGATGTACTGCGATTGAACGCACCCGATGCGGAGAACACCGACAAGGAAGATACGGACATAAGAGCCTTGCGGCAATTGCTCACACAAATCGTCGCCAGAAAACCCAAGTCCGCCTCGCCTCAGACACCGGTACAAGACGTTATTTCGACGATGATCCTCCATCATATTGATATGGTGCCGGTTCTCGATCATGGTGATGTGGTGGGTATCCTCACGACCACCAACCTCTTGAAGCTTCTTCTCGGGCTGGACAAAATAGTAGGCCAGTTGTTCCCCGAACCGGAACACGGTGTGTTCCCTGCAGGAACAGACTCTAAGACATCGACTGAGGCCGAGATTGTATTCTCATGGATTTCCCAAACCGTACAGGAAATCATGAGCAAAGAGTTGATCTGTCTGGGACCTCAGGACACCCTGGCCAGAGCCATCGAAGTCACGCAGAATGCAGAAATCAGACATCTTCTTGTCACCGATGAGCAGGGAAAGCTTGTGGGCTTGGTCTCCGACAGGGACATCTTGCGGAATCTTCCCTATGTCGCCAGACGACCCCCGTCGCCGCCAAAGAGGTTCCGAGAGCACCTGTTTGCAACAAGGCCGTCGGCCAAATGCCTCGAACTGCCTTTGGAGAGGATTATGAGGCAAAAGGTATTACATGTTATGTCCGGTTGTGGCATCTTTGAAGCGGCGGACACACTGTTTAGGAAGCGGATAGGTTGTCTGCCGGTCCTCGACGATCAAGAGAATCTGCGAGGGATAGTTTCGGTCACAGACCTTATGCGAGCATTACTTGCCGTCTATGAACCTATGGACAAGTCAACCTCATCACAAGCAGAACTGGCAGTTATGAAATCTCAGGCAATAGCATCGGCTTAGAGGGACGCCACGATTCCTCTTTCGTCGCTTTAACCTGTTAGAACGCAGCATGGGCGGCAGAGTCATCCGCATGGAAGGCCCTCACTACGGTGTCAAATCTCCAGCCGTCGGTATTCGCGCCAGCCGCAGCGCCATCTATCCGCCCAGAGCGCCAATGCAGTCTGTGCATCCCGGCAGCACAAGGTCTTCTTCAGAGGCAGAGAGCATATGTGGCAAGATGCATGAAGCTGCCACGGGATTCCAGAGAAGGGCTGGGACCATATGTTTTGTGTCGCTCTAAACGGGCCCACTATCCGTCCGAGTCGAAGAGTCCCAATATGTGCGGCAACAGCTGCTTCTTGGCAACCAACTTCTCGCAAACCGACCGAAATGCTTGGAAACGTTTCTCTTCAATGCCAACAGGCTTTTGGCCATACCTCATCAGGTACACAAATCCCCTCACGGCATCCGTATAATCCTCTCCGTACCCCTTCACTTCGGCAACCTTCTCAGCCTCTGTTGCTTCAGATTCCGCCAAGCGAAGAACGTCATGCAAGTCTCTGCCTTCGACTGCTTTCATGAATTCCGCGAAGTTGAACTCAGATGAAATCATAAAACAGTCATCCTCTTTTCTGCGTTCATCGTATAAACTCTGCCAATACTGTATCGGGCAGAGCGTCATCCGTCAAGATCTTAATGGACGTCCCTGTGAATTCTTCCAAGATCTCTTAAGACAGCCCCGGAAGGCCGAGATATCATGTGAGCTACCGTGCCGGTAAGGAGCGCGACGATCCTTGCTCAGGCCCCGATTTGCCTCAGGGCTTCCTGTGCCCAACACTGTGATCTTGCTCGAAGAATGCCTACCGGGATCTGCACAAAGCCGTGATGTTCCTCTGCGGGTAGGATAGAAGGACACTGACCGGAGCGGGACAGCAGGGGAACACATCCATCCAGATCTCAGGAAGAGTATTGACCATGGCCGGCAGAGGCTTGTTTTTGTGGCTCCCTCGACGAGATGGCCTGTCAGATCCATCGTGTTCAGTTGTATCTAAACGAGCAGAGCTTGTGCTTTGTTATTTAGTCCGCCAGTGCGTAAGCGACCCTTCCGGCGTCTGTTTCTTATGGCTCTTGAGAATCCACATCAAGGCAAGGCTCGCAACCCCAGCGATGACGCATTGCCCAGCGAGCATCTTCTGGTCGATGGTCACGGAAGAAATGGAAGACTCCGTATACATTGGTGGCTCTGTGATGAGACTATAGCCGAGACTGAGTTCTATTCCTTTGTGTTCTAACACCCATGGTGGGTACGCACACATTGCCACAATGACGAGTATGACTGCCAGAAAAACTATGCGTTGTCTATCATTCATAGCCATCTCTACTCCACCGTGTACGATCTGGATCGCCATATGCAATTTCGGCAGAGACCTTAACTCTTTTTATCGGCCGATTATGTAGCTCAAATTAGACACTTTCTTGCTACATGAAAGGTACGTAGATGTTCAGTACCACAATCAACAGATCAATCAATGTGACGCCTCTTTTGTAACGCATTTTCCTCCTTTTGAATTCCCTACCTCATAACATTTTCGCTCATGTCATTCATATTTTCGGAATAATGGGCAGGGCACTTTTGCGCTTTGCGCAAATAAAGATGAATATGTGATTAATCACTTTCTTGGAGAAAGAGCGATAATTATGCCTCTATAGGCTTCTTATCTGGGTGATAATGCAATAGGCAGCGGTTTTCCACCTTTATTCTGTCCCCCTTAGCTTCACTACCCACTTCGAATAGGGACTCTTTTCTCTGAGAAAGTACGTAATGACCACAATAATGAATGAGATAGGAAAGATCTTAGTATTGAAAAGGCAGTTGGATCAACGTGATTGTAACCGTGAAAAAGAAGGAGACGGGCTACCCATGATATCTCAACTCATCCGGCCAGCCCGCCTCGCTCCACAAAAAAATAGAGTTATCGGCGGTAGTTCATATAGTACTACCGATCGTTTACATATATAGCTACTTAAAGGTCATTACGTCCTCAATGTTTCTTCCAAGCCCCTCTTTTTGTGATTACTTTCTATTCTGTCATGACTTGATTTTAACCAACAGAGGCCAACATCTTATACCATTTGCATTTGTCTTGTTCTTTCGGTAGCTCATTGCAACTCCAGTACATGGCAACTGTCCTGACCATTTCATCAAGCAGATCGAGGTCAAATGTTTTGACAAAATAACCGGCAACATTCAGACCAAAACACTCAGCAATATCCCGTTCATCGTCGGATGTGGTCAGCATTACAACAGGGATACTTCTTAGAACAGAATCACCTTTTATTATCCTGAGAAACTCGATGCCGTTCATTCCCGGCATATTCAAATCCAGCAATATCAAATCCGGCTTCTTATTGTTGCCATCCCTCAGATACATCAGCGCTTCTTCACCATCATGTGAATGGACTACAGGTTTTGGGATTCTCAGATCACTGAATACCCGCCTGACCGCTGTGGCATTCACATTGTCATCGTCAACCAATAATACTGGTTTTGCGTACTGCATACCTCATATCCTTATTTTACTTCGGCAATTGGTACTATGCCTCACTTGAAAAAGTTCTCGATTATATCAGTTCTGCTTTTATGAAAATATCTCGTAGGAGTTCCTTAGACCATCAATCCGAAGCTAACAGCTTCGGAGGACTCTCCTGCCACCGCTTTACTACGAAGACGACAACCTCGTCATCGACGGTGTTCTTTTTTTGAAGCGCCTTGTCGTACTTGAAATCGCCGCCGGACTTAAGCTCAAAGGAATCGGCAACGACCGATCCATACGCATCTCCATTGGCATAAAGATCGACATTCGCATTCGGAGCATAGATAACTCCTGTAAACTCACTCTTGGCTTTAATGTCGAAGTCCTGAGCCCCCTCGCCTGTAGCATATATCTGTAACGTCGAGGCCTGCTCTGGAGGAGCTTCTGTATTAATTCCGCTTCCCAGAGCACAGACAATATTTCCATCAACATAGATTTTCAAAGTCGCGTCTTCTTTTACCACGATCTCGCAAGAGTTGCCAAGCTGGATATCTCCGGTCACATGCAACACGACATCTCCGCCGCTGATCTCAAGTATTCCCGGCAGGCCGGTCTTTTTCAAGTCAATCTTCGAATATACGCCGTTGTCTGCAGGTGTGATTGATACGGTGGCGCCCTTGGCGCTGATGTCTGTGTGCATATCGGGTAGCACAGGCACGGTTACCTCGGGTAATGTTATCTTCTCCCCGTTGTATTTACCCCCGTTTATCGTCGCGCCCAGGTCTTTTATGGCTTTGTCCAGATCGCCTCCGGGGCCGATGAAAACGTCGCCATTAACAGTTACACCGTTATTTAGAACTACGCTGTCGTTTACAGTGCTCTGGCTACCGATCGAGGCTTTTACGTCGGTCTCACTTAAGTCGTCAGAGTTGTATCCATCTACGACTGTGCCGGATTTCAACAACAGATTTCCTTTAGTCAGAATTGCCTGGTCAAATGCCCCCTTTAATCCTATGGTCGCACTAACACGTCTTTCGGCTTGGCCGGAAGTTCCGATAGACTCAATGTTATAACCGCCGGCAACATTACCTGTGACTTTGTAACTACAGACTTCGTCGCTATAGGGCAATTGTACATCCATTGCCTCTGGCAGCGTGCCTTCATTGTAGGGTTTAACTTTCAATTTCTCGTTCATTTCAAACAGAGCTATTGTCAGCCCGGCATCGGCAGCGCATCGGGCCTCGATATCCGAGGCACTTCGTATAGCATAGATGCGGCTGTTAAATCCCAGGCTCAGCAGTCCCACACCCATCGCAAACAGTATCATAATGGCAACCACTGCAAGCGGTATGGCAGAGCCATGTCTTTTTGATCTTAGCAGCTTTGTCATATGCATCTCACTTCTACATTATGGGACTGTTTCATATTGGTGCGCTAGCTATATCGGCATGAACTATCGAAAGATTCACATAAAAACCAGCAGACAGAGTTTTGACACGATGGTATCCAATCCCTCACATGTTCCTTAGCTGTGTTTGTTACTCTCCATATAAAGTATACTACAAAAATGAGCAAAAGCAAAAATAAGCAAGCTTTAACCACAAACACGCATTATCACCTGCCTATAAGCGGATACTCGTGGATTACTAACAGGGAAATTCCCGCAGAATTTGTGTTTGAATGCTCTTGCTTAAAGGAGGAGGAAAGGACAATGTGTCACCAAATCCTTCCTCAGTGACAATCCAGCTTATAGTGGTCATCCTGAGCGACGTTTACTTACTCCAGAAATGACGTTAAAGCCTTTAATAAAAGTGTTAGTGACATGGATTAGCCCATTAGAAGATTCAGAATTCCGCGTTGACGGCAGAATCATCCGCCTGGAAGGCCCCGGTCGTAGTGTCAAATCGCCAGCCATCCGTATTTGAACCAGCGATACCACCATCTATTCTGACTGTACTTAAATCATTGAATGGATTGACCGGAATATTCTGTATATAAGGGCCAAAATCATTACCCACATTCCCGCTGGCGTCGGTTTTGGTCGTAATTCTACGCAGAAAGTCATCGGTGGTTTCACCCGTAGCTGCTGGGAGCCGGCCTTTGTGCTGGAACTTATAGAACTCCATCTGGGAACGTACTCTACGAAGATCAGTTAACAAAGCTGAAGTCCTGGTTGCATTACTGGCCCCCGTGAACTGAGGGACAATAATGGCCGCCATAATACCCAGGAGCACTACGACAACCAGGATCTCCACTAATGTGAAACCGCCCTTACGTATCATTTCATCGACTCCTCAGAATGCATAATCTTTCAGCGTACTCAGTTAAGAACCACTTAGACGTCTCTCCAGACCCTCTATTTTAAATATAGAATATAAACTCTCCATGGCCAATAAAAGGTTGACTACAGTTAGAACTATAGAATGGCAAAGAAAATTACGTTTATAGGACTTCAAGACATTTATCCGGTGTTTAACATGTTCTTCTGGATAACGAACTGGTTTCTTGGCACTTTGAAAGATTATAATTAGCATTGTGAATCTACCTATGCAATGATCAACCGTAGGAGTGGTCATATGCTCATATGCCAGCCAATCGGTTATAATAAACGGACAGTTTGTGAAGCCATATTCTTTCATCTCTCAAGAGTATGCTTCAAAGGTTCAAGAAATGAGAGATAGTCGTGAAATGGTCTGGAGACAGGCCCAGGAGGTGAAGACGTGAGTACAGGTAAAGTAAAATGGTTTAATGCAAAAAAAGGATTTGGTTTTATTGTCCCCGATGATGGCGGAGATGATTTATTTGTTCACCATTCGGAGATCAAAATCGATGGTTATGCATCACTCGATGAAGGCCAGAAAGTAAAGTTCGAGATCGGGCAGGGCAAGAAAGGCCCGTGTGCGACCAATGTGGTTTCGGCGTAAGTTGTATTACAAGACTTGTGACAATCGAAAAGGCCCTGGTACATGACAGGGCCTTTTATCGTATTGTGTCTCCGGAGTAAGCCTATTGTGAACAACGGCAATAGGAAAAGGATGTAGAAAAACCTTGGCTGGAACCGTTGATAAAAGAAGGATACAGGGCTGAGGTGCGGAGGGAGAGGAAAAAGCGAGATACCCTCAGCCCTGTGAATGTGTTTTTTAGCAAATTTCAGTATATCAGAAAGCTCTACACAAAGCAATATTGTTTTTTGCATTATGATAGCATATTACTTGTCTTTTTTGCGAACGACCCTCACTTGCGCCATCACACCTTGGTCGACATTTTCAACGATGAATCTCTCGTCTTCTGTTAACGCCTTGAAAAGGTCATCCTCTGTGAAAAGTAAGTAATCTTTTGTGATGAAATTTGTGTG
>Ga0307379_10012423_pt1 | contig 11102 bp, 8 predicted proteins | sample UN2MG_FD_202237 | JGI IMG/M metagenome (GOLD analysis project Ga0307379, IMG submission 202237) | Soil microbial communities from Risofladan, Vaasa, Finland - UN-2 | ecosystem: Environmental > Terrestrial > Soil > Coastal area > Acid sulfate soil | place: Finland: Risofladan, Vaasa | collected... | reverse complement strand
GCCGGGATTGTAATCATTCCGGTTGCCTACGATGGAACGAGCACGTGGATGAAAGGTGCCGACGAAGGTCCCGCGGCTATATGTGAAGCCTCCGCCAATATGGAATTATACGATATCGAGACCGACTCGGAAGTCTATAAGAAAGGCATATTCACGGAAAGCACGATCGGCGGGGAAATCTCCACGAGGGAAATGATCCAAGCGGTCCACGAGGCGGTACGGTACTACATCGAGAAGGACAAATTTACCGTTGTGATAGGCGGGGAGCACACGGTCAGCATTGGTTCGATCAAGGCCCATGCGGAGCGTTATCCGGACCTTACGGTCTTACAGTTGGATGCCCACGCGGATCTGAGAGACGAATACAACGGCTCGAAATACAATCATGCCTGTGTGATGGCCCGAGCCAAAGAGTTTTGCCCGATCGTCCAGGTCGGCATAAGGAGTATGGATTCATCCGAAAAAGAGCGGATGGATGAGTCTGGCGTGTTTTTTGCCGAGAAGATACACACTCACACGGACTGGATCGACAAGGCCGTCTCCAGACTTTCAAGGAACGTGTACGTTACCATGGACCTGGATGTTCTCGATCCGTCCATAATGCCCTCTACCGGAACGCCCGAGCCCGGCGGCCTGTTGTGGTATGATGTTTTGGAGCTGCTCAAGGCCGTCAATGAAAAGAAGAACGTTGTGGGTTTTGACGTAGTCGAGCTGTGTCCCGACGGCAGGAACAAGGCACCGGATTTTCTCGCTGCCAAGCTCATCTACAAATCGCTCAGCTACAAGTTCAGAGGATGAAGAATGCGGTTTTTCGACTGAGTATTGTCCACAAAAGGCAATGGAGCGCGGAAATGGCGAGAAGGACGCGAATGCTTGGACTCCTGGCCGCGGTGGTTTGTATGCTGGCCCCCGGGGGCTGTAAAGACAGGGAGAAAGAAAGAGCCCTTCTTGAAGCCGAGCAAGCCCGAACCGAGTCGAACAAAGCCAAGGGGGATTTAGCCCGAACCAGAAGAGAGATGGCCGATCTCAAGCAGGAGCTGGAGGCCGCCAAGGAAACCCGCGACGAACTGCACCTGAAAGTCGAGCAGTTTGTCAAAGAGCGAACCGGAGTGGCCGCCGCGGCCGAGCAAACACAGGAGACGGTCAGGACCCTGACGGCTCAGTCAAACCAGCAGGCTCAAAGCGTCGAATCGCTTCAGAAGGATATTAGGGATCTCAGGACGCTTATCGAAACTCAACAGGCACTCATAGCGGAACAGCAGGCGACTATCGATGAGCTTCAGAAGACGCTTGAGCTGTCAACGGGAACCCCTGTCGGCGGGGAGAATACCGAAGACCGGCAGAGCGGTGGCGAGCCCAATAAAATCAATGAACCCTGAGAGCGGTCCGAATCGGAGCTGCGCAGCCGCCCGGCGCCAAGTGGTATTGGTCCGGAAGCGAAAGGGCAACTCGCCGAGGCAAGGACAACAGGATGACTTGGACGTTTGAAAAATGTGCGGTTGTCGTCGCGCATCCTGACGACGAGACACTGTGGGCCGGCGGCGCAATGCTCATGCACCCCGAAAGCAAATGGACCGTTGTGGCCCTCTGTCGAAAGAGCGATCCGGACCGGGCTCCTAAATTCTTCAAAGCCCTGGAGCAGTTTAATGCCCGGGGCGCGATAGGCGATCTCGACGATGGGCCCGAGCAAGCTCCTCTGCCGGCCCGAAACGTGCAGAATACCATAGTCGAGTTGCTGCCTTCCGGCGGCTTCGATCTGATCATTACGCACGGCCTTTGGGGCGAATACACGCGTCATCTCAGACACGAAGAAACGGGCAAGGCCGTCCTGGCACTGTGGAAAACAGGCCGGTTAAGGGCCAGGCAAATCTGGAGGTTCGCCTACGAAGATGGGGGCGGGCAATATCTGCCGCGACCCGTTCAGGATGCGGATTTTCGAACTAGGCTCCCCGAGGAGATCTGGCAGAGAAAGTTTGAGATTATCACCGAGATTTACGGCTTCGGGCCGGATAGTTTTGAAGCCCGGACGACTCCCCGCGAAGAGGCCTTCTGGTGTTTCGGACGCGAGGGGAGCGGTCGCAGAAATTGAATCCGGCGTCACAAGTCTTTGACACTGGCAAAGGGGACACAATCATGGCATGTCGGCGAAAAGCGATCGTCTCGTTTTGTTTCGTTTCATTTTTGTCGGCAGCTTGCTGCCAGGCCAAGCTGTACAACGTGCTGGATCATGGCGCTGCCGGCGATAAGAAGACCAACGACGGTCCGGCGATCCAGGCTGCAATCGACGCGTGTTCCGCTCACGGCGGCGGAAGGGTGTATGTCCCTGCGGGCGACTATCGTTGCGGGCCTCTGAGGCTGCAAAGCCGCGTGGCTCTGTATCTTGAGGCCGGGGCGACTTTGTGGGTAAGCCCCGAGCGGGAGCATTACAAGGACGGCAACAGATTTCTATACGCCGAAGAGGAGCGGGACATAACGATTGAAGGGCGAGGGACAATTTACGGAACGGGCCAGGCCGACCTGATGCGAAAGGCGACAGACAAGACGAAGGAGAGACCCGCATTTCGCGTCGGGATACTGCGTTTTATCCGGTGTGAAAATGTATCGATCAAGGATGTGACCGTCCGCTGCAGCGACACCTGGACGTTCGACCTTGAATTCTGCCGGAACGTTTTGATCACCGGCGTGAGCATTCTGAACAACTACTATCGCGTGAACGCCGACGGGATCGACCCGGTGTCGTGCCGGAACGTGCGCATCTCGAACTGCCACATCGTCGCCGGGGATGATTGTATCGTGTGCAAGACGCGAGAGGGCACGGCCTGCGAGGACATCGTCGTGACCAACTGTACGCTGGAGTCGGTGGCCACCGCCGTCAAAATCGGGACCGAATCGCCGGCCGACTTCCGCAACATCCATTTCACCAACTGCGTGATCCGCAATTCCACAGTGGGGATAGGATTGTATATCAAGGATGGGGCCACGGCGGAGCGCATCAGCTTCACAGATTGCACCGTTGAGACGATCCGCGAGCCTGAGCTGCTGAGCAGCTCGACGCAAAACTCGGTCTATCCGATTTTTGTCGATATCGAGAAGCGCCACAAGGACTCGCGGATCGGCGGCATACGCGATTTAACTTTTTCCAATATCAATATCGTCGGCGACAACGGCATTCTGGTCCAGGGAATGGCTGGGAGTAAGATCGAGAATCTGATCCTGAGAAACATCAACATGAGGGTCGATCGAGGATTTGACTACTCGGCTCGAAAGAAACACGTCGGCGGAAGCACTTCGCCAACCGAAGACAGGCGCCCGACGATATACGCGCAGAAACCTTCATACGTCACGCTGGCGAACGTCAAAGGGTTGACGCTGGACGGCTTGCGCGTCTTCATTCCGGATGCCGTCTTTGCCCGGTTCGAACGCTCCGCGCTGTCGTTGCATGAGGCCGAAGACGCCATGATCAGCGACGTCGTCCGCGTGCCCGCCGGCCGGCTCTCCCAAACGCCGGTGATCGTGATGGAGAATTGCCGAACCGCCTTTTTGACGAAATGCTTTGCGCGGCCGGGGACGGGCGTTTTCCTCGGCGTGGACGGAGAAAACACCGCAGATATTTCTCTGGCGGGCAACGACCTCAAAAGAGCAAGAACAAGCGTCATGTTGTCCGCAAAAGTCCCCGCCGAACAGGTCAGCAATGAATGATGTCCTTCCGCTGCGCCCTGCCGAGCGTGGGACCTTCTACCGCTGTGTGAGGCACACCAGGCGGCCATCCTGCAATGAAATGTACAGACGTTCATGTGCAGCCGCCATGCCGTCCCATACGGGGGGCGAGCCAAGGTCGTATTCGGCTAATTTCTGTCCGTTCGACGAGGACATGACCCACACAGAGCCGCCTTTTCCGCCCTCGTAGGCGGCCGTCAGATCAGCCGTGTCAACTGCATATGGCATCCCACCCAGAAAAAGCGATTCACCGGCGCGCAGCATCGCTCGCGGGCGTATCCCAAGCTCGACAGACCATGTCCATCGGTCGGTCTCTTTGCCGGGCGATTTCCTGAAGTCCGGCAGCGCTTGCTCGTCTGCTGAAAACGGCCTATTGTCCTCGGCAAACAGCACGTAATCCTTGCCTCGCCGAACACCCCATACGGTCTGGTCGTCAAACGCCAACAGCAACCCGTACGGCACCGATAGATAGCTCCCATACCTGTTGTTACTGGAATTGGCAATCCATGAATACGCCACCGGGATGCGGCGGAAATCACCCGTGCCAAGCACCCAGTGCGACCGATGCACCTCCGCATCGTCCAGCAACTGAGACGTAGAGAATAAATGCCGTCCCTGCTCTTGCTGCCGCGCGCACGCTCGGTCAAACCTCAAGTGCCGCAGGTATATCGAGCTGCCGTCACTGACGAGAATGTCGTTCGTCACTCCTTCCATCGAAAAGGCATCGCTTCTGTCCGGTGCTGCGAACGTCTTGTTGTCCGTCGCGTTTTGACCGATCTTCGCAGGCTCTGTCTGAGATTTGTCCGCTCCCGCTGTCACCATCGGGTGTGAGTTGCGGACGTGTTCGGCGTGCATGGTTTTGCCCGTTATTGGATCGAGTCCGTAGAGAAAGATTCCGCCGTCGATATAGGACGACCTGCCTGCAGCGGCATAAGCGACGCCGTCTTCAACCAAAATGCTCCCGTGGACGGGCCAGACCGATTCGACCTGGCCCAACGCGACGGTATTGAGCGCGTCTGGCGCCGCTCGGAACCGCCAGACCAGTTGACCGTCGTGCAAATGTACGCAGTAAACCCATCCGTCCGCGGAGCCGAACAATACCAGCTCTCGGTAGATGGTGGGCGGTGAATCTACGCGGCCTCCTGCCGTGAATGACCACCTTTCTTGGCCGTTCCCCGCATCCAGGGCGATGACCCGGTGCTCGTCGATTGCCGAGACGACAACGTTGCCGTCTGCGATAACCGATGCGCTGATCTTGCCGCCGATACTGGCCGTCCAGACGTCTTTGAGCTGGGATGGAAGTTTCATTACCGTCGAGCCGCTCCGCAGCGGATCGCCGCGGTGCGTAGGCCAGTGGTTTGGGTCGGTTCTTGCGACCTGACTTGGCACAACTCTGCCGTACGCCGGGCCCTTCTCAAATCGTACATCGCCGCGGCCCGGCCGGCGCGTTTGCCTTTCCGGAGCCAGGGCCCAGAAACCGTAGAGCTTGGCCTCCATGAAACAGCCGCAGGCGTGAGAAGGCGCGTAAATGAGCCCGTTGCAGGGCATAATCCCGTACTGGCACGCACCCCGGACCCAGTTGTTGCGCCAGTGATTGTCGGACGCCAAATCCACAAACTCGATACCGCGTTTGCCCGTCAGAATGTACCGCTCCGTCGCTTTTTCACGATAGCAGCGATGGTGATGTCCTGCCGTCCAGATATCTTCGACGGCGACGTTGTGCTTCTTGATTTCACCCGTATGGGGGTCGCGCCCGGTCGCGAAGCCGGGACCAAGCCAGACCAACCCGTTGGCGACCAACACGTCCACCGGTGAGCGAAAACCCGCTTGAGACGGGCAATCCCACAGGATACTGCCGGTCCCCGCCGAGAGGGCCAGCAGCCGCTTGCCGTCTGTCCACAGCACAACGTCTTTGTACGCCACGAGTGTGGCCACCGACCAGCCGGCCGAGCGCAATGTTTTGGATTCCTGGCTGCGCTTCTGTTTGGCACTTCCTTTCTTCGGGCCGGGAGCATCGTCACTTTCATTGACGCCGCAGCGCCAAAGCTCTTGACCGCTGCTGCGATCCAAGCACAGTACGTTGTCGCCGGCCTGGAAAAAGACCCGCCCGCCACAGGCTGCAAGAGTCAGCGGCACGAGATTGCCGCCCGACTCAGACCATTTCCAAAGGACCTTTTCCGTTTCGACCTCAATCGCTGTGACGGCTTTCTCGTTGGGAAACGGGGCCTCACCGCGTTGGGCCGGGTCGATGAGCGCCTGCTCAGGCAACGGCGAGCCGGTTACGACAAACAGGACCCCACGATCGAGTATAACTTCCTCGGTTCCCTCTGTGCCTCGGTAGGTTTTGATCACCTCGCCCGTGGCGGCGTCCAACGCCTTCGCTGGCGTATCGATGCCCAGTGCAGCGTACACGCGCTCGCCGTCGGCCACGAATGTCCTGGGCAGTTGTACCGGGCCGGACCGGAACTTCTGGCGATGCCAGGCCCACGATGAAATCGGCCGCTTCCACAAAAACACACCGTTGAAGGCGTCGCGGGCCACCAGGAACCATTCTGCAGGCACCTCCATTGATGCGGCCGGCCCTTCATCCACGATGCAGAATATCCGCCCCCCTGCCGAAACGACTCCGCTGATGCTCGCGAGCGTATGGTGATTTCGGGTCCAGAGGGGATCGCCCAACCACTGCATGCACCGCGGCGGCCCAACAAGGTCATCATCAGCAACGGCGTTGCCTGTCGCGTCATGAAGAAAGTGAGTCCATTCGTCGATCTGCTCCGGGCGGGGCTTGGCTGTCTTCTCCCATACATTGTCCTTCCGGATATACGCCACGCCGTTCGGAGCCAGGACGCGCATCACCTCAGTCATCGGAATCCCGCCCGGATGCTCGAACACAAGAAGATTGACGAGGTTGTCCACATAGGGCAGGTGGTCACCTCGCCACTGATCCACCGACACACGCCCGTAGAGGCTGCGGGAACGGATGTGCTCACGGGCCTTGTTTACATTTTCTGCAATCGCATCAAGACCGTGTACGAGGCAGCTCTCGTTATGAGACAGCGCCGCGGTCAGCGTGCCGTCCCCACAACCCACGTGGACGATCAGCCCGCCCCGGATTCCCGTGGCATTCAGAATCGCCCTGGCCTGTTGTTCCGGTGTCTCCTGCTGAGCCTCCGCTGCAGGGCAGATCGCCAGTATTGCCAACAGGTTCCACAGCATAATGGACAAAAAGCTGCTATTCTTCATGCGGTACCCACCTTTCTTCACAAGCTCGTGCCTTTTTGCTCGCTGACTTCGGCGTTCACGGAATTGTAGCACAACTGGGCGTCAGATAGAAGGTCAGAGACCGTTCAAGTACGCGATGTGAAGCTGCCTGGTCCCGTTTTCCGGTTCAATGGCGTCAAAACAAATCTGGTCGCCCGCGTGGTTCCAGCGAGAGTGAAAGTCGCAGCGCACGTCGCCCGATATGTACATCTTCTCGCGCATATCAGCGGTGTAGAGCACCTCTTTTTGCCTGGTTCTGACGTTGTAAATCAGCAGGGATTGCTGCATCGTGGCGCCGCGTTTGCGGTCGGTCGCCATCCAGTCCCGGTCCGGCGAGAACGTGCAATGCCCATCGTTATCCAGAAAGCCGTCGCCGATCACCTTGTAGTCCGCCTGGCCGTCCGTGAAAAGCGCGTGCTTGCGCCCCGTCCCATCAATTGAAAACGTCGCGATGATCTGCTTATTGTCGCGCCAGTCGAAATGCGAGACGTTCCTATCAAACGGGATCGCTTCTCGCAGCTCCGAGCCGTCCAGGTTCGCTGTAAACATGGCGGTTTGTCGCTCCTGTTTGGGTGGAACATTCGCCCTGGCCAGAAACAGAAACCGGCTGTCGTTCTTATTGAATACGGTATGGTTGAACCATAGATGACAGCCTTCTAAGAGCGGATACTTTTTGACCAGGCTCTCATACACCCGCGCGATGGAGACGACCAGCTTGCTCTCGCCGACAGCCAGGTCCATCAGGAAGACGCCGTCGTTTTCCGGCGCCGGATCATCGGGATTGGGGTCCTTCGCTCCGCCGTAACCGACGACTTCCCGCAGCCGGCCCACTCGGCCGTAGGTCAGGCTCAGCGCCCACTTCCCGTTGTGGCTGACCGCGCTGACCGCTCGCGGCAGAAGACGCTTCTGTCCCGACGCAACGTCCAGAACAACCGAGGCGATATCCTTACCCTGCTGGTCGTTGTAAATAATCTGGCTCTCAGGATTGAGCGGGTTCCAATGCAGCATCGCGCCCTGCTGCAAGTTCCAGGCTCGCGTTTCGGCTACCTGGCGAAATTGCCCCGTCTGCGCATCGACCAGCCCGATGCCCGCCGCTTCGCCCGCGGACGGCATACGGTCCTGGAAGCTGCTTTCCAGGCAAACAAGCTCCCGGCCCGACTCATTCCAGGGGCAAATCCCGTAGTAGCCGAAGAAATGATGTTTTGGCCCGCCGGTCAAAGCGCGCACTTTGCACTCGACGCCGGGCGCCTGCTTCTGCGAGGTTTGAGCGGAGCTCGTCTTGCCCAATGCGAGCAACGCCGCCAAAGCCGAATTGGAAATGAATGTCCGTCGATCAATCACCATGCGTCTTCTCCTAACGTCAACGTCGGTCCACAGCAACTGCGCCACGACAACGCACCACGGATTAACGATACTACCGCCGGACCGTTTAGGCAATAGCCTGCCGGCAATCGCCCATACCAAAGCTGCAAATCCTTGCCTTATTCTCGCCGATATGGTATCTTCTACCATAGTGTGTCGAAGAGGCCGCGCAAAGGGTGCAGAATCAGATGAAACAATGGGAGGCAAGGAAATGATCCCTCACGCAAGAAGGCCATCGGGGCGAAAAGCGAAGGGCTTCACGCTGATCGAGCTGCTCGTCGTTATTGCCATCATTGCTATTCTGATGGGGATCCTGATGCCGGCGTTGAAGAAAGCGAAAAACCAGGCTCAGAGCGCCGCGTGCCAGGGGAACCTCAAGAATTTCGTCCTTGCGGTGCAGATATACGCCCAAGACAACGACGACAAGTTCTGTCATCCCGGAAGCTGCTATTTTGCCCAGTTGGACGCCTACCCCGGCGAAACGGGCGGCCGCTGGAAACGCTGGTGCAACGGCGATCTGTATCTGCGGAATCACCCGGAGTACGCCAGCGAGTTTTTCAAGTATCTCTCCGACACGCGGGCGCTGATCTGCCCGACGTTTCTCCGGCTGGCCAAGAGCACGCGGTTCCACTCGGATTTCGCCGACGAGAGCGAAGGCGTGGTGAACTACATGCCCTGGTACAACTACAGCATGAATGCCTATCTCGGCATGAAGGACGGGCAGTGGGGCGTGCTCAAGACCTCGAACGTCAAAAACGCGGCCCAGACGTTTACCTTCGCCGATGAGGGCTGCCTAGTCAAGCCCGGCTACTTCAAGCAGGGACTCAACGATACCGCCCTGTTTCCCGTCTGGCCCACGAGCGAGGCGCCCAACTGGCTCCAGCGCGCCGGGGGCAGCAAATGGAACGTCAAGCCCGGTCCCGCTTCCGAAGGCGGGCTCGGAGAGTTCACCGACGTCATTGCCGGCTTTCACAGTGCGCCGTCAGGGGACCCCGTCGCCGGCAAGGGGAACATCGCCTTCCTCGACGGGCATATCGCCCCTCACGCCATGGAAGAATCCTTCGCCTTAGCCTGGCCCTATTAGACCCCGTTTCGGACAGCCGCAACCAGAAGTTAGACACGGATTCACACCGATTAACACTATTGAAGACGAAGGATTGTATTACAGAACAATAATCAATAGTCAACAGTCAATAGTCAATTGACTTGGCTGGCCACCCGAGGTTCCCACGAGCCCGCCGATTCCCAGCGGAATCATCGCGGCATGCTTATGCACTCCAGGATCACGACGATTACAAATACGATGATCGTCAGCACGATTAGAAACAGTGCACCCGGCACGCCGGCGGGCCACCGCTTGATCGCCGGACCCAACCAAGAATCGAACGCATCTTCGATCTTCCTGGGGATACTGCTTCTACGCTGCGGCCTCGCATTCAATAACGCGCCGAGCTGCATCCGTACAAGCGGGTCCTGCGTTCGGGCCATCTGTTCTTTGAGCTGTTCTCTTCTGCTTGACATAGCAATCCGTCCTCCATGAATCCACGTCTATGGTAGCACAAACGCAGGCAGGCAGTCAAGCAAATTCAGACGTTTTCATTCAGTTCTCAGTAGCCCCCTGCTGAGCACCAGTCCCTCCTTTGGCTGCGTTCAGGGCGAGCTTCGGCGGGGGGTGTTTGAAAATCCTTTCAGACGGGACTTGCAAGACTTGCCTTGCGAGCTTTGAATCACTCCGTTGAGGTGCCATGCTTTCGGCTGAGTTCTTCGGCGACGTCCGTCGTCGGCCTGCCGCCGGTGGAGAGGGTCGGTGTCAATATGAAGATGGTTTCGACGGCCCGCTGCTCCGTATCTTCGCTGGAGAACAGATAGCCGAGGATCGGTATGTCTTTCAGTATCGGAACGCCGCGGACGACGGCGAACTTCTCGTTCTTTCTCATGCCGCCGATAATGAGGCTTTCACCCTGCCGGATGCGATTTTCTTCATTGTTGATGCCGCGGGCGCAAAAAAAAGCCCCGGCTACGAGCCAGGGTCACACATTTGGAGAGATATTCTATACTTTTAATTATAACCTTTCGGGGCGATTTTGTCAAGAGCTTTTTGCGCCAAAAAGCAATATTTCAATTGTTGCCTGAATCTTCAAATACGCCCAGACCCACGTCTATAGCTCGAAGAAACAGACCCGTAGCCGCAGGCCGCAGGCGTTGTCCGTCAAGAAAAACCAGCCTTTTTTCGTAAATCCTCTCAGGAGTCCCGCCGCCAAGCCGATAATAGTACTAATGGTGGAACAGCCGGAAAAGGCCCGTTTGTCGGGCCAATTTTGCAGAACTCTTATTATTATGAAGGAGAAGAAGCAATGGATTCACCGCTCGCTCTAATCTTACTGGTTCTTTTGAATTTTGTGTTTCTGGCCGTCTATTACACCCTCTTTGGTGTCCGGCGGGAGGTCATCGCAACCAAAGAGGTGCTCAAGTCGGAACTCTCCGAGATCCGCAAGCTGCTGGCCGGCAAAGCCGACAAGGGATAACCGGTACCAAGCCCACGGGCACAACGCTTGATTCAGCCTACAGCAACCGCCATCGGCTCGCGGCGATAGCCGAATTGAGTACGACGCGGGTGTTGCACAACTCGCAATGCGGATGGGCTGTGTGCAGCCGCATGAGACCGTGGAGTTCAAATGCAGAATTCGAATAAGCTGTGGTTGATTCTGACGCTTATCGTTGTCGCTGTGTTAGTTTACGCGACGAGCATAGAGGATGAAGCT
>Ga0307379_10012422_pt1 | contig 11102 bp, 7 predicted proteins | sample UN2MG_FD_202237 | JGI IMG/M metagenome (GOLD analysis project Ga0307379, IMG submission 202237) | Soil microbial communities from Risofladan, Vaasa, Finland - UN-2 | ecosystem: Environmental > Terrestrial > Soil > Coastal area > Acid sulfate soil | place: Finland: Risofladan, Vaasa | collected... | reverse complement strand
TTCTTGCCTCCTAAAATTATTTTGTTAGAACAATTTTTACTTTTTCCGGAAGATCTACTATCTCCAAATCTTTTTCTACGGTAGATTTTTTGAGAAGAAGGATAAATTTCATTTCAGGCGTCAGAGCGAAGGGAAGCCAATGCCATACTCCCGGTGCCAAGAAAAAGGAAGCAGTACCGTCTATCCAAAAAGCTTCAATAGAACTTATATCCGGAACATCTTTGTCAGGAGTTGCGGGAGCTAAACAGAAGATACCAACTCCTGATGTAGGAATAAAGGACTCCGATGCATATTGATGTCTCTCGATCTTATCCAGTGTAAATTCTCTTTCCTTTCTTTTGATTTCTAAAAACCCTACAGTACCCTCTTCCCCTAACTGTGAAATGTCGGCTACATTATGCCAGTAATTATGGTTTTCTGAAAAGGTGGCAGGAGATTCTTCAAATGAGGGAACTACTATGGTGCCAAACTTGGTGAAATTATCCTTTGTGGGATATTTTACTTTAATTTCCATTTCTTTTCCTCCTAATTTTTAGAATTTTTGGATATATTAATAATATTGTTAATTAAAAAACGTTTAAAAATTTATTGGGGCATCTTATTTTAATTTTAGCTATTTTAAAATTCTTTTCTTTTTTAATTTAAGTTGAATATCTTAAAAATTTAAAATTGTAACATTTTTTGTGTATTTAATTAATAAATTCATATAAGTATATATATTTATTTTCTTCTCATTATTTGTAAATATTAATTCTATATATCTGCTTTATTATATACGACATATCTAAATAAAATCCACTTTTTTTTTAAAAAAAATTTAAAAAAGTTAATTTTATCACAATTTTGTTTAAAAATACTACAAAAAAATAAAACATAAAGTTTATTTTGACTTAAGCAATGCTTACGATTTGGATCTAATATATTGATTTTACATTTTTAAGTAAATATTTTTCAGCTTCTGCCGACCATAAACCATTATTCTTTTCTACTATCTTCGCCAAATGAGTAAATAGAGGGTCAGTCTTCCCTTTTTTCTTAAAATCGGAAATTGCGGTAAGCTCCATCTCAATATTAGTATAGATCAGCTTTTTGTTACCTGATATTTTAGGAAGATTTAAAGTAGTATTCACCACGCAGTTTAATCCACCGATATGAGTAATCATCGCAGCTGGATTTATGAGATTTTTTTTCATCATCTGCAGGGATTCAATCATATCCTGAGTATTTCCGCCACTCGTTCCCACAATATGGATCGATGCATAATGGACATTATAAAAATTAAGCATTGCTGAGAACTCTGGGTCACTTGGACCAGCAAAAAAATTCAAACAGCCGTCTTTTGCTAAAATTCTATCACCCTGTTCTACAATTTCTTTTACCGGTGCAAAAACAAATACGTCATTATATTTTTTACCTTGGGTTATTGAAATAAGATATTCTTCCGGATTTTCTAAATCTTTGGTGTTTATATATTTTAATTCAACCCCTCCCTTTTTAGCCTCATCTACGGTGTGAATTGAGGAAGCTCTTTTCAATCTTGCCTTATTAACATCAGTAACTACTAATAATTTAGGTCTTCTATCACTGTGTAAGGCATAATCTATTGCCCCAAGACCCATTGGGCCTGCTCCGGCTAAAATTGCCATATTTCCATTTTTTACTATTCCCATATTATGAATATATTTACCCTGAATTGTATGATAGGCAGCGTGAAAAGCTCCTATTATGCAAGACATTGGTTCTGCTAAAGACCCGCCGTAAAAGGCTTCTCCCTTATATTCTAATAAACAATCCATCTCCATCACTTCATTGGGGATAATGATATAAATAGCATCACCGCCTATATAAGGAAAAGAATATCCGGGAGCATGAAGACTCCCTTGATAATTTAAAGCAGGTTGGATAGCAAACTTTTGACCTGATTTAAATTTATGTTGCCATCGTTTGCCCACCTCTACAATTTCACCACAAAATTCATGACCGATTATCACTGGATTATCTGCCACATTAGTCGGTACTCTCTTATGATTAGCTCCCTGTACAACCGCTTTATAAGAAGACATACAGAGGCTATCAGAAATAATATGGGCAATAATTTCGTCATCCTTAATTGCCGGGAGTTCAAATTCTTCCAGCCTCAAATCATTTTTTCCATATAACCTTACTGCTTTAGTCTTCATTATCATCGCTTCCTGAAATTAAAATAATTTATTTCAGCATTACCTGGCCGCCGGTTACCGGCATAGCCTGACCTGTTTCATACTTTTGATCGATAATATAATAAATAGCCTTTATTACATCTTCACCGGTACAGCCTCTCTTCATGGGAACCTTCGACTCATAGAATCTCTTTACATCTTCAATGGTCTTTGCGCCTGGAACTTTCCCGGTTCTTAGGTATTGAACGAAAAGACCATTTTCTGGATCAGCCCATAGAGGACCTTCAAAGAAATTCCCCGGACAAATGGCATTTACTTTGATGTTGTCATTAATAAGTTCTAAAGCAAAGCTCTGAGTAAGGCCTAAACTTCCAAACTTACTTCCTGCATAAGCACTATTTTTATTGGAACCTTTAAGCCCGGATTTCGAGTTAATCTGAATAATATCGGTAAAATATTTTTTACTGGGTATATTTTGAAGTGCCATAACTTTGGAGACATGTTTTACGCACAGAAAATAACCAAAGTAATTCACTTTATTAACAAAGACAAATTCACTGAATTCCATCTCTTTTACGCTGCCAGCCTTTAATACCCCTGCATTACTTATAAAAATATCAATGCCACCAGCTTTTTTAATAATCTCATATATCATTTTTCTAACAGAATCTTCATTCGTCACATCTACTTTTATTGCCAAAGCTGTCGTCCTTTTATATTTAATATTTAGCTCCTCCGCCAGCTGGTTAGCCCCTTTAACATTAATATCGGCAATAAATACTAAGCATTCTAATTTTGTCAACTCTCTCACTATGCTCTCTCCAAAACCCTGAGCACCTCCGGTTACTACTGCTATTTTATTTTTTATTATATTATTCTTATATAATTTTCCATCATGACGATACTCTTCCGAACTTCGATCGCAGCCACTATCTGTTATTATCTTTGAATTTTTTTTCTCTGTACAATCTTGAGGTTTAGAAGGTTCAGATTTAATTTTTATATTTTTTAAGGCATCTTCAAAATTATTTTTTATATTCATCGCATGATCATAAGATTCTCCTAAGTAAAAGATGCCAATATTTTCAAGAATTACGATTTTTGGTTTTTGTTTATATTTCTTAACATAATCTTTGAACTTATCAATTGTATAGGAAATTATTTTTTCTACGAGTCGTTCCTTATTTAATAAATTTTGGTTTTTTATTCCTTTCAAATAAAGAGGTAATATCTCTTCTGATCTAATATTATTAAAAGCAATTTTTCGAGATAGGATGAGATTGCGGTTCCCAGAATCAATAGCAACACCCACTTTTCTTGAATCATCTTCAAATATAATGATATTTCCTTTTTCACCATCAAAGGTTAGCCCGCGTAAAATCGGGGCAATTGTTTCTATATAGATATTTTTCATCTTTCTCCTCCGAGAAATAATATCAAAATATTATTTAAAAATTTATTTTTTGGTAAACAAGTTCAGGATGTCGACTATCTATTTTCCTGCCAATTTCGCTATATGTTACAATCCGCTCTTTAAGTGATTTACCTTTTAACGGATTTTTATTATTAAACAAAGCATATTTTTCATCATAATTCGCCAGTTTTTCATGGGCGATAAGAGCCCAGGTTGCTTCAATTAGATGAGCAAACTCTGGTCTTAGAATGATGGGGTAATTAAAAGATTGTCGTGGGCTGTTTATATCCACACCACTTATTTCCATAAGTTCATATTTTTTACAGAGTCTTTGCAAACGTAAAAGTTGGCTTAGAGTATTACGTGGTGGCATATAAGTAATTGCCTTAAAACCTATTTTCTTTAATTCAGGAATCAGTTCCTCTAAAAAATCATCCTCAAACTTTTCAGCCCTCTTATCACCTGTGGGCGAATCAGTCACATCTCCTAAATAAGCATAAGCAGGGATAGCATTTATAGAATTACTGAACTTTACTGCCTTATATACAGATATGCACTCATCATAATTCGGTTGAATAAAAATTTTATCTAAAAAGGAGCCTTTTAATGCTCCTAAAAGATCATATAAATAAAATTGATTATTTTCGTCCAAGAGAAATTTTTTAATCTTTTCGGAAAGCACTATATCAAGATTATCTTTTAAAAATGAAATAAGTTTTTTCCCTTTTCCCGTTTTTTGAATAATTTTTCTCGCAAAGACAAAAAGAATATGACGTTCGGTAATACTCCCGCCTTCTTTTGCCTGGGAAATTTTATAAACCTCTTTATTAAAATCAATCTCTTTCATTCCATAACTTTTAATTAAATTATTTAGTTTAGCCAGTATTTTTTTATTTCTCTTATTCCGAGCAATCTGTATTGGATTTAAAAATTTCTTAGTTTCTGGTAATTTTGATTCAACAATACCATGAATAGCAATGTAACCTATATTTTTAGAATCCGGGTTATTCAGTTTTCTTCCTTCAACTATAGTTCCGGAAAAATTTACTCGTAATTCAAATCCTACAGTTGAGGCAATTCCAATTATCTTGCATGCCTCTATTAGCTCCTTACAACCGGAAACAGAATCATGATCCATAATTCCTACAGCTTGAAGACCGGCCTTCCAGGCTAAATAAGCAGCCATTGAAGGTGAATAAGTACTAAAAGAATAGATAGTGTGCACGTGATTATTCACTTCTTCTATTTTTTTGAACTGTTCTTTTTCTATTTCTATTAATTTATAGATTTTTTCTAATCCATAAAGTCTGGACTTTTTATTACTGCTATTTATTTCCTGAATAATTTCATCCTTCATCTTTTTATCTCGAACTAATTTTAATCTTCAATAAAAATCTTATATCCCAAATTTATTTCTCCTTATCTGCCCAGCTGTAGACTGATCAGTTGTAACTTGATGCCCGTCTAAAGGATAAAGACGTTCATGAATCGTATCGATAATCCACTCTTTCTGGGGAAAGAAACTAGATTCCATTTCGGCGGCTGGAGTAATCCAGTTACGGGAACCAACTACCACTACAGGACCATCAAGATAGTCAAATACAAATTGGGTAATATTGGAAGCAATGGTATGGAGAAAAGAACCGCGTTCACAGGCATCAGAGACAAGCACTAATTTTCCGGTCTTCTTTACAGATTTAATAATCAAATCATAGTTTAAGGGATTAATAAATCTCAAGTCAATTACTTCTGCTGAAACTTGGTATTTTTTTTCAAGTTCTTCAGCAGCCTCCATCCCCTTATAAAGAGCGGCACCTACAGCAAGAATAGTAATATCTTTTCCTTCTTTCCTAATTATTGGTTCACCTTCCGGCACTTCGTAATAATCTTCGGGAACTCCAGTGGAAACAAATAACTCACCTATATCATAAAGTTTTTGGCTCTCAAAAAATACTACCGGATCTGTACCGTGTAAAGCGAGATTTAACATTCCCTTGGCATCATAGGGAGTGGCTGGAAACATTACTTTAAGACCCGGGATATGAGCAAGCAGGCTAGTCCAGTCTTGAGAATGCTGGGCACCATATTTATTCCCAACTGAAACGCGAATGGTAAGGGGCATAGTAAGAATACCTGCTGACATTGACTGCCATTTGGCCACCTGATTGAAAAGTTCATCCCCTGCCCGTCCTATAAAATCACTATACATAAGCTCTACTACCACACGCCCCCCACACAAAGCATACCCTACCCCTGATCCCACAATGGCCCCTTCAGAAATAGACGTATTAAATAATCGATGATAGGGAAGAGCTTCGGTTAAGCCTCGATACACGGCAAATGCCCCTCCCCAATCACGGTTCTCTTCCCCATAAGCTACCATAGTCGGATCCTCATAAAAACGATAAAGCATTGCTTCAAAAAGGGCATCACGATAGGTAAAGACTTTTACTTTAGGGTGAGCTTTACCATTTTCATCTAAGGCAAAACGATATTTATGGGTAAGCGATCTAACCCGGGGGTTATCTTTTTTGGGGATAAGGACTTCTGGTATTCGTTGTTCCATTCTATCTTTGTACCGGTAGGAAAACATTACCGTTTCAATAAAATCAGCTTTAACCCTGGGTGAGATTTCAAGAGACGTCGCTAACTTCAGGGCTTTGGTAATTCTCAGAATTGCTTCTTGTTTCAAGGCATCCACTTTACTGGAGGTTATAATTCTGTTTTTCTTAAGGTAACCCTCATATCCTCTAATACAGTCAGTCTCTTGCCAGGCAAAAATCTCTTCTTTGGTCCTATAAGATGATGCATCTGACGGTGAATGACCTGAAATTCGATAAGTGATGGTATCCAGAAGAACTGGACCATTTCCCTTGAGAAGAATTTTTTTCTTTCTTTCAATAGCATCGGCCACTGCCAAAGGATTATAACCATCAACCCGTTCAGCATGCAAGTTTTCAGGGTTTACCCCGGCTCCTACCCGGGCAAGAATTTTATAACCCATAGTTTCACCTGAGGTCTGGCCTCCCATGCCGTAGAAATTATTAAAGAAATTGAATAGAATAGGAGGAGCACCTCCAATATCTTTATCCCAAAGTGTGCGGTATTGATCCATTGCTGCTAACGTCATTGCTTCCCATACCGGGCCACAACCCATAGAACCATCACCGATATTACAGATTACCATACCTGGCTTTCGATTAATTCTTTTAAAAAGAGCAGCACCTACCGAAATATCCGCTGCCCCTCCTACAATAGCATTATTGGGCATACTACCAAAGGGTGCAAAAAAAACATGCATTGAACCACCCAAACCCTTATTAAAACCGTTAGCTCGTCCAAATATCTCGGCAAGAACTCCGTATAGTACAAAATCTTGAGCAAGTGATTTAATGTTACCTTTATGTTCTTTTTCTACTACTTTTAAGCAGGCTCCATCCATATAAGATTTCATTATCTTTAGAAGTTCATTCTCCTCTAATTCATCTATAGCGGAAAAACACTTGGCGAAAACTTCTCCGTGGCTGCGATGAGAACCAAAAATAAAATCTTCAACACTAAGATGTACACACTGACCCACCGCAGATGATTCCTGACCAATAGATAGATGAGCAGGTCCTAAGTGGTTGTATTCAATTCCCTCATAGGATCCTTGGGTTTTTATAGAATTAAGCATGGATTCAAATTCTCGAATTATGAGCATATCATAGTAAATTTTAAGGAGTTTTTCTTCTCCATACTTCTTTATCTCTTTTTTTATATCAGGTTTGTACTGATTTATGGGAATGTCGTTTATTTTTAAGATCTGCGATTTTCTAACTTCTTTAGGATCAATAAAAATAGATTTAGGCACAACCTTCTCCTTTCTACAAAAATTATCTTACTATTTTCTAATAATGATAAAATCACATTCCTTTCTCTACTATTATAATTTTATATCTGTCAAATCAAAATTAGCTATTACCATATTAAGTTCCTGCAGGAATTTAGCTGCTGGAGCACCGTCTACCGCTCGATGATCAAAGGTAAGCGATAAACCTATGTGAGGAATAAATTGTATTTTATCTTCTTTCATCATTGGTTTAAGAGAAACACTGCATACACCAAGAATTGCCACCTGAGGAATATTTAAGATAGGCGTAAAACTTTCAATACCCATTGTTCCAAGATTGGTTACCGTAAAAGTCCCTCCGTTCAGTTCATCCGGCAAGATAGTTTCCTCTTGACAGGCAGTACTTAATCGTCTTGCCTCTTTAGAAATTTCCTTTAATGATAAGAGGTGGGCATTATGGATTATCGGCACCATAAGTCCTCGCGGTGAGTCTACAGCAAATCCCAGATGTACATGTTCAAACTCAAGTATCTTATCTTTAAGGAAATGAGCATTCATGTTTTTAAATTTGGGAAGACTATTGGCAACGATATAAAGTAGAAAATCATTAATATTAATTTTGCTTAACCCTTTCATTTGGAGACTGGCTTTTAGCGATTCCCGACATGCCAACAAATTAGAAGCATCAACAGAAGTATTTAAAGTAAGTTGAGCAGTACTTTGTAAAGACGTAAGCATTCGTTCAGATATAATCTTCCGCACCCCTTCTACTGTAATCTCCTTAACTGGTCCCAAAAAATTCTCACTAACCGTACTTGAAACAAGTGGTTCACCTTCAGATATTGTTTTTTCTATATCCTTTTTTATGATCCTTCCTCCAGGACCTGAACCGACAAGCTTAGAAAAATCAATTCCCTTTTTTTCTGCAAAGCGTCGGGCAACCGGAGATATAGGTATTAGGCCGGTCCCAAGAGAAGGTTTTGTTTTTTTAAGGGATTCATCTGGAGTTATGGCTTTCTGCTTTTCTACATATTCACCTTTAGAAACAGAGACGGTTTTTTTAGGGATAAGGTGGTCAATTTTTTCTCCTGGCTGTCCGATTATGGCAATAGTGTTAAGGACTGGTATATCGTCACCTTCTTTATAAAATATCTTAAGCATTGTACCAGCCTCAGGAGCTTCCACTTCAAAGACAGCCTTATCAGTTTCCACTTCGCAGATAGGCTCTTCGGCTTTTACTTTGTCCCCTACTTTTTTGTTCCATTTAATAATAAGACAGGATTCAACAGATTGTCCTTGTTTGGGCATAAGTACTGCTATAGCCATTTTAACTCTCCTTGGTATACTTTAACGTTCTTATAAATAATAAAATAATAATTAGGTATTTAAAAAATAATAAATGTTTTATATTTAACTAATTTTATCTTTATTCTTCAGGTAAGTATTTTTTAATATCAAAGAATTTTTTGATTATCTTCCTACCCTCAGCAATTGATTTAATTTGCCCCATAGATTTTGCCTGAATCATTAGATTCCCAATGGCAGTTGCTTCAACAGGTCCTGCAAAAACAGACAGACCTGTTGTATTAGCAACCATTTTACATAGGAGACTGTTTCGACTTCCCCCTCCTATAATATATATCTCTTTGATAGATTTACCGGTAATCTCTTCTATCATTTTAATCGTCTTGGTATATTTATCTGCTAAACTCTCAATAATCCCTCTGGTGATCTCTGCAGGTGACTCTGGAACTTTTTGCCCTGTTTCCTGGCAATAAGTTTTTATTCTATCTGGCATATTATCATCAATTAAACCGGGCTTTAAGAATTTTGAGTCATCAGGGTCAATCCTAAAATTTGCAGGACCATATTTTAAAGCTATTTCAGTCAGTTCATTATAAGAATATGACTTTACCTTCTCATCCCAGAATTTTTTACACTCCTGAATAATCCAGAATCCAGTAACATTCTTTAAAAATCTGAAACCACCATCGGCAGAACCCTCATTAGTAAAATTATATTTAAAACTCATTTCGTTAATAATTGGTTCAGGAGTTTCTATCCCCAATAAAGACCAGGTACCTGAACTAATATAGGCGTAATTAGTATTATCTTCAACTGGAACAGCTGCCACTGCAGAACCCGTATCATGGCAAGCAGGTGCAATAATCACTACTTTTGAATCAGCGCCAATCTCCCGCGCAATAGCCGGCAAAAGTTTCCCGATTTTTGTCCCAGGCATAATTATTTCTCCAAATATCTCCTTTTTAAATCCAAGTTTATCCAGTATCTTGGTTGACCAGTCCTTTTTTATAGGATTATAGAGCTGAGTAGTGGTAGCGATTGAATATTCATTTTTTATAATTCCAGTTAACCAGTAATTTAAAAGATCGGGAATGGTCAGGAAATATTTTGCATTTCCAAAAACTTGAGGTTTGTTCTTTGCAAATGAGTATAATTGATAAATAGTATTAATCTGCATAAATTGAATGCCAGTCTCGGTAAATATTTCCTTTTTGGGTATTATCTTAAAAACTTCCTCCATTATATTATCTGTTCTCTTGTCTCGATAGTGGTAAGGATTCCCCAGAAGATCACCATCATCATCTAAAAGAACATAATCAACTCCCCAGGTGTCAATGCCAATACTCACTATCTGATTGGGATATTTTTCAAAAGCTTTCTTTAAACCTTTCTTTATCTCATTAAATATGCCAAGAATATCCCAAAAAATACTATCTTTAACCCTTACTAAATGATTGGGGAAACGATATATTATCTCCATCTTTGATACATCACCAACAATCACTCTCCCAGTTTCTGCACCAATATCGATAGCTATGAATTTTTTCATCATACTACTCCTTCTATCTCTGTTCCTCAAATAGACTTTGTCTGTATTTTTCATCTGTTCTTTCAGATATATAGTTTACTATATCTTCGGAAAAAGTATTTATCCCTCCTGCAAGTAATGCACCAAAACGAATTTCCGCTGCTTTATCTGCCATAAAAGTAATATTTTCTACTTCAGTTGGGGTAGATCCCAAAGCAATAAATCCATGATTCTGGATATAAATAGATTTAGGTCTTTCTCCATGTTTATCTAAAAATATCTCAATTTCTTTTTTTGCTTTTTGGGCAAGTTTAACCCCCGGATCTGTATAAGGAATAAAGACCGATTCTTTTCCCAGTAGAATAATTTCATCAGGATAAATTCTCCCTTTCAGATTCTCCGGGAAACTCTTTGAACAGGTCAATCTATTTACTGCTGTGGGATGAGTATGGCCAACAAAATTTACTCCCTCCAAATTAAGACAAATAGCATGTAATAGGGTTTCTACAGATGGGTTTGCCTCACATTTTTTATCTACCTTAGCTTTTTCAAAGATGTAATTAATTTCTTCAGCATTAGGATTCTCCATATTTATAAGCTGCATAATCGGTTCAAAATAAACCTGAACAAAATCATTCTCGGTTACAGTTGCAAGCTGGGTTCCGCTTGCTTTTATATAAAAACTACCAGCAATATCTTTTACATCAACTTTAGCCGAAGTATTACCTTCTCCAATAATTGCAAGATGATAGTCTATTCTTCCCAAATTATTAGAAAGCTTTACCAGTTTATGCAAAGTCTCCATTTTAATATTCTGCCATCTCTTCATTTTCCATTCCTCTCTCATAGTGATTAACTTCTTTT
>Ga0307379_10012421_pt1 | contig 11103 bp, 13 predicted proteins | sample UN2MG_FD_202237 | JGI IMG/M metagenome (GOLD analysis project Ga0307379, IMG submission 202237) | Soil microbial communities from Risofladan, Vaasa, Finland - UN-2 | ecosystem: Environmental > Terrestrial > Soil > Coastal area > Acid sulfate soil | place: Finland: Risofladan, Vaasa | collected... | reverse complement strand
AGCACATCCAACGCACTGTATATCTGTGCCAACTGCTCATCATTGTAGGAGCCACCCCACATGCGATATTGGGCCGGGAAGAGCACCCGCGCCCGCTGACGCCGTTTGTGGTCGGGATCGTCAAGCGTTGACCAGTCAAGGCGCAAGGTCTCCAAAATCCTCTCTAGATCAACGCCGACCTGGGTTTTGGGCGTGATTGTCGTGTGTATGTATAAGGTTCCTTGCCCACCCGAATCGACCCACTGAGACCAAGCCGACAACATCTCTGCAAAAGACTTGCGAGAAGGATACGACGAGTTAGCCCCGACCATGCCGATTATCATGCCTTCCTCAACCAAGCCGGTCTTCAGCCTCATCTCGGCTTGATCGCGGGGCTTATACATCTCAAGATCGACTCCCAAGGGAACATATTTGGCCGTGGGCCACCCTGCCTTGTTCAGTTGCTCAACCCCCCAATGTGAGAAGCAAAGGGGGCGGAAACATCCATCCAGAGAATCGAGAATCTGCGTAGGGATTGGTTCTGTGTCCAGCGGCATCCAGGGAGACCACAGAAAGCCGCGCCTCCCCCAGTCTTTCAACACCCAGACATCAACAAGTGAAACCACCACGTCCGCCTTGAAGTGCGCCGCGTGTTTCTCGATGATGTCGTTGAAATAGGCTTGTCTAGCCGGCGGATAGAGCCTTACCGGTTCACCGTCTACCAGGGTGTCGGTTATCGATCCCCGATGGCCGTAATAGCAGGCCAAAGCCACATCGTGTCCCAACCGAGACAAGCGTGGCACCAGATTGCGCGTCGCCTTGCCGTAACCCGAATGACACCAAAACGCCGCACTCACAAACATTATCCGCATGATTTCTCCTTTTTTGCGCGGGCCAGATGAGCTGAGCAAAGGAGGAACTCTGGCCCACCCAGCCCGCGCTAGTCTTCGACACTATCGATATCGTCGCTGTAGCCGTCTTGCCTCGTCACCGCACGGCTACCTGCCGTGGTCACCCCGTACCCATATCGCCGATGCCATTCCAGTGCTTGCTTGGCGTAGCCGTCGGCGATGTCGCTCCTTGAAAGGGTCAGACCATCGGCCTTGAAATCAGGGTATCTGCGCCAGGAGGAGGCAAGCGTCTCGAAACCAGCCGCGACGGCCCTCTGCCAGGAACCCGCCAAGGTCAGCAGCCCGTCAATCTCCGCATCACTGAAATTGACATCGGAAGGTCTGGGGCCGCTATTCTCTACCGTATCTTGGAGGTAGAAACGCACTTGGTCGCGTGTCGTGCTCAAGTCGCCCAGATAGGTGAAAGCCATTAGCGCATCGCCTCCAACTCAAAATAACATTCGAGAATGTTGCCGCCCGTCGTGAACTTGATCTCGATGCGATACTTATGTCCTGCCACCAGATCAAGCACCACGGGCGTTGTGATGCTGGTGGTGTTGGAGCTAGGGTCGCCTTCTAATATGTCATCGGTCACGACTGCAAAGGAATCCGACATATCATAAGCCGTCACCGATACGCTCGATGGGCTGCTCCCCCACGGCGTGGTGGTGAGCGTATAGGCTATCTCTTCGTCTGCCCCTTGCTTCAGGCCCGTTTCGACTATTTGTAGTTTCACGTTATTCCCTTGTAGGCAGCGTCAATGCGAATGATCGCGGCTCCAATGTCAAGGCAAATGAGCGAGATTCCAGGGTTAGATCAGTACTACGGCTATCCAAAGTCAACTGGATAAACAGCGTAAGAATGCGGGGCACAAGCGCCTCTGCAAGCGCCGTGGCCAGGGCCGCAGATACAGTTACTCCTAAGCCGCCCGTCACTATCGGAGCGAGCGCCGTGGCGATTGCCTCAGCCACAGTCGCATAAACCGTAACACCGCCAACGACTGCGCCAGTGATAACCGGTACAAGGGCTTCTGCTATGGCGGTGGCGATCTCCGCGCTGACCGTAGCCCCGCCGGTCACCGTGGGCAACAGAGCGGCCGCCACTGCCTCAGCCAAGACCGCGTTGACGGTTGCGCCTGTACCTCCAGTCACCACCGGCACAAGTCCTGCTGCCGTGGCGGTAGCAAGTTGGCCGCTAACAAGTGCCCCGCCAGTGACCGTCGGAATCAGCCCCGCCGCCGCCGCCTCTGCTAGAACCGCCGATACTGTTGCTCCCGTTCCCCCAGTTACGCTTGCGACAAGAACCGCTGCAACAGCTTCAGCCAAGACTCCACTGATAGTTGCGCCGCCCGTGATAGTGGGAAGTAGAGCCGCTGCGATAGCTTCTGCAAGCACGGCAGTGACAGTCGCGCCAGTACCACCCGTAACCACTGGCACAAGCCCAGCGGCTACCGCCTCTGCAAGCTCGCCGCTCACCGTGGCCCCAATTCCACCCGTGACGGTTGGCACGAGGCCCGCTGCCGCAGCCTCCGCTAGTACGCCCGTGACCAGAGCGCCGCCAGTGATGATAGGAAGCAAAGCTGCTGCAATGGCCTCTGCCAAGACTGCGCTTACCGTAGTCCCTGTGCCCCCGCTCACGACCGGCACTAATCCCGCTGCTGTGGCCTCAGCAAGTTCCCCACTGACGGTTGCGCCACTGCCCCCGCTGACAACTGGCACCAGACCTGCGGCAGTAGCTGTCGCCAGAATCCCACTGATCGTTGCTCCGCCCGTGACCGTTGGAATCAAACTCGCCGCCGTCGCTGTTGCGAGTACGGCGTCCACGGTGACATCGACACCCCCCGCCGCCTCGTACAGTATCGTCAGGTAGGGGCGATATGCTGCGGTTGCATTCTCTTGGGGGTAGAAAATGAGATATTCATCTCCTGATGGCTCGGTGGCGGCCTTGTCAAGGCTACTTCGCAATGAGTAGTAGGTGATGCCTTCTGGGTCTGGGTAGGTCACATCCAGATTACCACTGGTGTAATTCGTGTTTGTAGCTATACCCGCAGTATTACGCCAGATAGAATCATCCTCTGTCCCCGCCAGACAGTTGTCATAGGCAGCCTCACGATTAGCATCGGACAGTGGATCTTGGGCCGACCAGTCCTGCTTCACAATCTGCACGTCAAAATCCGTGGTGCTGATGTTTGTCTTTACGGTCATATTCAGGTTGTCTTGAAGGATGTTCTGCCCAGCACCGATTCCACTCGTGTCAAACTTCAGGAAACCACGATAGCATGCAAAGTAAGCGGTCTGACCGCAAATAAGGGTGGTGCTGCTATTTGTAACATAGTCATCCGATGTACTCCTCGCAGCAGCGTAAGTATCTGTATCGTAGCCACGGATGTACCCATCCGCCGTGCTGCCCGCGAAGTCGGGGTCTATGGTTATCGGGTAGTCGGCGTGAGCCAATTCGGTCACGGGGATGCCAGTATAGAGCACCCCATCTCGCCAGTATCTACGGCAGGTCAGCGGCTCGTCGTTCGCATCCCAGGCCACGGGCATAGGCGACCAGTGCTCAGAGATGTTGTACTGCCCATCCACCCAGCCGTTGGGCAGAGTGACGCCGCCCACCAACGTCTCCAAGACGAGGAAGTCGCCCACCTGTGCCTGTGGGATGTCTGGCCTGACCTTCAGAGTCAGCAACTCGCGGTATCCCGTGGCCGTGATGCGCCGCTCCACGCGCCACTCGTCGCGTTCGGCAACCAGCGCGTCGCCCTCTCTGTTCCCCAGAGGCACGTCGCGGGTCGCCAACAACTCCATCGTACTGGGCCTGAACAGCCCGATGCGCTTCGTCCATTGGCTGTAGTCGCCCAGGCGCACCACGCCTTCAGACGTGATGACCACGTTCAGGCCAGGGCAGTACCAGAGGCCACGCCCCATGTCGTACAGGGGCATAGTATCTAGGGGCTGCCACTGGCCACCCTCATCCTGATAGTGACAAGGCGAACCCGTAAATAGCCCTAGAATCCTGCCGTCGGGACGGCGCAGGTGCAGGCTGCGACGCGCCCGCTTTGCAACGGGCAACGCCGCCAGGTCAGGATTCGCTTCGAGGATTTCCCGAACCCAGTTAGCCATCCCTTATCCCTATGCTGGCGTTATTGTAGCAATTCCGCCTGCGTTGAACGCGATCTTGAAGTCGCCCGCCGTCGAGGTCACGTCGGCACCAAAGTCGATGTACGCCAGCAACGGCGAGGTGGCGGCTGTGCCAGTGCTCTTATAGATCACCGCTATACGGCAGGTGAGCGTCGAAGATGCCCAGGTGACATCATCGGCGTCGAGCTTGCACACGTTCGTGGCCGCTGTATAGGTGATGCTCGCGTTGGCCAGCGTCGCGCCCCCAGCGGTGTAGCCCGTGCCACCCTCTTCGTTGGTAGCGTCGTCCCAGTAGTCGTCGGTGTCCTGGGCTGGCACATAGCCAACGTCATGCAGTGAAATCTTGATTGTGTCGGTGTCGAAATCGACCAGCCCGTTTAGTATTGACGTGAAACCCAACCCATACCAGAAAGCTGTTACTGCCATTATCTATCTCCCTTGTTTTGGTGTCAGAACACTTCCACGGTGGCCGTGAAAACCAGATCGGTGACCGCCGCGTAGTCGGGCGTAGCGGTCGCCACGGCGTACATGTATAGATTCCCATTGTCGGAATGCAGAGGCACTCGCATTTCGGCATCCTCGTGTTCGCCTAGCAACGCCACGCTGCCGCCATGACTGTAGTCAACAGTGCCGACCACCACCGTGGTAACGAGCTTTTTCAGATCCGCCAACGTAGGTGCCCACGCCGCGTCGTCAGCGATCGCCGAAGGTTCTGCCTCAAAGAAGTACAGGGTATATGCCTCGCCCTGGGCAGCGGCGTCCGTCACCAGTACCGAGGAAAGTTGGCCGTCAAAGCCCTGATCGGTGATGGCGAACGTCGTCAGCCCGCCCACCACGTCGCTGGCGGTGTAGGCTTTCGTGCCTATGTCTGCCGTGACCGCGATACGTCTCACTCGTCTCATGGTCTTCTCCTAGAGGGGCGGCCTCACGACCGCCCCTTATTCAATCTAACTTACCGTTGCCGCCTGAGCGATACCAGATGTTCCACCAGCAGTGATCGCGCCTGTGCTCAGATAGATCAAGCCACGGTCGCTGGCATCCCAGTCGGTGAAGCCGATCCCGGTGCAATCCTTCAGTATGATTCTATGGGTTGCACTTCCCATGCCGGACGGAATCACGAACGCCGAGGCCATGCCGGTGGCCACTGCATCGTTGAGGAACAGGCAGCGATCGAAGAGCAGATAGCGGTCGAAACCCGTGCTATCCACAATCTCCACAAAACCAGCTCCTGAATTGCCAGCATACATGGTGAAGTTGCAGTGCTTGAAGATGCAACGCTTCGCATCAGAATCGACCCGCACACCCATCATTCCCGTTGCGGCAGCGATGGTATCCACGCCGATAGTGCAGTTGACAAATGTGCATTCCTCGGCTCCATAGAGAGCCAAGGACGCGCCACCGTCAACGGCTTGCGTAGCGTGCCCGCCACCCGCAAAGTGGACGTTCTCGAAGTAGTTCCGCCCACCGGTGACTCGCACATTAAGGTAGTTGGTCGCACTGGCTATGCCATGGAAGATGTAAATGTTCTTGAAAATGCAGCCAGTCGCTGTGATGTCCAAAAGCGGGGATGCGGCGGTTGTTCCCGTCTCGAACATTATCCGCGCCCGCTGCGCCACCATCGTTGGCGCACAGATGCCGATCAGATGGGTGTAGTCATGATCCCAAGTCAGCGCAGCCGACATGTCCAGCTTGGTAGCTCCACCGATGTAGAAAACCGTGTCGTGCTGGTTCGCTACAGTCTTGGCCTCAGCCGCGATCAACGTGGCCAGTGCCATATCCAGACTCAAGCCATCATTGCTATCGCTCCCGTTGGCCGGATCGACAAAGTAGTATTTGGCGTTCTTCCCGAACGGAATGCCCGCCATGACTGGGATACCCCCCAGTTGATAGACCATATCTTGAAAGTGCGGCATGTTCTTACCTCCCATATTAGGAAGGGGCCAAGGCCGCCCTCGGCCCCATCATTCTTAGGTCACTAGATGTCCGTATACCCAGCGCCAATCACTAAAGCCATACGAAAAGCGCATATAGCCGCGATACCGCGCCTCAAGCCGAAAGTCGCTGGTCGGGTCCATCTCAAACTCCAGGGGAATGCGGTCGATCCAGAGCAGGAACAACTTGGCCAACTGCGGATCGATGAGGAACCAGTTGTTGGCGTCGGTCAGATAGTCCCAGCCCACGTTCGTGATTCCCTTGCGCCGGATGAAGCTGTCGTGATAGTCCGCAACATCCACCCTGTTCATCGTGTTGACGATCGCGCTCGCCGTTTCCTCAAGCTCGGGTGGGTGTAGGATGAGGGTCGGGTTCACTTGCACAAGCTGCGCCCGATCATCCTTGAACTCCCGCATGAGCCGGCGCGTCTCTACCACGGCGTCGTAGCTCAGTGCCGAAGTGCCGTCGTTGCTCTGCGTGCTGGAGTTCGATGGAGAGTAGGGGTGCGCACCGCACAACTCGATGGCGTCGCCGCCCGCGTAGGTGGAGGTGTGTGCATTGTTGAAGACGCTGGCCGCGTGCTTCTCCCGCGTTCTCATGGCCGAAAGCGCCAGACCGCGAGGCCGACGATTGATGATGTTGTACTGGTCGTCGTCTACCAGTTTTCGCTCCACCTTGAACCCACGCGCATATTCCTCGTGCGTGTAGGTGGTCTTCCACAGTTGCTCCATGTCGTCGTATTCGATGGCTCCCTTATATGCCTTCCAGTCACCGAAGCCGCCAATGCCCAGATCGAACTCCTGAGCTTTGGTGCTGGGAATGATGTTGAACAGTCCAGGAACCAACGATACTGCCGCTAGAGCGTCCCGCTGAACCTCAAAGATTCGTCTGAGTCCGGGCAGCAACAGTTCTGCCCATTGTTCTGAAATAGCCATTTCCTTTATCTCCTATTCGTTGCCAAACGTCGCGTCAGCAAACACAACGTAGGCCAACACATTTCCGTCGTCGTCCGTTTCGCTTTTGTCCACCAAGATCATCGCGCCATTTGTCATATCGGTGGCGCTTATGGTGTTGCAGTCGTAGGTGTCGATCTTCTTGCTGGCGCCCACCTCTGCCGTGCTGCTCGTCGCATCCATCGAACATTTCCATACCTGTTCGCGCGTGATGATGGCCACCTTGCCCACGGTCGTGCCCGCACTGACCTGCGCCGCCGTGAACGCTTCCTGCATGACGCCCAACACCTCAGTCGTGGTGCCCGTCACCTGAGTCACGTCCCCATCAGACGCCACGGTTACTAAATCTCCCACCTTGTGGGCAGCAGCCGCAGACAGCTTGAAGTCCCTGATGAGGGGCGTGGCGTTCGACCCGTCGAGCATGTACGCAAACTCAAATCCTCTTGATGCCATGATAACCCCCTACGTATTGCCGAACGTGGTATCAAGAAACGACACATAGGCTATGACAGTGCCGTCCTCGCCCGTTTCGGTATCTATCAAGACTATGTGTGCGGCGGTGCCGTCTGCATCAAGCGTGTTCTGGTCTGCAAGGCTCAAAGTCTTGGTATATCCCACAACAAGTGCTGTGCTGGTTGCATCCATCGAGCATCGCCAGACCTGATTCCGCGTGGCGATCGCAACCTTGGCCAGCGTGGTGCCTTCGGTTATGTCAGCAGTCCCAACGCTCTCTTGCAGGATGCCCAGAATCTCGTCATCGGGCTGATCTGCCAGGTCCAGCCAGCCGTCGGCTTCCATAGTCACCGCGTCGCCGGCCCAGTGCGCCAGTGTTGGCTCTCCCAGTTTGAAGTCCCGGATGAGCGGCGTAGCATTGCTGCCATCCAGCATGTATGCGAACTCAAACCCTCGTGTACTCATTGTCTCTACCTCTTCCCTTTTTGATATTCCTCTGCCGTGAGACCCATTTTGCCGGCGGCTTCCAACTCATCGGCGGTAAGCGTTGGCTTGCGTTCGCCAGTGCGTTCGCCGCCTCCAGCGCCAGCATCTAGGTCAGCTGCGCCCCGCCCTTTCAATACAAGCCGCTTGCCCGCGATTAACGCGGCCACGGCCTCGGTCGCTCCTTGCACGTCCCCATTGTCGCCAATGGTGACGCTACTCAGATCGGCCAACTGAAAGGCGTCCTCTGGATGCAATGCACCGGCTTTCGCCGCCTCCATTGCAAGGGCGGCGCGGATCGCCGTATCCTGCGCCCGCTGACGGGCCACGTCGCGTTCCTTCTCAGCATCGTCAGCGCGTTTTTGCACTTTCTCCAGTTCAGTCAGGCGCTCCTGATCGATCTCGTTGAGCCTAGCCTTGGCCGCCTTCAGATCCTCGTAGTCGGCGTACTTCTCATGCTCCCGACGCAATCTGTCGGAGACTATGGTGTTCAGCTCATCTTGTGTGAACGTCCGAATCCCCTCGGGCGGTTTCCCGTCGCCCTGCACGTCTTTGGGGTCCTTCTCTTCTGGCATTTCGCCTCCGTGTTTTGACCATGCACGTCACGTATTTATCGAACAAGCCGTCCCGATCGACTGGGATGCTCGCTGATCACAGTTATTGCCTCTTCCGGCGCATCGCAGAAAGAACAGCCCTTCTCGTCAGCCCCCGTGGGGCTGCGGATGGCCCAGGTGACGCCACACACATCGCAGCGGGCGTAGAGGTGCGTCACCGTCCTGGCCTGAGCAGCAGGCCCGTGGATGTCAGTCGGATACTCGGCCATCTTACGTCTCCAATATTTCCATCAACTCTTGCAATCTCACAATGTCCCTTTGCACGTTCTCACTATCCTGGCTCCGCATAATCTCTTCCAGTAGTTCTATGCCACCCCGAATCGCAGATGGCTCACAGTTGGTCTGGGCCAGAATAGCCTCTGCAATCATGCGCCCCAGTTTGCTGAAAGCGCCGTCGCGCAACAATCGCATATGCGCTTTGCGAAGGCGGCTCTCAAGCCCCTCTGTCACACGATCTTCTCTCTGCTTCGTCATCGTCACCGTTTCCTCCTTCGCGTCTTCTCAGGATGATCCACATGAATGTTCAGTGCCGCCGCGTGCGCCTTTGCCTTTGCCGCCGTCGGGTGCACCTTGAGCTGTATCCAACGAGCACCGCGTTTCACGTAGACAACCTTGCCCCTAGCTCGGTATGGAATGATGCACCTCCTTCTCTGGCACCAACTGCTCCAGCGTTTTCGGCGTCCAGCTATTGCCCCAGACGTCACTCTTCACCAGTTTCGGTATGTCCTCAAGGGCGAACTGGCCGTCCTTCCAGGGATCATATAGGGCCTTCATCATGCCCCGTTGCGTGCCCTCATCCTGTCTCAAGAACCAATCGTGCCCCTTTTCGCGCGTGAAGTCTGGCTCCGGCGCGTCTATGCCCATTTCGGCGTAGGATAGGGTGATCGGAACTGGGCAACACCGCCCCTGAACGTGATCCTCAAACTCCGCACTCAAGGGATAACGAGTGCCGTCCTTCTCCAAACAGCTCATACACGTCCTGGGACTCAAGGTCGCCAACCACTCCCAACCACTACAGACATTGCTCGTCCTGTACGCATTCAGGCTAGTCGTTCTGTAGGCCCTGAGTTGCTCCGTGCGACTGATCTTCAATGCTTGAGTCAGTCCCATGCCGAACTCAGAGCGCAGTGTTCTGGCCAGTCTCCTGGGATTCCAGCCGGCGGCTATGCCCGTGACCATCGTCGAGGCGAAACTATCGGCGGCATCACTCACTGCCTCTACAAGCAAATCCTTCAGCGGCGAGTCGTCCTGTAGAAACCCGACTAGGTTCTCCACGGCCCCTCTCGGCATTCTGTCGAACTGAATCGTTATCGCCGCATCAGTGGGATAGGCCGCACGCATCAACGCGGGCGCATCTCTCTCGGCGGCAGCTATCGCTTCCCTCTGTGCACCTCTAACCGCACCGTCGGCGTACTCGGCGAACTGTAGAAGTTCCGTTTGGGCTTGGCCCCGAATGGACTCCAATCGCTCAAGTCGCTCGACACCATTGTGGCTGACATCCTCTCCCGCAGCCCGCATCTCTTCTACCTCAGCCCGCAAGCGCCGAATCTCTGGCTGAAGCCGCCCCCACGTACCGCCGTAGAAGCGCACCATCGCGCTCGCAGCCCGTCGCTCCCTGGCGAGCAATTGTAGGCGAAACCGTCTGGCAGACTCAAGAATCTGTGGCGTAGGGTCAGGCACTACTCCCCCCTCTCAAATGCCTGCAATAGTTCACCCCCCAAGTTGCTCGTCTTCTGCAACTCCTCCCCGGCCATCGCCTTCATCTCGGCAATCTGCGTGGCGTCATAGCCCATCTCGCTCCATAACTGTTCGTCTGGTATGCTCAACTCGCCTTTGATCTTCAGTGTCTCCAGGTGTGCCTTCTCGTTCCGCGTCTCTGGATCTTTCCACTGGCTCTCAATTAAAGCATCCTCATCGAGGCTGCCACCACCAAAGGCATTGTGCAGACGCCGCGCCAGCATGATGGCGTTCTCCCAGGCATTGCCGAAGCTGATTTGTCTGTTCTTTGCCCTAGCTACAAGCCCAACCTCCTCCTGCTGAAGGGTCTCGGCAGACGGACGCTGCTTGGTGAGCTGGAAATAGCTTATCGGGGTCCTGGTCACACGAGCTATGTCCATAGCGAAAGCGTCCTTGAGTGCGATCAAATGGGTCAAGTCTTCACCAGGAAAGTAGCCAACGGACGCTCTGTCTGTATCAGTTTTGGTTGAATATATCCAAGACCCAGGCCCTATATCCAATGCCGATGGGTCGTCTCCCATCATCCAATAGATGCGGAAGCCGGTCGTGTCTGCGGCGGCAACGAGGTCGATGATGGATTTGTTGAGGGCGTTCTGCAGGGGGAGGACGTTCTTCAGTTCGCTCTGACCATAGTTGTAACCCTGGTCGATATTGCGAAAGTGGATAACAGGCAGGCCCAGCGGTTCGCCGCCCTGCATACCGTCAGTCGTCCACCAGTACATCCACTCGCCGTCCTCGCCCACATACGGCACGAAGTCCCCATCAAAGTTCATCTCGTGGGATACATACTTCTCAACGCGATCAGGATAGTAGATATTGAGCCGGCGCATCGCCCCCGCATCATCCCCCTGCTCGATTCGCCAATACTTGAATGCCTTTTCAGGCAGGCCCCGCCGCCCATCAGAATAGATCGCCTGGACACCCT
>Ga0307379_10012418_pt1 | contig 11104 bp, 12 predicted proteins | sample UN2MG_FD_202237 | JGI IMG/M metagenome (GOLD analysis project Ga0307379, IMG submission 202237) | Soil microbial communities from Risofladan, Vaasa, Finland - UN-2 | ecosystem: Environmental > Terrestrial > Soil > Coastal area > Acid sulfate soil | place: Finland: Risofladan, Vaasa | collected... | reverse complement strand
TTGGCGTGAAACATTTGTAGAGGGCAAGCCGCGTCTTAATTATCTTTGCCCGGCATATCGGGATTTCTTTGCTTATACCATCGAACGATTTAAAGAAATTGTAGAGAAAATTAAAGCTGGTGAATTTGTTGAAAATTAAACAAACTGTTACAATACATAAATTCCAAGAAATATAGTAAAATCGAAACGCGATTGGCTTATACTAATAATAATTTATTGATATAGTAATTATCATAAAGGAAAAATAAACATGTTTGAAGTAACTTCAGTCTATACCTGGATAGTGTTAATTTTACTGGGATTTAATACGGGCATCCTGAGCGGTTTTTTTGGAGTTGGAGGCTGTTTTATCTTAACTCCTTTACTTAATATTCTCGGTTTACCCATGGCACATGCCGTAGGAACGGGATTGTTCTTTGCAGTGATTATCTCCTCTTTGGGAGGAATCAAACATTACTTAGCTGGAAATGCATTTTTGCTAGAATTTGTAACAAAGAAATTTATAGAAGGCCCGTAGTCCTATTTAATATTGTAGTAAGTTAAGTAATAATTATAGATTACTAAATATTACAAATGCATGAAACAAAAAAGATTTTTCTATTGCCTAACTTAAAAATGCACTCAAAACTATTTTAAAATTTCAGATCTTTTATAGGAATCTCTTTTGTCTCTTGCTTTTGTGTATACAGTTTGAGCAATTTATTTAACAACTTGTTTATTTTTTAGTTCAACTGATTTGATTCAGAAAAAAGTAAGGTTTCAGATGTAGATTTCAGGTATCTATTATTTTAAAGGAGAAAAATAATATGAATATTGTTTTAGTTGTGTTTGATTCTCTTAGAAAAGACTGTGTGGGTTGCTATAATTCTTCGCCATCATGGGGTAGAGTTAAAAACCCCCATCTTGATGCTTTAGCAAATGAATCCTTGGTTATGACTAGAGCTTTTCCAGAATCTCTTCCAACTATACCGGCTCGTCGAGCACTTTATACGGGAGAAAGGGTATATCCTTTTGTAAATGGCGATTTTCATCTAAAAGGAGAATTTTCTGCTGCCCCTGGATGGGGACCTATTCCTGAAGATCAAGATACGATATCTGAATTATTACAAAAAAACGGTTATCGTACTTGTTTAATCAGTAGTGTATATCATATGTTTAAACCCTCAAAAAATTTTTGGCGGGGCTTTGATCAATGGGATTTTGTGAGAGGAAAGGAAAGGGACCCATATAGAAGTGGTCCTCTTCCAACTCAAGAAGAAATCAACTATTGGTTATATCCCAATAAGCTAAAAGCTGATGTAAATGATGAACATGAAAGTAGAGTTAAGTTCGTATGGGGATCAAAAGCCCACAGCAATACAGTTAGTCTTGACATAATAACCAAAGAATTGATGAACATGCGTGAACATATGAAACATGAAGAAGATAGCATCGTTGCTCAAGTAATGATTAAAGCTTCTAAGTGGCTACAAGAGAATCGAGATGCCAAAAATTTTTTCTTAACCGTAGAGAGTTTTGATCCCCATGAGCCGTGGTTTGTACCCGAACAATATCGTCTTATGTATGATAATAATAATACTCATGAACAAGTACTTTCCCTATATAAAGATATCTCAAAAATACCCCCAGAAATTTTGCGCAGAACACAAGCTAACTATAGTGGTCTAGTCACTATGTGTGATAGATGGTTTGGATACTTATATGAGACCATGAAAAACTTAGGGTTGTTAGATAATACTATACTAATCGTAACCAGTGATCATGGTCATTCTATTGGGGAAAATAATTATATGGGTAAACGTGGATATCCTTCTAGACGAGAGGTGTTCGATTTACCATTGTTAATTAGACATCCAAATAAAATAGGAGCTGGAAAAAAGAGTAATCTTCTAATCCAACATACTGATATTTCTGCTTTGATTTTTGATTTTGCTAAAGTATCTCCCTCAAAAATAATTCATGGGAAGAAATTTTGGGAAAATTCAATTAAAGGTGGAAAACCTATACGCGACCATGTAACAGTTGGATGGGGTGCTTCAATAACAGTAATTAATGATGAATGGTGGTTAAATTGTTTAATTAATGGAAGAGGAGCATTCCTTTATGATTTAAACAAAGATCCTTTATTGAAGAAAAATGTTGCTGAAGAACATCAAAATGTGGTTGATTACTTGTTTAGTAAAGCCGTAGATGACGCTGGAGGAAATTTTCCTGATTATTTATTGCAATTAGCAAGAGAAGGAATGATTTCACCGGGGTGTAGTCCTTTAGCCGCTTATGCTATCAGAAGTAAGAGCGAATTGTAATATCTTCAAGAGGTGGTAACAGTAGTATTCACATAACAAAGGAACTTCTTTCAAATAAGAAAGTTTATGATAATATTATTGAGAAAATTCCTATGAAAAGATTAGCAAAAATTGATGATTTGATTGGAGCTATATTACTTTTATCATCCGATGCTTCGAATTATATTACTGGACATGTATTATTTATTGATGGAGGTAAACTTGCAGATTAATCATATTAATCTGAAAAACAGAATACCACGGGCTTGTCCATGGATATCTAGGCGCCTTGCATGATTAATAGCTTGACACTAGAAACCATTAGCTTAAGACAAGAGTGTCCATCGTGAGGTGAAATCTGAAGGAAGTTATAGTCAAAGCCTTGGTCTAAGAAATAGGAACTGCATATAAGGCAATATAATATATATGTGTTTGCTAACCAAAACAAAATTCGATACTACCAAGAGACGGTATGGTAAATGTAGCAGGTAGTTAGGGTGAAGGCTATTATTTTTATCCAGGGAAGTTTGTCATGTTAGTGTATCAAAGTTTATTAGCAGATGTCATAGTATGTACTTAGCAACATGCTTATTATGTAGGTTAAAGTGCTATCGAACCTCGTAACTTAAAAGTTTATATCCAATATCTTTAGGGTAACACCTCAAGGGTTGCTTAATAATATAATCGAAGAGCATGGCGTTTACCATGAAGTGAATTTTTAAAGAGCTTACGGAGAAAGGTGTATGCAATCTGGATAGTATAGAAGATATGTACGTGATCTGCGGAAGTCTTGTAATGTCTTAAAGGTAAAATCTTTAAGGACGGGCATATAAATAAAGTCTAAAATGATAATGTTGTGGGAATTATTCTGATAAGAAGGACAGAGCATCCAGTAATGTTGCACTATAAAGTAATCCCGAAATGTGTACTAAAAAGCATCTGCGAGAAGTCGGAGAGTTTAAGTAGTACTTTTAATATTAAAAAAGGAGGAATCGATGTGAAAAAATTAATTGAGGTGCGCTGGCATGGTCGAGGTGGTCAAGGAGCGGTTACTGCTTCCAAATTGCTGGCTACTTCTGCCCTTGCCGAAGGCAAGTATATTCAGGCTTTTCCTGAATATGGACCAGAAAGGATGGGTGCTCCCATCCAATCTTTTACCCGTATAAGCAAAAACCCTATTAAAATCCACTGTCATGTTGCCAATCCCAGTATAGTGGTAGTATTGGATCCCACTCTATTGGGGGGAGTAGATGTAACCGAAGGGTTAATCGAAGAGGGAGTTTTAATAATAAATACTGAAAAGTCACCTGGCGAGATAAGAAAAAAATTACAGCTGAAAGGTAGAAAGGTCTATACTGTAGATGCCAGTAAGATTGCTCAAGAGACGATAGGAAGATCATTGCCGAATACTCCTTTAATCGGTGCCTTAATAAAGGTTACCGGATTATTGACTTTGAATAATGTGTTAGCTGATATTGAGGATAAATTCAAGATTAAATTTAGTTCCAAGGTTGTAGAAGGCAACATTAATGCTATTAAAAGAGCTTATCAGGAGGTGAAAGGGGAATGAGTGATAATCAGAAATTAGGGTGGAAAGAAATTCCCGAAGGTGGATTAATTACTAAGGCGGGGAACTCAGCTACTTATGAAACTGGTTCCTGGAGATCTGCTAGACCGGTGAGAGATGAGGAGAAGTGTACAAATTGTTTGATCTGTTGGGTTTATTGCCCCGATTCTTCCATATTAGTTTCAAATGAAAAGATAAAAAATATTGATTATTCTCACTGCAAAGGCTGTGGAATATGTGCGACAGAGTGTCCTGTCAAAGCCATCAAAATGATAAATGAAAAAAAATTTGCCGATTAGAAAGGAGGAGAAATATGAATAATAAAATGACTGCAATAACCGGGAATGAAGCTGTAGCTTATGCCATTAAACAGATAAATCCTGATGTAATGGCTGCTTATCCCATAACTCCCCAAACAGATATAGTGGAAAAATATTCTGAATATGTAGCTGATGGGTTAGTAGATACTGAATTTGTTACGGTAGAGAGTGAGCACAGTGCAATGAGCGCCTGTGTAGGAGCGGCCGCTGCCGGAGGTAGAGTCATGACTGCTACTTCAGCTAATGGTCTGGCTTTAATGTTTGAAATACTTTATGTGGCTTCTTCTAATAGATTGCCCATTATTATGCCCATGGTAAATAGAGCTTTATCTGGTCCTATTAACATTCATTGTGATCATGGTGATAGTATGGCTGCTCGAGATTCGGGTTGGATTCAAATCTATTCCGAAAACGTTCAAAAGGCTTATGATAATACCATTCAGGCAGTGAGAATTGCCGAACATATGGAAGTTCGTTTACCTATAATGGTCATGTATGATGGATTTATTACCAGTCATGGAATTGAATGTGTAGAACTTTTAGATGATGATAAAGTAGCTAAATTTGTAGGGAAATATTCTCCCCGTTATCCTTTATTAGATATAAATCATCCGGTAACTTATGGTCCTTTAGATCTTTATGATTACTATTTTGAACATAAGAGACAACAGATTGAAGCGATGAAGAAGGCAAAAAAAGTGATTTTAGAAATAGGTAAAGAATTTAAGCAATTCTTTGGTAGAGAATATCAATTATTCGAAGAATATCGGCTTTCTGATGCGGAGAGAGCCATTGTAGTGCTTTCTTCGACAGCCGGCACGGCAAAAGAAGTGGTAGATGAACTTAGAACCAAAGGAGAAAAAGTTGGCTTATTAAAGTTAAGGCTATTTAGGCCTTTTCCTTACGAAGAAATTGCTCAAGTTCTTTCTCATTTAAAAGCAATTGCTATACTGGATCGCTCTCATTCCTTTGGAGCCTTTGGCGGACCGCTCTTTACCGAAATTAGATCTGCTTTGTTAGAAACAGGAAAAGTGCCACAAAATGTTAATTATATCTATGGCCTGGGAGGTAGGGATATTAATCAGACTGATATAGCTTCTATCTATGCTGATTTAGAGAAGATAGTAAAAACCAGCAGAGTCGAAGAACGAGTAAAATACTTTGGTGTAAGAGAATAGGGAGGTATTAATCAATGGCTAATCTTAAAGAATTATCCAAAAAAGAAGAAATTTTAAGTGGAGGGCATCGGCTTTGTGCTGGTTGTGGAGCTTCTATTGCGGCAAGACAGGTACTTTCTGCTCTAGACGACCCGGTTGTAGTGGCTAATGCTACCGGTTGTTTAGAAGTAGCTACTACCATATACCCTTATACTAGCTGGAAATCTTCATTTATTCATAATGCTTTTGAAAATGCCGCAGCTACCATAAGTGGGGTAGAAGCAATGTTTAAGTCATTAAAAAAGCAAGGAAAGATGAATAAAGAGATCAAATTTATAGCTTTTGGCGGTGATGGAGGTACTTACGATATAGGACTGCAATCTCTATCAGGCGCATTAGAAAGAGGACATAATTTTGTCTATGTCTGCTATGATAATGAAGCCTATATGAATACCGGAATTCAAAGGTCAAGCGCTACGCCTCGGGGAGCTTGGACCACCACTACTCCTGCAGGAAAAGTTATTTCAGGGAAGACTCAATATCGTAAAAATCTTACTGAAATAGTTGCTGCCCACAATATTCCTTATGTAGCTCAAGCGAATCCTTGGAGATGGAATGACCTTGTAGAAAAAGCCCGCAAGGCCTTCTTTACCGATGGGCCAGCTTTCATCAATGTCTTATCTCCCTGCCCACGTGGATGGAGATTTGATTCTAAAGATACTGTTAAAATATCCAAACTTGCAGTACAGACTAATTTCTGGCCTTTATATGAGGTAGAGAACGGAGTATGGAAATTAAATTATAAACCCAAGGAAAGGAAACCTATTCGTGAGTGGATGGAAGCACAGGGAAGGTATAAACATCTCTTTACATCAGAGAATGAACATATAATCAAAGAGATTCAAGAAGAGATAGATAAAAATTGGGGGAAATTGCTGGCCAAATGTGGAGAAAAATAATTTTTTCATTAGTGTGTAATTAATTATGAGATTTTTAAAAGTTAAGATATTGTAAATTAATTCGAAGAGCACGAGATTATAATTTTGTGCCCTTTTATTTTAACTTAAAAAACCACCTTCAAAGAAGGTGGTAATGGTTAAATGGTTTCACCTTTAAAGAACATATTATAGATTATAACTAAATTAAAGAAATTATCTTATAAGATTTGAATAAAATTAAAATATGCTAGTATATGAAATATTTAAATAAAATTAAAAAAAGAAAGTGAACAATGGGAATTTAGCCTCTTTTAGAGGCTCTTAAAGCCACTTGCTATGCAGGTGCGTTGTTTACTGACTTTTTCCCCAACTCTGATGAAAATTTCAAAAAAATCCTCAAATCCTCAAAAACTCTTTGACAACTGAGGGGGGAGGGGTGATATATTATGAATTAAGATTTTGGAAAAACTAAACTATTACTGGAGTAGAGCCTGAGAGTTATAAACTTGCAGTCAAGTATCTAAGATAATATGGCACTTACCCACTTGATATGGATGGAATAAACAAAGATCTTCAAAAGTTATAACGGTTGGAGGTATTTTAAAATGTCAATGTTGCATGATGCCAGTCACATCACTCCTGAACCTGTTACTGAGGAAATTATTTTAACAGGCAGGGATAAAAATATCCTCAGAAGCCTTGGAGAAGAAATTGCTAAAATATCATCATTGCCAGTTCATAAGGAAAAAGCAGAGCTTTGGAGAAGAATGAACGATCTTGATTCTGTAAGACCCATGGTTTGGATTAATGAAATTCCCTGGAATGAAATGAATGTCAACGATGAACTCACTTTAAAGTGCGAACATAAATGGGCGAGAGAGCTGGAAGATAACCTCAGAAAAACAATATACCAATGGAAGCACATGCCGGGGGATATAATAGTTAATGATTATATTGAATGCCCGCTGATAATTCATAGTACCGACTTTGGTATCAAGGAAGATGTGAATATCGTAAAAACTGACGAAACAAGTGAAATTTATTCAAGGCATTATAAAATTCAGATTCGCGAGCCCGATGATATTGAAAAGATAAAAATGCCAAGGATTACATTTTTTGAGAAAGCTACTGAATACAGCTATCAGGCAATGAAAAATATATTTGACGGTATTATTCCGGTTAAAAAAGTAGGTCAAACACATATATGGTATGCTCCCTGGGATTACCTAATCCGCTGGTGGGGTGTCCAGGAAGCAATGATTGATTTGGTAATGAGACCGGAAATGGTTCATGCAGCATATGAAAAAATAGTAAGTGCCTGGATGACTGAGCTTGACCAGCTTGTCGGGCAAAATCTTCTTTCTCTTGACTGTAAAAATACAAGGATTGGCTCCGGTGGATATGGTTATGTTAGCGATCTTCCCGGGAAAGATTACAATTCTGCCTATGTAAAGCCAAATAATATGTGGGGATGCTCAAACGCTCAAATTTTTACAGCTGTTTCCCCTGAAATGCATTGGGAGTTTGCTGTTGAGCATGATCTAAAATGGCTTGGCCGCTGGGGTCTCACTTATTATGGCTGTTGTGAACATTTGGACAGAAAAATTGACATATTAAGAGGGATTCCCAATCTGCGAAAGATTTCTGTAAGTCCATGGTGCAATTCGGAAAAAGTAATTAATGATATTGGTACTGATTATATAATAAGCAGAAAACCGAGTCCTTCCATATTTGCTGAAAGTACTTGGTCTCCTGAAGGAGCAGAGGCTGAATTAATGGACTTTATGGAAAAAACTGAAAGGAAATGCCATGTTGAACTAATTATGAAAGATATATCTACTGTCAAGTATCAGCCTCAGAGACTTTGGGATTGGGAAAAGATTGCCATGAAGGTAGTAGAGAAGGCGGTTAGATGAATTCAAAAGAAAGAGTTTATCAGGTTTTCAAGCATAAAGAGCCTGACATGGTACCTGTTTGGTGTGGGGCATTAAGGGAGGAATATCACAAATTTATTGACTTTTTTCCCAATTCTGATGAAAATTTCAAAAAAATCCTCAAAACCCCTACTTGACAACTGTATGGGGTGGGGGGGGGGGTGATATATTATGAATTAAGATTTTGGAAAAACTAAACTATTACAAAGGAGAAATATTATGAGAGTTAAACACCACTTTAAAGCAAATGAACTCTTGAAGAAAAAGAGACCAGAAGACTTGGGTTTAGAATTTACATCAAGCCAGAGAATTGAATTGAAAGAAAAGTTAATACTAAATACTAAAGAGGAAGAAGTTTGCCTTGTCGTTATGAGAGGAAAAATTGATTTCCAATTTGAAGATAAAAAGGGTAAAGCTGATTTTAAGGATATGATATATATCCCTAGAGGAAGAAAAATTCAGCTTTATTCGAACAATGCTGTACTTATGTATTTTGGTGCTCCATCTGAGATAGACACTCAATTTTCTCATATAGATTTTTTAACCATTGATAAAAACTCAAGTACTCATAAAAGCGTAGGAGCGTCGGGAAATAGTTGTAGAAGAGATGTTTGGAATTTTATTGATGCTGATTTCAATTGCTCTCGCTTGATGATGGGTCTGTGTGAAGGTGACATAGGCGGATGGACAGCTTGGCCACCGCATGAACACGCAGACAAACGGGAGGAGATTTATGTCTATTTTAATATGGGAAATGCCTTTGGGGTGCAGTGTGTATATGACGATATGGACAATCCTTATGCTGTTGCTATCGTTAGGAATGGAGATTTGATTTCTATTCCAAGAGGATATCATCCCAATGTTGGATGCCCAGCTGGCAAAATCTCTTATATATATTGTATGGCCTCGAAGAAACCTGGAGTCAGGAATTATATGGATTCTAAAATACAAGAAATATATGGGGAAAAATTTTAATAATTTTACAAGATGAAATTAAAATACAATTCGCTAAAAGTTCAGCTATATATTTAAATTACTCACATTAGTTTTATATATTTGTAATTTTAATAGAAAATCATAATATTACAGGAGAAATAAAATGAACATGAATTTAAGTATAACCATTTCTAGTCCAGGATCGAAATTTACGCCAATTGCATGGATTGACAGCTATATATGCAAAATCCTTAGATAAAAAAGATTTTTGGGAAGCATTGCAAGCTCGCCGATGTTATGCCACCACAGGAGAGCGAATGCTATTATGGGTTGATGTGCAAGGAACATTTATGGTGGGGGGGAATGCAAAACAAAAGTTGATCCAGAAGTAAATATAGAGGTTATAGGTACTAAAGCTATCGAACAGGTTGATCTGTTAAGAAATGCTAAATGTATAAAAAAGTGGAAGATAGCCAGTTATATAAACAATAAGCATTTGAACGAAAAATTTATACGAATTCTTTGGAGTGGTACTTCTCAAAAAGAAACAGGATATAAGCAGAAACTTGTTTGGAATAGCAAGATCAAAGTAAAATCTGGTACAGTTCACGAGCTTAAATTAATTAACTTTCAACATCCATATGAATCAGCAGTTATAGAAGACGAACATACCGTTTCATGGAAATCAGCTACTGCTGGAAATGAAGCAGGAGTGATTTTAAAAATTAATGGGAATGGTAGCACTCATTTACAATTTACTTCCATACCATTAAATTTTAGTTGTTCTTTAGATAATGTATTTTAAAACCAATAATAATTAGAGGGGAAGGATTTAATCAGCAAGTTATAATAGGACCTGCTCTAAACTCCAAAGGTACATTTAAGGCAAAACTTAAATTTCGTGATAGCCAACCCGAAAAGGGAGTTAATCCTTATTGAGTTCGGGTAATACAAGTTGATAGATCTAAAGGATGGAGCAGTCCTATTTATGTCAATGTTCTTCCTAACGAAAAATCTCTGATTTAAGTAGCAATTTTATTACAGATGTATGGTAAAGACTATTTATTTTATATGAAAATCATTATATCTTTATGGCATGTTCACAACCAAAAAATAATAGAATATCCTTAAAAGAAATAAGAAGTAATATAAATAAATGTAATAATTGTAATGAATTCTTTAATTTAATTAAAACTGAACTTTATATTCCCGTTGTTGCTATATATTAGATACTTTTGGGAAATATTAACAATACATTAAAGTTGCTAAAATTTTTGGTACTAAAGGAAATTTTATTTCTTTTAAAAGCTGAAGTTATAAATGAATTTTTAAATACTATGACGAGTTGAAATTAAAATTAATTCAGTTAATTTAATATAGCGGAAATCCCCACCTGTAAAGGCGGGGATGAGAGCAAATTCCCGGTAAACCGGGACAGATTATAGTCTGTTAAGGCGAGTACCACGCCTGTAAAGGCGTGGTAGTCTAGTGCGCCCGGCATGGGTAATAGCTTGGCAGTGAAAGTCTGCTATGGGGTTGGCAGTAGCAACCATTAGCTTAAGACAAGGGTGTCCATCGTGAGGTGGAATCTGAAGGAAGTCGGCGGCAAAACCCCGGCCTGAGGAACACGAACTACATATTAGGCCATATCATCTGGATGAGTTTGCTAGTCAAAACAAAATCCGATACTGCCAAAAGATTGCATGGTAGATGTAGCAGGTAGATGGGGTGAAGGCTATTATTCTTACCCAGGGAGGTCTGACCTTAAATGGTCAGAAGTCAGCAGAAGCCATATTAGCTGGTTAACACCAGTGAAGGGCTGAACATGAAGTGAGGGATGAACATGGTAAGTTCGAGAAACATATCAATAAGGCAGAAAACTCATATCAAAAGAGTCTACCCTGAAAAGGAAGCGGTGCAGCTGCCGACTGCTCAGGGAGAGCCGAGTATGTATCCGGCACAAACCA
>Ga0307379_10012417_pt1 | contig 11106 bp, 8 predicted proteins | sample UN2MG_FD_202237 | JGI IMG/M metagenome (GOLD analysis project Ga0307379, IMG submission 202237) | Soil microbial communities from Risofladan, Vaasa, Finland - UN-2 | ecosystem: Environmental > Terrestrial > Soil > Coastal area > Acid sulfate soil | place: Finland: Risofladan, Vaasa | collected... | reverse complement strand
CAAGAAATTTATGCCCAAAAAAAATTAACCAAGCTGGGGCCAATGATCTTTCTTCTTAGCTTTTGTTTGGCAACCACTTTTATGACCAATGCCTGGGATTATCCTGTTTATCTTTTGGTCGCTGGCAGTGTTTTCCTGCTCTTTAATTGGCTGAAGTATTCTTGGGATAAAGCCCTGATCCAAACAGCAATCATCAGCGCCAGCTTAGTGGCCGGCAGCCTCCTTTTCAGCCTTCCCTTTCATCTTCATTTTAAAAGCATTGCCCAGGGGGTGGATTTGGTTGATTTCCACTCGCCCCCCTGGATGTTTTTGGTCCTTTGGGGAGCTCCCTTAATAACCACTCTTTTCTTTTTTGCCTTTTTCTGGTTTCAAAAAAAGAAAAGGGTGCCCGCTGATTATTTTATCCTCTGCCTGATAAGTGTTGGCTGGCTACTGATTTTTATCCCTGAAATTATTTATCTTAAAGACATCTATATCCGCTCCCATCAACGGGCCAACACGATGTTTAAACTCACCTATCAATCTTTTGTCATCTTTTCTCTAACCAGCGGCTATATCGTTGTGAGGATCTTAACCGGTTTGAGGCAAAAAAGGAAAAAAATTCTGTTTTTAATCTTTAGCCTTTTTTATCTTATCCCTGTTTTCATCTACCCCTATTTTGCTATTCGCTCCTACTATGGATTAAAAAATTACCAGGGTCTTTATGGCCTTTCTTATCTTAAAAAAAATTATCCGGATGATTATCAGGCTATTGGCTGGCTTAACCTGAAGATTGATGGCCAACCAGTCATTGTTGAGGCGGTCGGGGAAAGCTATACCGATTTTGCCAGGGTGTCAGCCAATACCGGCTTGCCAGCTATTTTAGGCTGGCGGGTCCATGAATGGCTTTGGCGAGGCTCATTTGATGAAGCCGGCAAAAGAACCGAGGAAGTCCGCCAAATCTACGAAACCACCAACCCCGAGGAGGCTGAGAAACTGCTTAAAAAATATCAAGTCAAATATCTTTTCCTGGGGAGCCTGGAAAGAAAACAATATCCCAAGCTTAGCGAAGAGAAATTTGATCAGCTTGGAGAGGTTGTTTTTTCTTCAGGAACAACCAAAATTTATCAGTTCTAGCGATCAGCCCTGATCAGGCCAGAAACATGCTCCTGAACCTGAACCCAATCGCCATTGCGGGGCACTAAAACCCACTGGCCATCGTATTGATAAGGCGGGGGGTTGATTAAATAGCCTTCTTTCTCCTCGTTGCCGCCATCTAAAACCTCTGTTCGCAAATTTTCCTGTTTGAACTTTAAAGCCAATTTAACCAAACCACCATACTCGGATTGGCTAACATCGGTGTCAATGCTATCGCCAAAAACATTGACTAATTCGGCAATCCTTTTCGGATTCAGCAGGGTTTCGCTGGAAAGAAGGCTGTCTTTTAGGGCTAAAAGGAGTCTTTGCTGCCGGCGGGAACGAGCAAAATCCGTTCCCTCCTCTCCTTCCGCATAACGGCTCCGAACATATTTTAAAGCCCTCTCGCCATCCATTAGTTGTTTGCCTTCCTCAAAATGAAGATGCTCGTAGCGCGCTTCTTCGGGCTCAGCATCTTCCATCCCGGGAATTGGATATTGATAGTCATCAAAAGCCCGCTCCACCTCAATCTCTATCCCTCCTAAAAGATCAATTGCTTTTTTAAAACCCTCAAAATCAATTAAAAGAGCATAATGAACTGGCTGATCGAGGATCTCCGAAACCGCGGCTTTAGCCAAAACCAAACCCCCTCCACCGGGGCGCCGCTCCTCTCCGTAATGATAGGCGGTATTAATTTTGGCCTTCATCGAAGGAATCCAGATGTCTCGAGGAAGAGAAAGCATGAGAATGTCCCCGGAAGAAACATCGGTGGAAATAAAAATGACGGTGTCAGTCAAATCCACTCCCTCATGGCCAGTCCCGCCCGCGCCTAAAAGAAGCAGATTAACTCTTCCGTCAGTGGTCGCCAAATCAGTTGGGTTGCGGGAAAAAAGGGAAAAGATAAACGCCGGGCCCCGAAACAAACTGCCCACAATCCGGAAAGCTGGGCGGGCCAAAAGAAAAAAGGCAAAAATCAAAAGTGATAAGCCAAGAAGGATTAAGCCGGCCCGAATTAAAGGTAAATGTTTTGACAGCCGTCGCTTCGCCTTGGAAAAAAACAGATCTGTTCGCCAACGCTTGACCATGATAAAATTGTTTCGTGTCTGATATTTTAACTCATCTTAACCCATCCCAGCAAGAAGCAGTGGCTCACGATCAAGGCCCGCTCTTGATTCTGGCCGGGGCGGGCTCCGGCAAAACCCGGGCTTTAACCTTCAGGGTGGCCTATCTGATCAAAGAAAAAGGAATTGATCCGGAAAATATTCTCCTGGTTACCTTTACTAATAAGGCGGCCAATGAGATGAAGGCAAGAGTTAAGAAGCTGGCAGGGATCGTTCCTCCTTTAACCGGCACTTTTCATTCTTTTTGTGCCAAAATCCTGCGGCATGAAGGAAAACATTTGGGGATTCCCGCAAACTATTTAATTTATGATGAAGCCGATCAAATCGAAACGATCAAAATGGCTTTTGAAAAATTAGACCTCTCAGCTGAGTATCTCAGGCCTGCCTCAGTCTTAACCACTATTTCCCAAGCCAAAAATGAACTTATCTCAGCCACTGAATATCCCCAATATGCCCAGGGTCATTTTCAAAAAACAGTCAGCCGGGTTTACCTTACCTATCAACAGCTTTTAAAAAAATTCGGCGCTTTAGATTTTGATGATCTTCTTTTTGAAACGGTAAGGCTTTTCCAAAAAGAAAAATCGGTTCTAGGCAAATACCAGAATCGCTTTCATCATATCCTGGTAGACGAATACCAAGATACTAATCGAGCTCAGTATCTTCTCACCAAACTCTTAGCCAAGAGGTGGCGCAATCTCTGCGTAGTCGGTGATGCCTCCCAGGCTATTTATGGCTGGCGGGGAGCCGATTATCGAAACTTGACAAATTTAAAAAAGGACTTTCCGGACCTAAAGATCGTTAATTTAGAGCAAAATTATCGTTCGACTCAAAAAATCTTGGATGCGGCCCACATGATCATTTCTCGCAATACCACCCACCCCATTCTTAAGCTCTGGACTAAAAAAAAGGGCGGGGATCAGATCCGTCTTTACGAGGCTAGAAGCGAGCTGGGTGAAGCCGCTTTTGTGGTCAGGACAATTGCAGAACAAAAATTAACCGAAAAGGGGTGCTATTCTGATTTTGCGGTTCTTTATCGGACCAATGCCCAGTCAAGAGTTTTAGAAGAGGCATTACTGCATGCCGGCATTCCCTACCTTTTAGTTGGCGGGGTCCGCTTTTATGGGAGAAAAGAGATTAAAGACTGCCTTGCTTATCTTCGTCTTTTAGCCAATCCCAAAGACCAGGTCTCTTTTAAAAGAATTGAAAAGCTGGGAAAAAGAAGACTTAAAAAATTTTTAGCCTTTTTGGAAAAATTCAAACAGAAAAAACAACCCACCATCAAGATCCTCGAAAAAGTCCTTAAGGCCACTAATTATCTTGAACTTTTTAACCCAGAAGATGAAAAAGATCTAGCCCGACTGGAAAACATTAAAGAGCTGCGCTCAGTGGCCAGCGAGTTCCCGAACTTAACCCGATTTTTAGAAAATGTTGCCTTGGTGGAACAAGAGCATCTGCCTGAACGCCCAGTTAAAAACCAGAAAAAGAAAGAGGCGATCACCCTGATGACGGCTCACGCCGCCAAGGGATTAGAGTTTCCCACGGTTTTTATGGTCGGTATGGAAGAAGGCCTCTTTCCCCATTCCAAAAGCATGATGGAAAAAGATAAATTGGAAGAAGAAAGAAGGCTCTGTTATGTGGGTATGACTCGGGCCAAAAACAAGCTTTATCTGATCTATGCCCGCCGCCGGCTCTATTTTGGCCAAAGAAGTAACAACCCTATCTCACGCTTCATCGCCGATATTCCAGAAGAGTTGTTAGAAGCAGTCGTTAGTCAAGAAATCTGAAGGTAGAAAGAATTTGGTCGAACCATTCGAGTTTATTTGAATGCTTCGGCCATCCTTGGGCAGTAAACACCCAGTCTTTGTATTGAAACATCACGGTTTTGACTCCTTCCTCCCCATGCCTCTTACCCATTCCCTCGAAAGCCTCTATTTCGCCAACTTCTATCCTTTCTCTCTCGGTCTCATCTAGTCCTAAATCAGAATCGTTCAACATTGCTTGAAAATCTTCTCCAATATGTCCACTAATTAAGAAATTAAAATAACTTCTATTGGTATTAAAATCTGAAGGAAAAGGTTTGTCAGGATCCCAATTTTGAATCTGGATAATAATATTCTTTAGACCAGTAGCTTCTGCAGTGTTCTGGACAAAATAAGAAAGCTCTAGAGGGTATTTAAATGTAAAAGGAGCATTTGTATTTGAATAGGTCCTCCATTCCTCCCCCTTCTCCAAAAACTTAAAAGTCGAGAGGATGAGGTCATAAGGATTTGTCTTCGAATAAGCAACTTCAAAAATATTATCATTATGTTTAGCAAAAATAATCTTATGTTCGTTATTATCCTCCCAAGAAATCTCTCCAATAACAGTTCTTTTTGGACCAATAAAATCAAAACTGAAGGCATCCTTTCCCGAAAGCTGGAGTGTTTCTAGTGGCGTCAAGGTTTCATCACCTTTCATCTCGTAGCTTTTTTGAGCGTAGTTACCTAAATTTAATAAGTCACCGCTTCCGGTTGGCTCCTTGAATCCTTCTGAAATAAACCGCTTTGAATACACTTCAATATAGAGTACTGGTAGCTCAAAAAAACTATAATCTCCTCTCTCTTCGAGGAAGGCCACGATACTGTTTTGCTCAGCAAGTTGACCGACTCCCGCTCCCACGGGAGCAACCACATAATCGCTAGGATATTTTATCGAATACCCATATTCTGTATTCGTATAAGTCTTCCAGTCGGCGGTTGGGTCAGGAGCCGGAGTGGCAACTGCTTCGGGTGTAGGAGTTATTCCAGAACCTGGTTTAACTTGCCTTTGACTTAATTTGTATGCCCCAAAAACTGCTCCAGCGAAAACAAGAATCCCCAAAACACCACCGAGAATTTTTCCCTTATTGGCTTTTAGCTTTTCTCCAAAGGAAGGAGCTGGCAATTCGGGTTGAGGAGATTCAGCTGGCAGTTGAGGCTTAATTTCTTCTTCCATCACTCTTATTCTACCACGAACTTGAAGCTTTCAACCATCTTGTCATAACCGGGATTGTTCAGTTGTTCTCCTGACGGAGTGGCAATTCTTATCAAATCATCTCTGGCCATCACTAACTCATATATTTTATCTTCTTGGCCAAAGAAAATATAAACCAGGGGAATTTCCTTAGCAGTTTCTTTTTGCGCAAAGCGAATCGCAGGCAATTCAGCGACAGTAAAATTGGTCTCTTTAGGCACTTCTTTCAAAAAGAGGTCTTCATGTCTAAACCAATTCAACCAAGTCCGAACTGGTACCTTACTTTTGTTCTCCCAAATTAAAACCTCAAACTGGCCCTCTTTACCTGAAAATTTAGCCTGATGCCAAATTGAGCCATCAGGGACTCTTTCAAGGTTGGCCGCTTCTTGGATATCCCACTGGTCAACTTCCCAATCAGCCGGATAGAGAAGCTGATAACCATAGGGTTGATTTTCAAATGTTTTCCATTCGGGCTTAGGCGGAACAAGGGGTGAAACAAGTGGTTTGGCCGTAAAAAAAATTAAAGCTATTCCTATCAAAATCCCGGTCAAAAAAACAGTTTTTTTCTTCACTTTGAAACTATTCTCGGAAGAGCCATTCCCTGACAAGAACCTCCAGAACAACAATAGGCTTTATCATAAAACGGGCAGGCTGGGCAATAAATTTGCCGACAACTTCTTGGCTTTAACAAACGAAAGTCCTTTCTGGGTTCATAGATTGTCAGGCCCTGATCCGCTTCTATCTCCTCTTTCAGATAAGCACCAGGGCAATCACAGCATTGATCAATCCTAATGCCCAAAACACAGTCTTGCCTTTCTTGACAAAAGGATTGGCGGGGAACTAAATTTAAGCTCTGGTTTGGCCAAAAAACTAAAAGGAGGCTGCCTAAAACGGAAATAATGGCCAAAATAATCTCCAAGGCTAAAAGGGCTTTGACAAAAGGCGATTGAGGCGTTTTTAAGGTAAAATCAAGCGGCAGGAAACGGCTATCAAAAGGTAACCAGCTAATGGGTTTTCCTCTCATCTTTTTTATGATACCATAACAGGGAAGTGATTGTCAGAGAAATCCAGGAAAAAGAAAAAAAGGCTTTTAACCGGGTAGCCACTCATCCTCTTCAATCCTGGGAGTGGGGTGAATTTCGAGAAAAAACAGGCAAAAAGGTTCTCCGCCTGGGTGTCTTTGATGAAGAAAAATTAAAAGCAAGCTGGCAACTAACGGTTCATCCTTTGCCTAAAACTAGTTATAATCTTCTTTATTTTCCCAAAGGCCCTATTCCTGACAAAACAATGCTTGAAGCTTTGGCCAAAATTGGCCAGGAAGAACAGGCCGTCCTGGTTAAAATGGAACCCAATATAGGCCGGCCCCTAACCGGAGCACCCAGCGCTTTTGAAGAAATTAAAAACTTCTTAAGAGAAAACCATTGTCGTTCCGGGCAGCCTCTTTTTACCCCTTTCACTTTCCGCCTTGACTTAACCAAATCAGAAGAAGAACTGACAGCGGCAATGAAATCAAAAACCCGCTACAACGTCCGGCTTTCCCAAAAGCATGGCGTTAAAATCGTTGAAGATAACTCCGGGAAGGCTTTCGAAACTTATTTAAAGCTCATGATTGAAACAACCAAAAGACAGCGTTTTTTTGCCCACACGCCTGATTATCACCGGAAAATGTGGGCAATCCTCAATCCCGCCGGGATCGCCCACCTGCTTTTAGCCAAATATAGGGGCAAAATCCTGGCTGGCTGGATTCTTTTTACTTTCAACAATATCCTTTACTATCCTTACGGGGCCTCAACCCGGGAGCATCGGGAGGTAATGCCCTCTTATGGGATGATGTGGGAAGCAATGAAATTCGGGAAAAAAATGGGCTGTAAGACTTTTGATCTCTGGGGTACCCCTGGTCCAGATCCGGATCCCAAGGACCCCTGGTATGGTTTTCACCGCTTCAAAGAAGGATTTGGGGCTCAATTAATTGAATCTTTAGGCACCTGGGACCTGGTCATCAACCCCCGTTTTTACCCCATCTACAATCTTGCCAATTCTCTTCGCTGGAAGCTTTTGCGTTTAAAATCCCGGATAATCTAAGATGCCTGATCTGCGGCAGTCAAAAGAATATGCTCGCTATATGAGTCTTTTAGGCTGGCAAGTGGAAAAGGCAGCCAAAAGCAATGTTTTTATTCGCAAAATCCCCTTTCTTCCTTTTTCAGTGATTAAAATCCAGCGGCCAACCCCTCCCATTCCTTTGGCTAAAATTGATCAACTTGCCCAAAAATATCGGGCCTTGGCTGTTTACCTTGAGCCAAACACTACCAACCAATCTTCATCCCTAACCGAAAGCGGTTATCGGTTAAGCAAAACTCCTTTTTTGTCCACGAAAACCCTTCGGCTTGATTTGAACCAATCAGAAGAAAAAATCCTCTCCCAGATGAAAAAGGAAACCCGTTACTGCCTTAGAAAAGCAGAAAAAAGCTCCTTGCCAATCTTTGAAGTAACTAAATTTGCAGACCTCCATCAGGCCTGGAAAAAATCAGTTGGCTGGCAACGACATTTGCCCTCTTTAAACACTCTTTGCGCTCTAAAAAAAGCCTTTAACAGCAAAGCCATTTTCTTAACGGCCAACTTTTTAGCAGGAACCACCATTCTCATCGGGGGCAAAACCGCCTACTACTTTTATGCTTTTACTTCAAAAAAAGGGCGAGAAAGCCTCGCCCAATATCTCTTAATTTGGCAGGCAATCAAACTAGCTAAAAAAAGAGGTTGTCGGGCCTTTGATTTTGAAGGGATTTACGATTCACGCTTTCCCCAAAAAGGCTGGCAAGGTTTTTCTCATTTTAAAAAAAGCTTTGGCGGGAAAGAAGTAAAATATCCGGGGTGTTTTGTAAAATATAGACTCCCTTTTTAGGTCCAGGCCTCACATAAAAGCCTGTAGTCGCAAAAGTCGCACCAGATCCCAGGAGTTGGCCCAAGTTTGCTTTTCTCAATCTCTTTTACCTTCTCAACCAAGTCTTTTTTGGCTGCCTTTAACTGTTCTCTTGTTCTTTGAGTAGATTTTCTCTCTCCTGAATCCAAAAAGTAAAAAGTCAAAACCACCTCTTCCAGCTTTTGACCATAAATCCCCTGATCAGCGGCGGCCAAAGCATAAACGGTCATCTGAAGGGACTGGTCAACTGCTTTTTGCTCCATCTCTTTGCCGGTCTTGTAATCAATAATCTCTAACCTGCCTTTTCTTTCATCAACCCGATCAATTTTGCCGCCAATTTTAAGCTTCGGGCTGATCCGAATCACAAAAGGCTGTTCTAAATCACGAGGGATTATTTTAAAATCAACCTTTCGGTAAAAATCAGCCAGTATTCGTTGACCTTGTTTTTTCATCCGCTCCTCATGAGCTCGGCTGGCATAACCTTCAGACGACCAATTGACTTCTAAAAGTTTAAACAAATCCTTCTTTGCTGGTTTTTTGCCTTCCTTAATTTCTTGATAAAAATCCCGTAAGGTTTTATGGATTGAACTCCCAAAGCTAGCAGCAGCCGAAGGGGGTGTTGGAATCCGCTGAAGATAGCGAAAACGGTATTGACGCGGGCAAGTCTTGAAGGTATTAATCTGAGAATAGGAAAGAAAATCAATTGGCCGGCGGACCTTTGTTTCTTTTTCTTCATCTGATGATTGCCAGGAAAGCAGGGAAAGCTGATCTTCTTCAGATTTGCTTACCGGCTTGGTAATGGCTTTCTCACCTAAGACTTCAGGTGCGAATTGGGAAATCTTTTTTTCGCGCTTGGCTTCACCATAATATTTAGCGGCAGTTAAAAAAAGCTGGTCGCAAGCCCGAGTCATGCCAACATAAAAAAGCCTTCTTTCTTCCTGCTCATGAAAATCACCAACCGGCAGGATTTCTTTAATCAGTTCTTCGGAAAGAGGAATTTGTTCCCGCCGCTGCCGGCTAGGAAACCGGGCCGAAACAAGGTTTACCAAAAAGACTATCGGAAATTCCAAACCCTTGGCTGAATGGACCGTTAAGAGGTTAACCCTGTTTTCCTCAACCCAATCGATGTTGCTGGCCAAAGGCGATTCGCCCAGATCCATGGAAAGACTGATCCAATCAACCACGGCCTGAACCGAAGCATCTTCGTGATTAACCTCATAGGTTTTGAGCCGGTCAAAAAAGGCAGAGATGTTTTGGGCTCTTTTTTCCTCACTTAGAGTTTTGTATTCAGCCAATTTCTTAAGCAAGGTGCTGTCCTCAAGGAAATAATAAAGAATCTGGCCGGCAGTTTCTTTAGGTAAAAGCTTTAGGTGGCGGTTAACCATTTTCACAAACCCAGTAATCTGTTTTTTGGTTTTCTGGCTGACAAAAATTTTCTCCACTTTCTCGCAAGCTTCAAATAAAGAAAGGTTCGCTTTTCGGGCATAGTTGTTAGTCGCCGCTAAATCACGGGGTAAAATATCAAAATGGTCCATGGACAAAACCCGAAAAAGGGCCACGTTATCAGAAAAGTCATAAAGGACCTTAAGATAGGCAATCAAATCTTTAACCTCTCCCTGGCGGAAAAGCTGGCCCGGACCCAAAAACTGATAAGGAATCCCTAAACGGGAAAGGGCCCGGACAAAGGGATCAGCATGATTGTTTGCCCGAACCAAGATGGCGATATCCTTATACTGATAAGCCTGGCCGGTTAACTGTTTAATTTTTTTAGCCACGGCCTCGGCTTCATTTTCCACCCGATCAGCGTAAATAAACTCAATTGGTTTTCCCTTAAATTCTCTTGTTGCCTGAAGCTTTTTTTTGATTTTTTCTTTAACTTCCAGCCGATCCGGGTTATTGTTTTGAATCAGTTCATAGGCATGATCCAAAATCACCTGGGTGGAACGGTAATTTTTAAGAAGAAGAACAATCTTGGCTTGAGGGTGGTTTTTCTTAAACTGGATGATATTGGAAACGGCGGCTCCCCGGAAGCGATAAATAGACTGGTCATCATCCCCGGTCACGGTTAAATTGGCTTTTTTGCCAGCCAAAAGGGCCGCCAACTCATTTTGGGCAAAATTGGTATCCTGAAACTCATCCACCAAAATGTATTTGAACTGTTTTTGGTACTGGCGAAGAATGTTTTTCCGGGTCCGGAAAAGTTTGAGGGTATTGGCAATTAAATCAGCAAAATCCATGACCCCTTCTTTGGCTTTCAACTCCTCATATCTCTGGTAAGCGCCAGCCAACTCTAAGGTTTTTTTGGCTTCGTCTTTTTCTTCTTCGCTCTTGGCTTTTTCAAAAACTTTTCTGGCGTACTTTAAATAATCCTTTGGGGAAACATCTTCATCTTTAAGCCGAGAAAAGTGCTGAAGCATACCGCTGACAAACTTAGTCGGATTTCCCAGGGGGCGAAAATAAGCAAGTTTAAACTTAAAAAGATTGCTAATTAAAAACTGGATTGTTTCGGCTCCATTCATGAGCTTGTAACCCGGATCAAGCCCGATCTGGATTGCCTCCTGGCGCAACACCCGGTCGCAAAAAGAATGAAAGGTGGCAATCCACATGTCGGTGTAACCATAAGGCATGGCAATATCCACCCGCTCTTCCATTTCCCGAGCGGCCTTATCAGTGAAAGTCAAAGCCAAAATTTCGGCAGGTTTAGCCTTTTGGGAGGCAACCAACCATTTGATCCGTTCGGTAATCACCGTGGTTTTACCCGTCCCCGCCCCAGCAATGATTAAAAGCGGCCCCTCACCGTGGGTTACCGCTTCTTTTTGCTCTTTGTTTAATTTTTTTTCTCCGGAATCAGCCATCTGGAAGTAATTATTTTTCTTTGGTCTCCAACTGCTTTGTCTTTTCATCGGCGCCTTCACCCAGTGCCTGGGTAGAAGAAAGTTTTTGGCCCAGAAGGGTAAAACC
>Ga0307379_10012416_pt1 | contig 11106 bp, 13 predicted proteins | sample UN2MG_FD_202237 | JGI IMG/M metagenome (GOLD analysis project Ga0307379, IMG submission 202237) | Soil microbial communities from Risofladan, Vaasa, Finland - UN-2 | ecosystem: Environmental > Terrestrial > Soil > Coastal area > Acid sulfate soil | place: Finland: Risofladan, Vaasa | collected... | reverse complement strand
GCCAGCGGGGGCAGGAGGAGATCGAGTAATCTCTCCTCGGCATTTTGCTCGGCCTTCTCCGCGACCTCTTCAATCTTCTCTTCGCGGACCATCTCGATGGAGATCTCCACCAAGTCACGCACCATCGATTCCACATCGCGGCCCACGTAGCCCACCTCCGTAAACCGGGAGGCTTCCACCTTCAGAAACGGAGCGTTGGCCAGCCGGGCCAGGCGGCGGGCGATTTCTGTTTTGCCCACCCCCGTGGGGCCGATCATGATGATGTTTTTGGGGAGGATCTCCTCGGCTAGTTCCGGGGCGAGTTTCTGGCGGCGCATGCGGTTCCGCAAGGCGACGGCCACGGAGCGTTTCGCCGCCGCCTGACCCACCACGTATTTGTCGAGCTCGGTCACGATCTGGCGCGGTGTCAGGTCATCCAGCGATGTGGTGGTTTCGAGAGTTTCCGGAAGATAAAAGACCATGGGGATTCGGCCCGAGCCTCGGGCCTAGAGCTCCTCGATGAAGATCTGGTTGTTGGTGAAGATGCAGATTTCTCCGGCCAGCGACATCGCTTCTTGCACGATCTCCCTGGCTCCGAGCGAGGAGTGTTTGGTGAGGGCGCGGGCGGCCGCCAGCGCATACGGCCCACCCGACCCGATGGCGACGATGCCGTCATCGGGTTCGATCACGTCCCCGTTGCCGCTCACCAGGAACGTGCTCTTCTTGTCGGCGACCACCAGCAACGCTTCCAGGTGGCGCAGCGCCCGGTCGGTTCGCCAGTCCTTGGCCAGCTCGACGACGGCGCGGCTCAGGTTGCCGTGGTATTCCTCCAGCTTCTGCTCGAACCGGGTGAAAAGCGAAAGCGCGTCCGCAGTGCTTCCCGCGAACCCGGCGAGAACCTTGTCGCCCGCCAGGCGGCGGATCTTGCGCGCTTTCTGCTTGACGATGCTCTCGCCCATGGTCACCTGACCGTCACCGCCCATGGCCAGGCGGTCTCCTTGCCGCACACAGAGTATCGTCGTCCCGTGAAATGCCGCCGGCTTACTCACACAACCTCCAAACGTCTATTATAGCAGACGGCTGCTTCCTCATCCGCCCGGGGTGAAATAGTTAGGAGGGAATTCCCTGTTGTATTCCGCATAGTTGCGGAACGTCTCGCCGTAGCGCCGCCCGTCCATGAGGCGCGTGATGTGGAAGGGCGTCTGAATCCCCTGAATCGGGCGATAATCACTGTAGACGTCGGCGAATTCCTGCCATTCGTGCGTTTCCGGGTCCTGCACGCGGTATGTGATCCGGATGGGCAGAAACCTCGTCTTGTGAAGATAGACTTTGATGCGCACCTGCCGGCCATCAACGATTTCCACGACGCGGGCGGGCAGGTTATCCACAAAATCCGTTCCGCCGTTCTGAATCAGAAGGCCCGGCTCGCGAATGACCTCGCGCAGCGTGTTTTCCAGGCTGTAGCGGTTGGCCACCATCCATCGGTGGACCTGATCGGGTTTCTGGCGAATTACGCCGAAGCGGTCGAGCTGCCAGCCACGCTCGCCGTTATTCACCAGGACGACGGCGTTCTTTTCCCCGTATCCGAACCGCCGTTTGTGGGGATACTCATCCGTGTTCTCGAATTTGGCAAAGCCGGAGGTGGCGCCTTCCGAGATTATGAAAACCCGGCCGCGCGTCGTCAGGTTCTTTGCCTGGAGAAACGCCGGTCCCCCCATCGCCTGAACAGCTTTGTCCAATAATTCCTTGGCGACGGGGTTGATTTGTTCGATCGATGCCCCTTGATTCTGGCCGGCGCCCAGACCGCTGAGCGCGGATGTCGTCAACACAACGCCCAACGCGGCACAGGAGATTCGCGCCACACGGCCAATTTCAGTTTTCCTACCCACAGAGAACGCTTCCTCCGTTGACGTTCAGAATCTCGCCTGTCATGTATGATGCCAATTCAGAGGCCAGAAAGAGTATCGGCAGGGCGATTTCTTCCGGGCGGGCAAAGCGGCCGAGCGGGATCGTTGCCAGTGCTTTGCGGTGTTCGCGCCGGTCCCGCACCACAGGTTCGCACATGTCGGTATCCACCCAGCCGGGCGCGACGCAATTGATGAGAATGCCGTGGGGGGCGAGTTCAGTGGAGAGACCCTTGACCAGGCTGATGACTCCGCCTTTGCTCGCTCCGTAGTGGCTGTGGAACGCTTCGCCGCGCTGGCCGGCGGTCGAGGAGACCACGATGATGCGGCCGGATTTGCGCCGGATCATGTGCCGCGTCGCGTGGTGAATCACCGAGTAGACACCCTTGAGATTGATGGCCAGCATCTCGTCCCACTGGCGCTCCGTCATCCTTTCGATGGGTGCGGGGGCAGAATTCCAGATTCCGGCGTTGGCCACCAGAATGTCGAGGCGCCCGAATTGGTTCACCGCTGCCTCCACGAGTTTTTTCGCCTCGGACATCTTTGAGACGTCGGCGCGGAAGGCAATGACGACCTGCTTTCTCGCCGTGCATTCGCGCGCGATTTTCTGCGCTGCGCCAGCGGCCCGGCGATAGTTGAAGACCACCTTCGCTCCCGCCTCGGCAAAAGCTTTTACCGTGGCCGCGCCGATGCCGCGCGAACCGCCGGTGACGACGGCAATCTGGTTTTCAAGTCGGATTTGCATAGACTCTGCTTCGCGCCACCATGACCCTACCGGACAGCGGGGGCGAGGGCATGTGCGGCCGGCACGTCGATTCGCAGCCTCCCTTCGAGCAGCGCTTGCTTGATGGCCCCTACAAGAAACAGCGACCCGCAGGCGAGGATCGCCCCCTCTGGCGGGCTTGCTTTCCAGGCGAGCTCGAGGGCCCGGGCGGGGTCCGGCTCGATGACCGTGTGCTCCGCCCGATGGGTCGCGGCGGCCAGAATTTCTTCCGGAGTGGCGGCGCGCGCCTGCTCGGGACGCGTCAGATAGATTTCTTCGGCAAGTGGGAACAAAATTCCGCTAATTTCCCCGATGGCCTTGTCGCGCATCGAGGCGTAAACCAGCCGCAGGGGGCGGCCCTTCAAGTGTTCTATCACGAACCCTGCAACCTCGCGCGCTCCTCCGGGATTGTGCGCCCCGTCCAGCACTACTAGCGGCTGGCGAGCCACCACTTCCAGCCGGCCGGGCCACGCGGCTTCGCGGACGCCCTCGTTGAAGGCCGAGCGCGGGATCTTCAATCCTTCTTGGGAGAGTTGACAGGCGGCGCACACCGCCGCCACGGCGTTTTCCACTTGAAACCTGCCGAGCAGGGGAGAGGTCAGGTCAGGGAAGAAGTCTCCGTCCACTGCCAGGTCGAACGCGTAACGCCCCTCCACGCTGCGAAGCTTGTCCAAGCGGGTGAAGCTCGCGGTTTCGATCAGCGGCGCCCCGAGCTCGGCGCACCGGCGTCGAATGACCTCCGCGGCCTCGCCGGGCGCGTTGGTGGAAACCACCGGTCGTTGCGAGCGGATCACTTCCGCCTTTTCGCGGGCAATCGCGGCTCGTGTTGTGCCCAGGTATTCCTGGTGGTCGAGGTCGATGTTGGTGATGACGGCGACGGAGGGATCGGTGACGTTCGTGGCGTCCAGCCGCCCGCCCATGCCCACCTCGAGCACGGCGAAATCAACTTGCGCGGCGGCGAAATGTTGGAACGCTGTGGCCGTAAGATACTCGAAGAAGCTCGGCCGGTGTTCCAGGCGACCCTCTTCGAGCAGCCGGTCCACCGTGGCGGCCGCCAGTGAGAACGCCCGGGCAAAATCTTCGTCGGAGACCTCCGCGGCGTTCACGCCGATCCTTTCGTTCACCCGAATCAGGTGGGGAGAAGTGTAAAGGCCGATCCGGTAGCCCGCGCGCTGGAGGATGCTCGCCAGGATGGCGGCGGTCGAGCCCTTGCCGTTTGTCCCCGCGACGATGGCCGTGCGGTATCGTTTGTGCGGGTTGCCGAGCCTGGCCAGAATTCGGGTGATGGCTTCCAGACCGAACTTCACCCCGCGCAGCTCGTGGCCCAGGTGGGCGAGATAGGTCAGGCATTCGGAGTAGTTCATCCGCGTTCATCCTTCGAGGCGCGGCCGCTTTCCCGCGACCCTCAGGGATTCCAGGCTCCAAGGAGATTCAACGATCGAGCGAGGTAAGGCTTCTGTTCTTTGCGCGGCACGATGGCGTCGATCATGCCGTGGGCGAGCAGAAACTCCGCGCGCTGGAACCCTTCGGGGAGCTTCTGGCGAATCGTCTGCTCGATCACCCGCGGTCCGGCGAATCCAATCAGGGCGCCCGGCTCGGCGATATTCAGGTCTCCAAGCATTGCGTAGCTGGCCGTCACGCCCCCCGTGGTGGGGTCCGTCAGGACGGAGATGTACGGCTTGCGTGCCTCCTCCAGTCGGGCCAGGCCGGCGCTGATTTTGGCCATCTGCATCAGGCTGATGGCCCCTTCCATCATCCGCGCGCCGCCCGAGCAGGAAATGATAACCAGCGGCAGCTTCTGTTGGATGCAGCGGTCGATGGCGCGCGTGATCTTCTCGCCCACCACGGCGCCCATGCTTCCCCCGATGAAACTGAATTCCATGGCGCAGATGATGAGCGGCTTGCCCTCCAGCAGCCCTTCGCCGGTAATCAGCGCGTCCTTGAGGCCGGTCTGCTTTTCGGCCTTTTTCAGCCGGTCGCGGTAACTCTTGGTGTCGCGAAAGCCCAGGGGATCCGTAGAGGCCAGGCGCGCATCGTGCTCAGCGAATTCGCCGTTGTCGAACAGCATTTCCAGGCGCGGCCGCGCGCTCAGTTTGAAGTGATGATTGCATTTGGGACAGCACTGGAAATTGGCATCCAGGTCCTTCTTCCAGAGAATCTGCTTGCACCCTTCGCACTTCACCCACAGCCCTTCGGTCTGGACACGCTTCTCTGGCCGTGCTTCGAGTGCCTTCTTTTCTTTGCGAAACCATGCCATAGGTCATCTCCGCGCTCAGTATTCGATTCCGCGCTGAGCGACGATACCTTTTTGATAAGGATGCTTGACCTCGCGCATCTCCGTCACCAGGTCGGCCATTTCCACCAGAGAGGGATGAGCGTTTCGGCCGGTGAGGATCACATGGACCATCTCGGGCTTCTTCCCCAGCCTTTCCGCCACCAAAGCAGGATCAAGCATCTTGTAGCTGATCGCATAGTTGATTTCGTCGAGGATCACCAAGTCGTATTCCTGGCTCGCGATCTTTTCGCTGGCATACTTCCAGGCTTCCTCCACCATCCGGACGTCTTCCGGGTCGGGTTTCTCCTCGCCGACCTTCACAAATCCGCGGCCCATGGGCAGAATCTTGAAGCGGCCCTCGCCGAGCATTTGTGCGGCGTCCAGTTCGCCATAGTGCCAGGAGCCTTTGAGGAATTGCACCATCAGCACCTTCAGCCCCTGGCCGACCGCCCGCAGCGCCGTCCCCAGCGCGGCCGTCGTTTTGCCTTTGCCCGGCCCGGTGTGGACGATGATCAGTCCCTTTCTGGTTTCCGGCAAGCTCACCTCACGTGAGTTCGGCGGCCTACCGCGGGTAGGGAAAGCCGCGCAGGATGGTGAATCCGCGATAAATCTGCTCGAGCAGGAGCGTGCGCGCCCAATCGCGCGTCAAGGTCATTCGCGAGAGCGAGAGGAGGATGTCCGCCTGATTTCTGAACTGGGTTGAGAAGCCGTCCGGTCCTCCCACCAGAAACGCCAGCTCGCGCGTGCCGCGCAAGGCCTGCCGCCCCAGCCACTCCGCAAACTCCGCCGAGGTCCACTCGCGGCCCCGCTCATCGAGGACGACGCGTTTCGCCCCACTCATCTTCTCCAGCAGGTGCCGTTCGGAAGTGGAAAGCCTCTTGCCGCCGCTTCCGCCACCGCGCCGCGCGGAGGGCATCTCTTCCACCACCAAGTCCCCGAAGCGCTGAATTCGTTTCTGATACTCCGCTTGCAAGGCGCGAAGGTGCGCGTCTTTGGTCTTGCCCTCCCAGATGATGCGAATCCGCATGACGCTTCACAGTGTCGGGGGGCAGGCGAACCGGGGACCGCTCCGTCCCCCGGGGCCTTCGCAGGAGACGAGGGGTTCCAGTGATCCCTGCGCGCGGGACCTGCTCCCGCCCAGGCGCCGCTACTTTCCGTTTTCCGGCACGGGTACCCGACGGGCTGTCTTCCAGAGGCGCGCCAGATCGTAGAAATGCCGGGCGCGCTGTGAAAAGATGTGGACCACGAAGTCGAGGTAGTCCACCAGAATCCACTCCGCCTGCGAGTAGCCTTCCACGTGCGCGGGAGAGATTCCGGATTTCTCAAGCTCCTCACGGATGGCATCGCAGATCGCCTGCGTGTGGCGCGACGAGGTGCCGCTGCACAGCACAAAAAAGTCGGTGAACGAACAAATGCCTTTCAATTCCAGGATGTCCATGTCCAGGGCCTTGTGGTCCTGAGCCACGCGGACGGCCTCGCGCAGGGGTCGCGTCATCATCACGTCCGCCCTCGCCTGCCGGGGCGGTAGAGTGCCTCCTTGGAGATGTATTGTTCCACAAGCGGCGGGACAAGGCCAGCCACACCGCGTCCGGCTCGGACCGACTTGCGGATTTCGTGCGAGGCCACGGGGGAGTTGACACCCGTCAGGACGTAGAGCGTGGTCCGGCCCAGTCGAATCATCTGCGAAGAGCCCTGCCGCCCGCGCGGCGGAACGAGCTCCGGCGGCAATGTCTTCCAGATTTTCCGGCTTGAGAAGCCGGGGCGCGAAACCACAATGAAGTTCACCATGCTGAAAAGCTGTCGGTACTGTTTCCACTGCGGGAGGTCGAGGAACGCGTCGGCGCCAATCAGGAAGAAAATGCGGTCTCGAGACCCCAGGGATTTCTTCAGGCGGCGCACTGTCTCGATGGAGTAGTGCGGCCTGCCGTCGCGCTTCGGCGCTTCGAGAAGTGAGGGCACGAAGCGGCGATCCGCTCCGCAGGCGAGCGCCACCATGGCGTACCGGTGGGGGAAGGGAGTCAGCCGGTCGCGAACCTTGTGAGGAGGTGTTCCCGAGGGAACAAAGAGAATGCGGTCCAGCCGGAAGCGGCGCGCCGCGGCTTTCGCGGCCCGCAAGTGTCCGCTGTGAATGGGATCGAACGTTCCACCAAAGATCGCGATGTTCACCGAAAGGTGAGTCCTATGCCTCGTCCGGCGTGACGGTGGGCGCCAAATCCGCCTCCGGGGTCGGCCGGGGAATCTGTTCGAGCCTCATCCAAACGGCCCGCAGCAACTCGTCCAGACCTTCGCGGGTCACAGAGGAAATCTCGTGGAGAGGTTCGCCCTGCTCGTGGCAGAAGTCTCGCAAGGCGAGCAGGCGGTCGCCTTCGCCGGCCGCATCCACCCGCGATGCCACCAACAGCATGGGTTTGGCCGCCACCGTCGGGCTGAAACTCTCCAACTCGCGCATGATGGTCCGATAGTCTTCCACGGGGTCGCGGCCGGAATGCTCCGCGACGTCAATCAGGTGGAGCAGCAACCGCGTACGCTCCACGTGGCGCAGGAAACGCGCTCCCAGTCCTTTTCCCTGATGGGCGCCGGCGATCAGGCCCGGGATGTCCGCCATGACGAATGAGCGATCCGGGTCGAGCGCCACAACGCCCAGGCAAGGTTCGAGCGTCGTAAACGGATAATCGGCAATGCGCGGTCGTGCGGCGCTCAGACGGGTGATCAGGGTTGATTTTCCCACGTTGGGAAATCCCACCAAGCCCACATCCGCCAGAAGTTTCAGCTCGAGTTGCAGCCGTCGCTCTTCGCCGTTGCCGCCGGGTGTCGCCTTGCGCGGCGCTTGGTGAGTCGAGGTAGCGAAGCGCGCATTCCCGCGCCCGCCCCGCCCCCCGCGGGCGGCAAGGATTTTCTTGTCGGGGGAATCGAAATCCCACAGTTTCTCCCCGTTGTCCGCATCCAGGACGACCGTACCCACGGGAACAGGAATCGTCAAGTCCTCGCCGTCCTGGCCGTGGCGGTTGGAGCCTTCGCCGTGCCCGCCGCGCGGGGCGCGGAATTCGCGATTGTAACGAAATTTCAGCAGCGTGTTCAGGTGCGGAGAACTTTCGAGGTAGACGCCACCGCCCCGGCCGCCGTCGCCGCCGCTCGGCCCGCCGCGCGGAATAAACTTCTCCCGGCGAAAAGCCACGCAGCCGTTTCCGCCGTCGCCGGCCTTGACCAGGATTTTGGCCTCGTCTATGAACATCGGGGTTCGCGACTCGGGCCTCGGGGCCAGGGATGAAACCGGGGGTAAGGGTCACGAAACCCGAATCCCCAGTCCCAAATCCCAGTGACTCGGTGCCCAGATACACAAAAAGCGGTGAAGCTTGCCGCAAGGCCAGTCCTCACCGCTCGGGAATTCAGTTCGCTGACGGAACCAGAATGTGGACAAACCGGCCCATGCGGCCTTTGTCCTCGAACCTCACGACGCCCGAGACCTTGGCATAAAGAGTGTCGTCCCGGCCGCGCCCGACGTTTGCGCCGGGCTTCAGGGGCGTCCCCCGCTGCCGGACGAGAATGGAGCCACCGGAAACGAGCTGCCCGTCGAAGCGCTTCACGCCCAGCCGCTGGGCGTTGGAGTCCCGGCCGTTGCGCGAACTTCCCAGACCCTTCTTGTGTGCCATGCTGAATTCCTTCTTCCCTGACTGCCTGCGGCAGGTCGAATGTCCCCGCGCGGCGGGGCGCCTCAGCCTGTGACGATTCCTTTGATGAGGACTTCACTGTAAGCTTGGCGATGCCCCAGGTTACGCCGGTACTGTTTCTTGCGCTTGTATTTCACCACCCGAATCCTCGGCGCCCGAGCGTTGCGGACGATGACCCCGGCCACCTTGGCGTTCTCCACCAAAGGTGTTCCCAAGTTCAGGCTTTCCTTGCGTACCGCGAAGACGTGGTTGAACTCCACGCGCGAGCCGGCTTCGCCCGGCAGTCGCTCCACGCGGACCACGTCGCCGGGAGAAACTTTGTATTCCTTGCCGCCTGTGCGGAAGATTGCGTACATTCAGTGCCCTCTTAGGGGAAAATCGAAACTCCCATTATACAGACCGACGCGCAGAACTGTCAACCGTCTAACTTTCTGATTTTACGGGGGATTGGCTGGATCCGCCAGCCCCCCGCGGCCGCAATGTATCCCCCGAACTCCCTGGGGTCTATAATGCGGTCTTCACGGAGGCAACATGAAAAGCCATCTGACACGACGAGGTTTCCTGGGCGCAGCTTTGACGGGCGCGGCGGGACTGGGCCTGCAATCTCACGCCGCCTCGCGGTCTCATGCCTTCGCGGTCTCCGCCGCCACGCCGGCGCTGCTGGGCGGCAGGCCGGTGCGCACCGCGCCGTTTCCTTCCTGGCCGAAGATTGCCGCGGGCGACGAGAAATCCTGGATGGAAGTCCTTCACAAAGGACTCTGGTGCCGGATTGACGGGAGCTATGCGAGTCGTTTTGAGGAGACCTGGGCGCGGACACTCGGCGCCAAATACTGTCTGGCGACGGCCAGTGGCACGACGGCCCTCGCCACCAGCCTGAACGCTCTCGACATCGGCCCGGGGGATGAAGTGCTCGTGCCTCCTTACACTTTCGTCGCCACGGTGAACGTGGTGTTGCTCCAGCACGCGCTGCCTGTCTTCGTGGACACCGACCCTCAAACCTTCCAGATGGACGCCGGGAAAATCGAAGCGGCGATCACCGACCGCACGCGATGCATCCTGCCCGTTCACCTGGGAGGCTCACCTGCGGACATGGACAGAATTCTCGCCATCGCAGAGAAACACAAATTGCCCGTGCTCGAAGACGCCTGCCAGGCACACCTGGCGGAGTGGCGGCATCGCAAGGTGAGCACGCTCGGCGACCTCGGCTGCTTCAGTTTCCAGGCGTCGAAGAATCTGAATTCCGGAGAGGGAGGAGCGATTCTCACCGACAATGAGGATTTGATGGAGACTTGCCGGAGCTTTCACAACAACGGAAGGGGCCGGCCCAACTCCAATTTCTCCTACGTGCGCAACGGCTGTAACCACCGCATGACGGAATTTCAGGCGGCGCTTCTGCTGGCGCAACTCAGCCGACTCGAGGAACAGTCGCGAATCCGCGAGCAGAACGCCCAATATCTCACCAAACAGCTCGGCGAGATTCCCGGCATCACCTCGGCGCGGATGTACGAAGGCGCGACGCGAAACGCCTATCACCTTTATATGTTGCGTTATGAGCCGGAGAAATTTGCGGGTCTGGCGCGGGCGCGTTTCCTGAAGGCGATGCAAGCGGAGGGTATTCCGTGCTCCGGCGGCTATTCTCCCCTCAACAAGGAGCCGTTCCTCAAGAACACGCTGGAATCTCGAGCCTACCGCTCCATCTATTCCGCGAAAGAAATATCCGGCTACCAGGCGCGCAACCACTGCCCGGCGAACGACAAGCTGTGCGAAGAAGCCGTATGGTTTTTCCAAACGATGCTGCTCGGCTCGAAATCCGACATGGACCAGATTGCCGAGGCCGTACGGAAGGTTCAGAGTCACGCGCCGGAGCTTGCCGCTTCGTAGCGCTCGTTACGGACGCTTCGTTGTTCGAGCTATTGCGGTGATGTATTACCTACCGAGTCTACATTGAACCCATCAATCTTTATCTTTGGTTTCTCCCCGCGAGTATCGGAGTGCTTGATCACCGTCTCGATAGTCCGCCGCTCGTCGGGCATCAGAGCGATGTAGTTGTCGCTGTAAAGCGCCGGCAGGATGCGGTCTCCGCTCTTTTCCCTCACCGCCTTCAGCCTCACCATCAGCGCCGGCCGGTTCGAGGCGTTGTTCAATTCCGTGGTTAGCCGCCAAATGTTCCCTTGCCGCTCGGCGCGCGTTGCCGCTTCCAGCTTAGCTCTGGGCAGCTCGCGAATCGCCCGATAGTTGCCCTCTTCGCGGCCTCGCAGGTAGAAATTTCTCGAGACGGTCTCCGCGCCGCGGGCGAGAGTTAATCGAAGGAAATGCACAGGCGTCAACCCGGAGGGGTATTCCATCTTGATACAGGACGCGACGCTGTCTTCCGCGCTGTCCAATGACGCTGTCTTCTCCCACTGGACGGTGCCGTCCATATTCAGAATCTCCGCCCGGGCGGTCAGACCCCGAAGGTTGCCGGCGCTGTAGTTGACCACTTCGACGCTTTCACTCTCCGGGTTCCATTGGATGTGC
>Ga0307379_10012415_pt1 | contig 11106 bp, 10 predicted proteins | sample UN2MG_FD_202237 | JGI IMG/M metagenome (GOLD analysis project Ga0307379, IMG submission 202237) | Soil microbial communities from Risofladan, Vaasa, Finland - UN-2 | ecosystem: Environmental > Terrestrial > Soil > Coastal area > Acid sulfate soil | place: Finland: Risofladan, Vaasa | collected... | reverse complement strand
TCGAACGAATTCCTCCGCCGGAAGCTGCTCGGGCACGAGCAGCCCCTTCTCCTTGACGATGCCTTCGACCAGCATCTCCGTGGGGACAGCGCCGCCTATGCCGACAAGATACCCTGTTGCGTTCGTGCCATATCTGGCGTAGGCCTTCTCGTGTGACGCGAACGCCCACATCCTCACCTTGGTCTTCTTCCCGTCCTTGTGACCGATGATCTCTACGACTGTGCCCCCGTCCCCCCTGATCTTGCCAGCAAGGTCCACCGGCCTTGGCAACAGGGCGATGACGACATCCAACGGGCGCACAGTCACTCCCTTGACGTTCACGGGCTTCTTGCTGTTGAGTCCGAGTTTCTTTATCGTGCGGGCCAGGTTGGCGAAGTCATCGTCGACTCCTATCCGGAAGTCGGCGTTTCGGATGCCTTTGATGTGTTTGGGCATGAGGATTGTCTCGTCGTGAAGAGTCTTGTAGACCGGAAGCGGGCCCAGAGGCTGCGGGAAATCGTAGATCTCCTTCTCGTGAAGCGGCGGCACATACTCTATCTTCCCGTCCCTGTAGACTGCCGCGGGCACACAGAGCTCGTCGACCCAATCAATCGGCGACCATGTCAGAACGAATCCGCCACCCTCCACCACGCCATTGTCGCCGTCGATGACATGCGCCTCCTCCACGCTTTCCAGCTTGTTGGCGGCGTATCGGGCGAGCGTGTCGGATATGCCAGGCTCGAGCCCGACAGCCGTGATGGCGGTTATGCCGGCGTCCCTACACATTCTATCGATCTTGTCGAAGTCGTCGAAAGCCTCCTTCGTTATGCAGAAGTCGACGTAGTTGACGCCCTCCTCGGCAGCCGACTCCATGACCTTCCCGTTCAGGTCCCACGGGAGTGAGCATACGACCACATCAGCCCCTCTGATGACTTCGGAGAGCACCTTCTTGTCGGTCGCGTCCGTCTTCACGACAGATATCTTGTCGCTGCCAAGCCTATCCGCCAATGCCTGAGCGCCTTCGGTGTCGAAATCCGCCAGCACAAGCTCCGTCACCTTGTCGTTCCCTGCGAGTTCCTCGGCGCACACAAGACCAGTTATCCCACAACCCAATTGAATGACTTTCATGTCGACCCCCTCGGCTGTGCATGGCGTGTGCTCGATTTGTCACTTCCGCCCTGGGAGCACGCCCTATGGCGGATCTGTCCCGCGTTCCCATTCCAGAGAGGCGTTATGCCTGCTTCTCGCCAATCTCGCCGGACCTGAGCCCCTCTCCAGCCGACATCAGATCGTACTCACCATTGACGCATGATCCCAAGTCTATCATCAGCTCGATCGCCTCCAATGCCTTTGCACAGTCGTGTTCGGCCAGCAATGCGATAGCCAGGCGAAAGCGTCACTCGGATCGCCGCGCAGAGGTTGTGACATGGAATCGCAATGTCTTTCCTGGGAACTGCATAAGTCCTCCATGAAAAGGCTTATCACCTGACATGGTCGATTGGGAACTCTGTGGGAGACTGACCATTCACGAAGAACCACAATCTCCGAACGGTCTCGAGTTCAGAGGCTACGTTTCCGGAGACAGGAAACGCTGTGTCGAACTATCCGTCGCGGCATGGCCCGGGGTCAACTCAAGCCTGCCCCCAGGTATGAAGGTCGACTACTGGAGCCTCCTTGTCGACCTCGCTTACGAGTATTCGGATGTCCACGAGGTGGCCTGCTGCAATGACACGGTCGTAGGGGTGATATTTACCAGAACGGCCGGAGCGCCTTCTCTCGCAGAGACGGTCGCTTTCATGCGAGTGTACCTGTCTGGGTTGTTCAGGATTGCCAGGAAGGTGGGCATCGTAAAGGCATTTCCTCTCGAATTCAGGAGTGCGTTGACTGAGCTCAAGATACTGCTCAAGAACCCGGAATCGGACGGTGAGGTCGCGTTGCTCGTCGTCGACGACAAGTTCAGAGGGATCGGGATTGGCCGACTTCTCCTGGAGAGACATTTAGAGCATGCGAGGAAAAAGGGCGCGCGAGTGATTTCAGTCTACACCACGGACCCGGGATGCAATTGGGGGTTCTATGAGGCTTACGGGTTCAAGAAGGCGGTCGAGTTCGAAGACGATATCGGCAGCTACCTGGAGGGGTCCAGGAGCAAAGGCATGATATTCACGCTGGATCTTGCCAGATGAGCGGGCACCGAGGTTTTAGTTCAGTGGCCTCCGCAGACAATGGACACGGAACGCAGTCGGACGGCCCATAGCGCTCACAATGCGCCGCAAAGATATTATGCGCTCCAGACCTAATCGCTTATCATGGATCCCTCTTTGGAGTGTCCCCACTGTGGAACAACCAACTCTGTCGACGCCACGAGCTGCAGAATGTGCGGCAAGCATCTCAAGCACACGTATCGCGTCGTTGACGGAGTTCCAGTCTGCACTTCATGCGGCGCCAGCAACCCAGAGGGGGCAGATCTCTGCAACTCGTGCCACACGCCTCTCCGTGAGCTGATAGAGAACAACCTCCCGGCGAATTTGCCTGCCGAGGAGTGCGTTCACTGGTCGGAGGGGCCATCCTCACCAGGGAGAGCGGCCATGGTTATGGTGGCTGGCATATTGATACTCATGGCGGGGGTCCTCGGCGTCGCACAGTCAGTCCTGTCGTTGTCTCCGGATCTTGGCGAGGGATTTCTTGATGCATATGAGGACATAGTCCCCGGTGCGTCAACAACCGGTGACCTTCTGAACCAATACGCTCTGTTGCAGGTTGGCGTTTTCGTATTTGGCGTGATTGCGATATTCGGCAGCATGTTCGCCCTCAACCGGTCACGGTTCGACATGTCCGTTGTCGGCGCGGTCTCCGGCATACTCGCAATCGGGCTGCTCTTCGGAGCATTCCTGAGCCTCGTCGCATTGATAGTCCTATTGACTTCGCGCAAGAATTTCGACCCTGAATGCGCATAAAATGCAGGCATCGATACAGCAACGAACAACGTTGCACTTGCACTCATCCGACTGACGCATAATCATCTTCGCTGGATTACAGACACCGACGTGAGTCGGAAGGGGTTTGTGGGATAAATCGACCAGGTTCAGACTGCTTGCGGATCAATCCGGCTCCCATGTCCTGTTCTTGGTAGCCTGGCCTGGGAAGACATCATCCGGGAAAGGGTTGTTGTTATTCTCGTCGTAATACCCCTGATCCTCTCCATGGGTTTGCCTAACCTTGTCCCCTCCCGCGGAGGCATCGGAGCTCACGCCCACAATCGCAGTCGCCGCGAATAGGCAAGCCATCACCAAGGCAACGATTCTCTTTGCCATGATTCTTCGAGCGCACTTGGGCTATTAAGCAGCGGCCAGCTGGTTATCAGTTGATGTCTAAAATCAGATGCAAGGCAGATCTCGGAGATGATTTCCTGGCTGAAAATCGAGATGCCCTGACGGCTGAAATCTGTTACAGGGAACATGCCAAATCCTGTCATTCGACAGGATTCCTGCCATGGATGACTTCGTTTATCCACTGCACGAGCTTCTTGTAGGCCTCTTCTCCCTTTGGCGTAAGGCTGATGCGTTCATGACCGTCATCGCAGTTGTGCAATGCAATCAGACCACGATCCGCCATCCAGGAGGCGTATCTCTTGAATACATCGTAGTTCACTCTCGATGCGACCTGGAGCCTGGTCTTGAGCATCGGCTCCTCACTCCTCCATAGCCGCTCCAACAATCGTGCGACGATGTAGAGATCGGGGCGTTCCAGGGGTGTTACGTCAGACAAGACTCATACACTCCTCACGTAGGCTTCCATATCGGTCAAGAGCTTATCGTGACGTTTCTCCCACTCGCCCACAATGGTCTCAATCTCCTCCTGCGTGTCTTTCCTCCATCTTGAGTAGACTACCACTGCAAGAACGGTGAGCAACGCCGAGATGGGGAAGGCGAAGACCCAGTACAGAACGCCTTGGTACATGTACACGACCCCCACGAACGCCGCCATCACCGCGAAGATTCCAAAATAGAATATCAGGAGCCAGTCTGCGGGCTGTCTGAACATGCCCGCCTTCCTGCGTATCTTCATCCATTTCGGCACCTCCCTAATAGCATCGGTCATGAGCTCGAAAGAGCTGAGCTCTTCGTCTGGTGGATGATCTGAAGCTGTCTCACGCGCCAATGCAAGCTCCAATCGGTCCTTCCATGAACGAAGTTCCTTGATTAATGGCGAAGTTCTTGACCCGAGGATTCTCCAAGCTACAGAGACGAAGATCAAAGCGACCACGAGTCCCAATAGCAGCGAGAATGACTGCCTCTCCATTCCGAAGACTTCTTCGGGAGTGTATTCTGCCATCAATACGACAACAAAAGGCAATGTGATCAAGCCGAGAGTCATTATGATCAAGATATGGTCGTGGTATCGCGACCTCGCAGCCTCATACGCCTCTGCTGACAGCCTTCGTCCCTCTGAAAGCCCGTCTATCAGCATCGCTCGAGTACCCCGGCTCCCATCCTTCAGTGAGGGAATGGTCAGCTGAGAGAGTCTCGGCAGAAGGCGATTGTAGGCGAACGCGGTCGCGTGGTATAGCAGGTAGAGTGAGACTGCAAAGGCCACCGGAGCCACATAGATGAATAAGAGCGGGATCAGGATGACGCTCCATCCGGTAGGCGTCGCATAGGATTGGCAGTACACGACCGTTTTTTCGGACACCTGTTCCACTTTGACCTTTACACTGGCAATCGAAGAAGTCGTAACGATGAGCTCTCCAGGTTTCTCGGATACCCTGAACCCTGAAATGCGGAGCCTGTGAGTGAGGTCCGACAAGACCTGCTCCGAGTCACCCTCGACTGCTGTCAGCTTGAATCGAAGCAGAAATGTGATGGCTATGCTTGCAACCAGGCCGAGGATGAAGCTATAGTACGCAAGCATCAACCTGAAACCCCGGATGTCAGTTGGCATGAACAGGTACGCGATTATGAAGATCACAACTGGAAGGATTGCCAATCCGGCCATAGCCAGTATGACCCGGCGCTTGTGCTTCTCCGGCCGCGTTTTGTTCGGCTTGGCCGAAGTGTTCGTAGAGCGGGACACCCTCCAGTTCACTGTTACACCAAGGCTATACGAGACCTTCTGACGGCATAAGCGTTACTCCACTTCGATGAGTGGGCCGGATGCAAAACAATGGGAGAATGGGCAAAGCTTATCTAAAACGCTGATGTTTCAGGGACTCGAGGAAAGAGCTACCCAGACTCTGGCACTGGCCGAGTGGGTCAACCCAGATTGATTCTGCCCGTGATGCTGGGACCGCCTGGGGTTCTTGTCTGGAAGAGTGGGGAATATCAGATGGCGAAAGCATCAGCGATAGAGAGGAAGTACAGGGAGAGAACGCGCAAGTCGATGGACCATATCCAGAAATCGAAAAGTCTCATACCGGGGGGCGTGGAGAGCAACATACGCCTGTTCGATCCACATCCGTTCGTCTCAAGGCGTGGTGATGGTCCATACCTCTACGACATCGATGGGAACAAGATCATCGATTACGCCCTCGGCTACGGCCCGCTGATCCTCGGCCACAGACATCCGAAGGTGGTCGACGCCGTCAAGAAGCAGGTTGACAGGGGGAGCATGTTCGGCTCTCCCACGGAACTCCCGCCGAAATACGTCGAGATCGTGAGGAAGGCTATGCCCTCGATCGAGATGTTCAGGTTCACCAACTCAGGATGCGAAGCCACGATGACCTCGCTGAGGGTCGCGAGGGCGCACTCGGGGAAGGAGAAGATAGCCAAGGCCGAGGGTTCGTATCACGGTGGATACGACTACATGATGCAGAGTGTGGACATACCCGAGGACAAGCTCAAGAAGGGCGTCAAGTGCCAGCCTCCAGTCCCCTGGGGCAACGGACTCCCGAAGTGCATATCCGACCTCGCCGTAATCTATCCGTTCAACGAGTGGGAGGAGACAGAGGACATCATCAGGAAGAACGCGGATGAGCTCGCAGCCGTCATCGCGGAGCCGATTCATGCCGGGGGCGGCTGCGTCGCCCCGAGGGACGGATACCTGAAGAAGCTCAGGAAGCTGACGAAGGAGCTCGGGATACTGCTGATCTTCGATGAGGTGCTCACAGGCTTCAGAGTAGCGTGGGGCGGCGCACAGGAGAGATACGGCGTCAAGCCGGACCTCACGTGCATCGCGAAGGTCGCGGGCGGAGGCTACCAGCTGGGAGGCTTCGGCGGCAGGAAGGAACTGATGGAGGCGATTCTTCCGTGCGATGAGGGCTTCGTCTACCACGGCGGCACTTACAACGCGCACGCTGTGTCCGTCGCTGCGGGCTACGCGACTCTCAAGGAGCTCTCGAAGTCAGGCACATACTCAAAGCTCGAGCGCAACGGGAATATGCTGTTCAACGGACTCAGAGACCATGCGAAGGACCGCGGCGTTGACACCTGGGTAGAGAACATAGGATCACTGGGAGAGGTGTTCTTCACGGACAAGGAGGTGCGGACCTGGAGGGACGAGCTCGGGGTTGATGGGGCCAAGTGGGAGCGATGGTTCCTCTCCGCCATTTCAGAAGGGGTCTTCTTCGGCGTCCCGCATCCGGATGGACATGCGTTCACATCGTTGGCCCACACCGACGATGTCATCGAGAAATCGCTAGAGATACTGGACGGAGCGTTCAAAACTGTGGCCGAATAGGCCTGCATAGTGGAGATTGTCTGAACCTCAATGCAACGATAGCACCATCTATGCGTAGGTGTGAGGGCAGATGGATTTGAACCTCTGCCGAGCCAGTATGTCGCGAGTCCGCGGAAATCAAGCAGGATTTCGTACCGGGGTCAAACCCTTTCATTTCACTCTTATGGGCTTTTTCGGGCGATGCTCAAACGCCTTCTCGTTTCTTCCTGTTCAGACAAACCAGAGCCGTCACATGTGCTCCCTGAGAGACGATGGCCGCCACGAGGATCCACCAGCCAATCATCGGTGCTGTCTCGACTGAAACGGTGCGATTGAGTAGCGTATATCCTGAGAAGTGGTCCAGATGGCCCGCCTCAATGACGCCAGCATAGAAGATGAACACCGATGCCAACAAGAGCTCCGCAGACACAACGCTGGCAATCTTACCCGACTCTGTTCTGCCAAGCAAGGGCAAGATAGTAGCATTGACAGAAGCTATCAAGGATAGTACCAGCACAAAGGTCAACCCCGCCATCAGGTAGCTCAAGTCCACGTACGCCGAGTGCTCCTCAAATCCGAGAGAGTACTCCAATCGATAGTCGAACTCTCCGTTCCGAAAGTAATCTATGCCGTACCAAGGGACAAGGAATGTTGCCGCAATCAGAACACAAGCGAACCCGCCTATTAGAACAACAAACAATTGCTTTTTCTCTCTCAATATCACATGGACAGAATCGCTTCTTACAGGTCTTTAAGCTTCGTCTTTCGTTGACTTCCAGGACAACAAGAAATCTTCTGTATACCTCCATTCCATAGGGTCGTCCCCCACGTGAGGTCGGAGGAATTAGATCCTCTACTGAGATAGCGTCTCCGAAGCCCGAGAAGCTCAATATCTCTGAGCGTGAGTGAGAAATGTGGGGGCAGAGGGATTTGAACCCCCATCGACGGGTTTCCACCACGCGGAGAGCGACTCCGCGCGTTCAGACATGGGTCATCGCTCCAGTTACTCATCACTGGTCAGCAAACCCAACGGAAATCATTCCCATAACTGGAGCCCGTTAGGATACCAGACTACCCCATACCCCCGGTTTTGCACCTTCGCAAGGAAGCCTCTACTTCTTCCGGAGCCTCTGAGCTCTCTTGCGCCTTCTCATCTTCTTCTTGCGCCACTTCCAGCGCTGCTTTCCACGCTTCTTCCACGCTCGAGAACTTCTTTTCATGAGTCAGACTCCCTTTGCGACTATTTGGGCGTACATCGCTTCCTTTTTATATGCCTTTTGATGGGGCGCAGCGGGCCGGTCGGGAATTTCGGGCGCCTCTGCGCCTTTCGAACCCGAGACCACTGGCTGTCCTCGGTTCAACATGTGAACCCTAGAAGGCCAGTGCTATATCCGGACTAAGCCACCGGCCCACCTGGCCGGATGACAGATAAGTCCCCCTCGTATAAAACCTTGGTTCGACGGGTCATCCGTGGGCGAGCGTGGTCCGGGGACCGTCTCCGGTCATGCGAACGCTTTAAGGACATTATTCTTCATACCTTCCTCCGTTCAAGATGGAAGAGATCGAGATTGTCGAACTCAAGAAGATGGATCTTAGGGATGCGGTCATTATCGACGGTTTTCCGAGTGTCGGGCTCGTCAGTTCCATAGTCGCGAACTACCTCATAGCGCTTCTTAAGATGGAGTACATCGCCGTGATGGACTCGAACCTGTTCCCGACGGTGTCGCTCATCCGCGACTCTGAGCCGCTCGGTCCAGCGAGGGTGTACGCGAGGCCCAACCTCAAACCTGGCGAGCAGCAGGTAGTCGTCTTCTCTACGGAGCTGCAGCCTTCCGCGAGCCTGTTGAGACCTCTCGGCAAGGCGATAATCGACTTCGCGGAACAGCAGAAATGCAGTTTGATAATATCCGCGGGAGGATTGATAGTGGAGGGGGATGAGGCCGATGATGAGGTTCCCGAGGTACGCGAGGTCTTGGTCTACGGCGTAGCTAGCACGGATAGTGCAGAGAAGATGCTGAAGACGGCCGATTACGAACCCTTCACCGAAGGAGTGATATCCGGCACAGCTGGCGTTCTGCTCAACGAGGGCAGGAGGCGCGGAGTGGATGTAATAACCTTGCTTGCCGAGGCAAGGCCTAATATGGCCGATGCGAGGGCCGCTGCGTTGATACTCACCGCCATCGACCAGATGATAATGCACCTGAGTCTGAACGTGGAACCTCTGTGCAAAGAGGCAGAGAGGCTCGAGGCCCAGCTGAAGATTCTGCACAAGGACGCGGAGAAGAAGAGCCGGGACTCCTCCAATACGGTAGCGGGGTACTACTGATCGATGAGCCGACCAGCGTTTGAGGAACATTATTATAGCCGTCGCCGATTGTAACACCGTCGGACAGAAAAGCATAGCCATCCGGGGATCCGACAGGCTGGGAGAGGAGGTAAGCCACTGGGCAGGTGTTCCGATTGATAGACCTATTCTTCACCGGGATACTCACCTCGGTCATCCTCATATGGGTGCTGGGAGTACGTTGCCACTACATCGGACGATTGGCGATGCTGTTCAGGCGATACATGCTCGCAGTCTCTGCAGTCTTCTGGGTGGGGCTGATCGTCTTCGCTGTTGTCTTCGTAGTCAATTTCGACTACTTCGATAGAATCCACGACATAGACGAGGCCGTGCAGGCAGCGGTCAGTAGCTATCCGAATGGGATAAACCCGTACGAGGAATTCGTCGTTCCGCGCTTCCAGGGCAAGTACGCTCCCAACGTCCTGTGGACTATGGGCCCTTACAACTACCTTCCTTTGGATCTGTTCGTCTACGTGGGATTCCATGAGGCACTTGGCTGGATCGGTTCGCCGATATGGTTCGTGCTGACGAACCTGGTCCTGTCTGGAGTCGCCTTCGTGATCCTCAGAGACATGTTGAAGGCTGATTGGATAATCTATGCCCCGATAGCCGGGATCGTCATGTTGTTCTACTCGTTTGACAACGCCTCACTCACGCTCCTGTTGATGGTCATTTCGATGTTCGTGTACGGACGAACCCAGTGGCATCCAGGAGCACTGGCTATTCTCATCATGGCTCTTGCCACTATGACCAAGGTCTTTGCAGGAATCCCGCTGGTGGTGCTGATACTTTTCGAGCTCCAGCTCGGATTGAAGAAGCGAGACTGGAGGCGGCTGGGTGATGCGGTCGTCGCGACTGCGTGTGGCGCCGGGATCGCACTTCTCCTGATGCTGCCTTTCGGCATATCCACGGTGCTCGACGCGGCGGTCTTCTTCCATGCCAGCGATGTGTTGCGCGAAGGCACATCGGTCGGTGGCACGGTCCTGAGCGAGATAATGCTCGAGAGTGAATACTACTCCATGGTCAGCGCGGCGATAGTCTTCGCCGTCTTGATCATAAGCATGCGTCTTAGAAGCCTCAACGACAGGGTCCTACTTACGATCACAGCGTTTCTTATGGTCGCGGTGAAGAGCAGCCTTGCACCTCTGGTCGTGGCCGGGCTGTTCCTCGTGCTGCGGCTCAAGGAATCCACTGATGCAAAGACCCTCGAACGGATCAGGTCCGAGATAAGATCAGCAGAGCCCGATCCCGACCGTCAGCCTCGAGATGTCGATATGGTCACGCCCGCGCGATAGGTGTCTTTGGGACTGCTCGTGCGCGTGCGATTGAGAGCTCATATTTCCGTCTGTTGCTAAACAAATATCTATGAATTCAACCATCCACGAAAGGACACCATATAAATTGCACAGGTTTCGAGGGGTGCGTATGTCGACAAAATATGCTTCAATTAAGACGTCAGAGATCCCAGGCCCCAAATCCGCGGAGCTGGGAGAGATGAGAGAACGGCTGATTGCGAAGGGTGTGGGAATCGTCGCGCCAGTATACATCGAAAAGGCCGAGGGGTCGCTCCTTTCGGATATCGACGGCAATGTCTTCATCGACATGGGCAGCGGCATCGGCGTCACCAACGTTGGCCACCGACCCGCCGCGGTCGAGGCGGCTATAAAGGCCCAGGCGGAGAAGTTCATCCACACTTGCTTCCAGGTGACCCCTTATGAGAGCTACCTTCGCGTTGCGGAGAAGATCGCCGAGGTCGCTCCCGGATCCGGCCTGACCAAGTCTGTTCTGTTCAATGCGGGCGCGGAGGCGGTCGAGAACTCGGTCAAGATATCGAGGCACTACAACAAGAAGACGGCGGCCTTTTCGTTCAACCACGGATTCCACGGGAGGACTATGATGGCTCTGGCGCTGACGGCCAAAGAGATGCCTTACAAGGCCGGCTATGGTCCGCTCCCGGAGACTTACAAGGTAGAGTTCGCATATTGTTACCGATGCCCGTTCAACATGACTTACCCATCCTGTGGAGTCGCCTGTGCAGACAAGATAGATGAGACCTGGTCGTCGCCGCAGTTCGAGGGGAAGGTCTCGTCGCTGATAGGTGAACCGATCGCTGGGGAGGGCGGTTTCATCGT
>Ga0307379_10012414_pt1 | contig 11107 bp, 28 predicted proteins | sample UN2MG_FD_202237 | JGI IMG/M metagenome (GOLD analysis project Ga0307379, IMG submission 202237) | Soil microbial communities from Risofladan, Vaasa, Finland - UN-2 | ecosystem: Environmental > Terrestrial > Soil > Coastal area > Acid sulfate soil | place: Finland: Risofladan, Vaasa | collected... | reverse complement strand
CTGGTATTACAAGTATTTTACTCATCGTTTCTCTCCATTATAAGTTGATTCACCATTTCTGCTGCATCACCCAGAGTTCGTACTATACGCACAGGTATAATGTGTGTCTGGGCATATTCAATCTCAATCCACATCCCGCCTGAGATGTACCCATCAGGACAATATACCAGAACAACATTACGTCTCGATATTATCTCACAATCTACATTGAGCAGTTCGTCTATGGTTAGATATCCTTTGCGGTAAGCGATAGATAAAGACTCGTCGTGTTCGGCTGGACAATATATCTCTAAATCTGCTATCGCTGTCCGCAATTGTTCTGCAAATTCATGGGCTACACGACAATTAAACGCTATATCCGCATCGTCCGCATCATTGCCCTTGACGCCACGTATTGAGTGACTGAGCCTTAAAGATAGACTCTGAGCATTTTACCAGCGTCTATCATATTACACCACCTTTCTGTGTTCTTTGCCGTGGCACTTCTTACACAGCCACACTACTTCAAACGGCTTTGTGTAATCACGATGATGTGCCTCGACACGACCAGTGTTTTTACACCCCTGACAGAGTTCTGGTCTGGTTAATTTACCCAATTTAATTGCGTTTCCTACCTGATATTCAGCCTTGTATTTTTCTGGATTAGTTATATTCCTGTTTTTACATTTTGTCAAACATTTACCCCTATTACGTTGGTAATATGCTCTGGTCGCCCTATTGTTATTCTCTCTACCACGTTCAGAACGTGCATATTCTCTGGCTTTCTTGTTTAACTCGCCTAAATGTTCTTGTCTATACTCGGCCATGTTTGCCAGTCTTTTCTTCCTGTTCCTACGATGAGATTCGGCGTCGGAGATTTTCTTACAATACCTACACTCAGTACTCAGTCCATCTTTTTTGGCTCTGTTCCTTCCGAACAGAGATTCGTCCAGCCATTTCTTACAACGATAGCACCATTTATCAGGCGTCATAATTGAACCTATCGTCAAACTTTTTGTATTTATCGTATCGTTGAAATGTTTGAAGGAAAGCGGCGTTGCAAGCTATGTGGTCTATGTGCAGCAGACCAGATTCGGGGTCAACATCTTCACCCTTCTCTATAGCGAGCAAATGTCGCTTTATAGCCCCCAAAATACGTGAGTAGTGAATGCCTTTAGCCCAGTTATAAGCCGCATACTTTTTAGCACCGAAAGTAAGCACCAAGCCTATCCCTTCTGTGGCCGCTGGCGGGATAAGGTCAAGCCGTATTTTTTCACCATCAAACTTAGTACCTTCCCCTGATTCTTGTTTTGTTTCGTTCATTATTTCCCCTTTAATTATAAGACTTGCGGTATCATCATATCGTAGCAAACACCCCACTCCGAGTAAACCACACTTCGATTTATAGACACATATATCACATATATTTTTGTTGACTTTAATTTTAAGTTCGTCTGAGCATTTGTTTGCAGCGTTTATCGCTTCTGTTGTGGCGTCAACCTTTGGCCTGTCTTCACACGGTGCTTTACCTACTATCTCGCAATGATTCTGGTGAGTACATCCGTCACATACGTTTGGGTCTATATTTTCGCTCATTTGTCCGTCTCCCAATATCTTTATCAGAGTCTTTGGCCTGCACGCAAAACTCGGTCAGTTTCGGATTATTTTCATCCAACTCGATGGAGTCCACTTTTTTCTCCACCATTTCCAACACGATATTTTGCAACCATTTTGCAAATCCGTATCGTCTCTCAGTTAACATCCTATTGGCCACCCCGTTAATTTGTCTTCGACTAATTCTCATCGGGTCTCCCAAAAAGTGTATCTATACAATCCACACAAATGTGTCCTGTGCCAAACATCGGTCTGGACTTGTGACATCGAGAACACTTACGCCAGTTGTTTCTAAACCCAATCAGCCACACCCACGTATAAATAACATCGACCAGCAGCATGATATACTGGTGGTCTGTTATAAATAATGCTGCCCAGAACACCTGCGATACAAGACCAACAACGTAACCCCATTTGCTAATTTTGTGGTCGGTCTTTCCCACAAGCCACACAGCAAGCGGCCCAGTCACGCATATCAGGATTTGCAAAACAACGCTAATCATTCTCGTTATTCCTCTTCGTCACGTTCGTCTAACGTGTCAAGCATCGTGTCGATGTCACTTATTATGTCTTCCATTATGTCTTCCAGCGATTCCATCGTGGTGTGTTTATCCACGCTGGTATCACCAAATACTTTGTTTACTGCTTCCTTCGCTGCTTCTACAAGTTTCTCGTGATTCATACTCATCAGAATTTCTCCCTAACTTCGTTATCCATACTTGTACTGTAACGCACTGTCTTTGCTGCTGGTATGTTCCCTATTATACCCTTCTCTTTCAAACTTGCTACCCTTCGTTTGACTGCCGGCAAACTTATTCGGCAAAGAAGGGCGATAGCCTCTTGACATAGACCAGCGTTGTAGTTTAGCAACACCCCTCTGTCAATCTTGCCCAGTGTAGGAAAGAAAGACGGGGCGACGGCCCTAACCCGTGCCAACGCACGATAGACCGTAGTTTTACTGATACCGAAAATTCTTGCCGTTTCGGTAATCCCGTTCCCACCGAAGTCTTGATGCACCGACCTAAATATCATTTCGTCATGTGGGCTTATTTTTCTAATCATTTGTCCACGCATCATATAGAACCCCTTCTATAATAAGACCCAAAGGTCTGCTTTTTTCGCAATTTTATTGTTATTTTTTCACAAATTTATAACAAAACTGTGCCTGTTTTGGTCACGACCATGTATGTTGTAACGGTTATATCATCTGTAGCAGCGTATGCGGCGGTCACCTTCTGCAACATCAACATCAAGCACCTGCCGTACCTAACCGTCCTGAACGGCCACCACCACCGGCGGGGATACGTTGCTGTGTAAACCACGTACGTCAACTTAAACTTCTCGGCACGTTCTCTGGTATCTTCGACCAGCCACCCGAAATCTTTCGTTAGCGTATTCATTTTCTTTGCTCCCCAAACGTCTTAACAAATCTCTGTGTCATCCTATCCATCCGGTCGTGTACTTCTTTTGCCGGAGACATCCAATCATCCAGCGACATAACCTCATATAAATTTTCAACATGATTGTCGAGGTCTTCAAGTGTTAAAGTCATTGTCTTATCCACGTGTCGCCCCCTCTCTGTGATGTGAACCGTTGACGTGGTCTGCACCACGTATCTTCCGGCCACAGGTACACCATTTCTTACTTGTTCTTGGTTTGCAGGACGAACCTTTTCCTGCCCGTTTGTAGGTCAGACCCTGTTCCGTCATTTTGCACCTCGCTTTCTATGTTTGTGTTTTAATTTGTGTTTGGCACCGGTCAAAAATTCTATGTTCCCTTTTTCATAATGCCCATCGTTGTCGATACGATGAATTTGTCTACCACGTGGGTCAACTTTCAGAACGTTTATCACGTAATCACGGAAGTCATCAAATGAAGTAAACCCCATCCTGATACCACGCCCACCATAGTGTTTATAAGACCTATCTTTTAGATTTTCACACCTTTTGTTTATACTATCGTAAACACACCTTAGATACCCTACAACTGTTTTACGGCGGTTTCTATAGTATTTTATCTTATATTCAGTGCGTCTTTTGTAATACCTTTTACCGTATTCTCTTTTTTCCTCGGCGTGTTCTTTGTAGTATTCTTTCCAACAAACCTTGCACCGAGCCTTTAATCCACCTTTATACATACTATCCCTATAGAAATACTCATTCGTTGCTGGATACACCTTATGGCATCTCGGACAGGTCTTCATCTTTCGCTCCGCAACACATTAGCTTTTACCGCAAGCGAATAAATAGCTTCAATCGTTAGTGTGTAGCAGCCCCGCAATCCTTTTGCCCGCAGGGAGATAACATTGGGCGAACTGAGCGTTACGATAATTTCCCGCTCAGCCCCCTGTTCATAAACCTTACCGCCGGTAATCCGTGTTACTTTTCCTTTCAAATGTGTCACTGGTCAATCTCCAAAAGCATGGTCGGCATTATCAGTCCTGTACACACGATGGCAGACTGGACACTCTACGTTTGCAGTCACTTCAATTTCTCTGTTAAGTACCGTACAGTTCGGACATTCCCATTCATATCCGGCAGCGATTAACGATACTGATTCGTCGGTCACTACACTTTGCGGCGGTATGCCATAACCTTCGTCTTTGAGTTCATAGACGAATTTTTCTGCCGCTTCATAGTCCTGTCCGGTTATCACCAGTTCCATAAGTCTTCCCAATAAATCCTTTACATACTCGTAATCCTTTTCGCACTCTTCGAGTGACTTCGGGTCAGCAAACTTTTTGAGTAGTGCTGTTTCACCGTCTAATCTAACGACGGCGAAAGCCACATCACCTTCGTTGCTGTTGAGAATATGTTCCGTGCAAAGGTATTCTGCACCACCATCTGTTATATGACGATACAATTTTTTATCCATTTTCTATCCCCTTAAATAAATTCACTGTCCTCATCAAAACTATAATCGCCGAAGTCTATACAGACTAAAACTCCGGCCTTGGTCATACCTATATTACCCACGTGTAGGTCACGTACGACGCCAAACAAATCTTTTAAGTCCTGTTTTAGTTTAAGATACGATTCGGATTTTTCTGTCGGATACCATGAGAAATTATGCGGTGTGAACGTCTCTCCGGACTGTACCTTTTCCACTTCGTAAGCAATTAACATCTTGTGTTTATATTTCACCTCAAATAAATTCCCAAAAACTGCCGGAGCAAGACCGTGAACAGCAGCGATAGAATTTCGCTCATAGGCCTTTACTCCGACATCTCTATCGTTAAATACCTTTATAACTGTTTCATTGCCGGTATCGAATACCGAACATTCTGAACCATCACCCACAAGTTTTAGCCCTTCTATGCTTCGCATAATCAGAACTCTTAAAAGTCATTTCCTACAGTCTAACATATTCCCGGCGTCGTGTCAAGCTATATTTTTTCGTACACCGCCTCTCCGTTGCTGAACGTTGCAATACGGCGAAGACCGACCGCATTTGCTAAAATCGTTTTCGCAATACCGTCCCAGCATTGGTCTAACCACGCAGCAGCAAGATTTGTGGTAAACGGCCAATACTCGTCGAGTTTAGGCTGTATGAACACCGAAAACGCACCACAGCCGCAATACTCCGACACACTGATTTGCACGTGGTAGTTTTCAAGTACGATGCGGTTTTCGTTGTACGGGTACGCTGCCCATTTATTGTGCACGTTGACCAACGACGGATACCGCTTCTGCAAGGCAGATACTGTGTCGGCAACTAAATTATGCCACACGCAAGCGTGTTCGCATCCCGTTGCATCGAAATAGACCACGTTTTCTCCAACCGTTTCTACACTTCTACCCATTCTACACCTTCCTTTCTGTGTTTAGAATATTGACCAACTGGTCGTCTGTTAAGCTGCCGACAATCATATCACTTTCTTCTGTGTGCGTCCAGTCTTTACCGTCTATCAACTGTGTTTCGGTCGTTATCACGATCATATACGCACCGATAGGCTTCCTCAGCTGCTTAAAGCCCATGCCGCTCTCAAGTGTCCCATCCTTCAGAGCCTTGGTTGCTTCAGCCTGCACGTCTTCGATACTATCACCCGAAATTGTTATTGTCGGGTAGTAACCTTCACCGCCGCCCCACAATTTTCCGAGAACATAACCTTTTGCTGTAACCATTTTTCTACTCCTTCATAAAATTTTCAAAGAACCTGTTTCAACCAAACCCGTGTGCCGGAATTGCACCGGCATAAAGCTATTACGGGTAGGAGGAAGGAGGTTATGTACTCACTTTGGACTGCATTTCGTCGTTTGAAACCTTAATCGTACCATCATAAGGACGGGCCTTACCCATCTGTTTTGCCGTACTCATCGAATAGTGTTCGGCGTTTTCGTACCACAATCCGTCGCTGTAAACAAAAATCGGATACCAGCCGTAAGACCAGACAACATAAACTCCGTTGTCCGCAAAACTGCCGAGCAGGTTGTGGGTTTTAAACGGTTTGCGTTCATCGACGTATCTGTGACAACGGCCATTTGTAGTTCGGGCAATCTTGACTATTTTCTCAAATACGCCGACGCACACCTGAGATTGCCCCTCTCCCACGATAGCGTAACCCAAGCCTTTTTTCGTCCGTTCGATAAACTGATTGGCGGTCAATGCTGGCTCATTATCCGAGCCAAACCCGCTGCTATCGACAAACAACGTTTCAACCAGCTTCCAACCCTTCGGCCTGTAGTCTCCGAAATTCGGACAATAACAATAGGCATCTTTGTCGCCGTCACACTTAGCGATATACGGCAGTTTGCCTTTTGCTTTTTTCGCTGCGTCCTTGTTCATCTTTTTGATTACTTCGATACTGTACATTTTACACCTTCCTTTCTTAGAACAATAATCTGTTTTCAACATCTTTACAAACCCGACGGCAGGAATTGCACCTGCCTAATGCTGGTGTCGGGTGAAGAGAATTACTCTGCCGTTGCACTAAAAAAACTACAATCATTAGCGTCCGGCGTTTCAACCTGATTTTCAGTCAACGCACACACACCGTAACTGAGCATACAATTGTGGTACATACTACCCTTTTTGCAATCCTTTTTGTTGTGTTCACAGTCACCACACGTTTTTTGTAGGTATTCCATTTTCATGCCCCTTAATAGAATTTTCAAAGAACTCGTTTTCAAACATCACTAAACAGACTATACACTATTTTCTGGTGGTATGCAAGCACAAAATCAGGAATCTGTGAAAATTCTTTTATCGGACTTTGTTAGCAAACGTAAACTCATTGTGTACACTACGTTCTAAGGCCTGTAGGTTATCGGACGTGTTGTTCATGGTGTCAGCGTCTATATGATGCACGTCGTGTCCAGCAGGGACAGAGCCATGAACAAGAACGTAAACAAACGTGTGTAATCTAACTGTCGGCGTTTTCCCGCCGACACGGACGGTCGACGCAACGTATGAGCAGTGGCTTGACTTTTTCAAGAACCACGACCGACCGGCACACGCCGCAACGTGTTTATCGTCTATCGTGGCGGTCAAGTCGCTGTTTGATAAACGTAATTGTGCCACAGTCAATCCCCTTCAATCGTACTCATCACAAACGATACAATCAACCCAAACACTATCGCAATCACTAAATCAATCATTATCATACCCCCAAAATACTTTTTAGCTTACCTATAGTTATCGGACGAAATTCTTGCACCTGATTTTCGTCCTGCCCAATACGGTATGCGATGACAAACCGGTCACGTTCTTTTAGTGCAACGCCTAACGCTGAAAACTGTGCGTCCGATAACTGATTATCAGCTTCAAATGCAAGATGTTCGCCGAAATCAGCAACCCGAACATAACCGGACTTCAGCATATCTTCAAGTGTAGTATTGTGATGAATAAACGCATATCGTTCATGCGTTATGCCATGAGCAGTCGTATCTATGAATTTTCCTGCCTTGTCGATGAACCCGTTCATATTAGTCTCCGTTTAATGCGGCTATGAAGTTTTTTACACACGCAGACGAGGAGTAAAAAGCCACGTGTTCCGAAACTTCTTTGGGAAAGTATTTTTTTATCAGCGTGGCCAGCAGTTTTTTTGAGTAAACCGGCACAACTTCGTTGTTGACCATCCCCACTTCTGCCATCTGAATAGCCTCTTTCAAAATTGTCAACCACTTATCAAAGTCTTTTTGATGGTATTCTTTCGTAGAACCTGTTGACTTTTTTACACAAGCATAAATGCACGCACAGTTTTTGAGTATTTTACCGATTTCAAGATATTCGATTTCGATTAAACCGTTCATATTAGTACCCCTTAATAACCAAGTAGCTTTTTCAGTATTTCGAACCATTTGTACGCATCTTCTGGTTTGCCGCACTGCTGGTATGCAATCACTTTCGCAACCGCTTGACTAATCGCTTGTCTATCAAGTGTCCACCGCTTCATCGTGTCACTATAGGCGGCAATCATTTTTTCTTTTTCGTTCATATCACACCTTCTAACATAGGGCGATGAACGCCACACGTTTTTTGTAGGTATTCCATTTTCATGCCCCTTAATAGAATTTTCAAAGAACTCGTTTTCAAACATCACTAAACAGACTATACACTATTTTCTGGTGGTATGCAAGTAAAATCTTTAGGTTCAGTAAAGATTTTCTTATAGGACCTGTGGGCACATAAACAGTCTTCTTCAATATAACCGATTATCGGACGTTAGGGTGTGAACGGTGCGTGAACGTTCAAGATTATATACGATTTGCGAACCTAAGTTCTTTGTTGACAATAGTTAAGTGTCTGTTTACGGATGTTAAGTGTGAACGATGAATATTTTGAACGTTCACACCTTAAGTGCCTGTCAAATAAAGAATTAAGTGCTGGTGTGAACAGTGTGAACGATACTTCTAAGGGAGAGAGTAGTATAAATAATAGATAATAGGAATATAGGGGTATAGGGATATATAAGGGTATATAAGAGAATAAGGCCCTATAGGGAATAGGTACGGATTCGAACGTTCACACTGTACACAGTGACGTTAAGTCGTTGTATGACAATAGTTAAGTGTGAACGATACCCTGTTTTGGGCGTTCACAGAGCGTTCACAGTATCGTTCACACCTGATTTTTCGGTGTGTGATGAAGTCATGGACACCCGAACCAACCGCCTAATAATGCGTTTTTAGTGTGATAATGAGGGTGTGATGATACAATCGTTACAATCGTTAGATTGGGCCATAACTGCGTAAGTGCCAATACGTCCATGAGTTACGTCACATGACTTTTTTAAGTGCCTATCAAATAAGGACTTATGGAATCGTATGTTTCATTCGATTATCGGACGTTATGTGCGTAAGTCCTTATATTATGTGTGAAACCACAACATATAGTACGCCTTGCGTATAAAAACACTACCCATAGACAATGTTAGTATCCTGCCAAAATGGCAGTCTTACAATCGTTACAGTCCCACTGCCAATATGGCAGGTCACAGCAACACTGCCAATATGGCAGACCCCGCCGGTATCACCCTTCGATTCGGGTTGGCGACCACCGGCAGATGCCTACTCGCTCGACGTCACCCGAAAATTTTTTCCCTACCTGCACAGTTTGTACAGTTTGGACACCCTGACAGAAAAAATTTTGGAAAAATTTACGATTTCGTGACACAAACCCGAACTTTTGCAGTATATATAGAGGCAACTCATTTTTAGATGAAAACAACGCCGGGGGCATAACGACCCCCGGAGCCTCTCTGGAGTGATAAAATGCCGTGTAGTGGACGAAAACACACACCGATAGTCAGTGAGAAACAGCGGAGATTGTTTGGGCACTGGAAATCACACCCGGAATCGAGACCGAAAGGTATAACTGCGGAAGAGGTTGGTAGACACTTGGCTGAGTCCGGGGGCAAGGACCTCGTAGAGACGACAAAACGACGCATGAGGAAGACGTTCGGATGAGTAAAGAGACGGAAATAGTGGAACAGATAAGGCGTGAGGCCGGACAACGGGGGACGTGGCAGGAGATGTACTGCACCTTGAACCGGATACGTATGTTGGCCGAGGAGTTGGCTGGTGAACTGGTTAGACCGATTACTTGAGAAATTATTGAACTGGTTTCCTCGTTTGAAACTTGTTGACCCTGATGAGAACGGATTGCGTATTACGTTGGGCCATTGGCAGAGAATATGTGGTCCGGGGTGGTATTGGGTGTGGTTGATTGTTCAGCGATTCTACACCCTGACCGTGACTCCGATGGTAGTTGATGTTAGACCACAAAGTTTGTTGACGAAGGACGGCAGGAACATGGTGGTGGGGGTGGGAATCCGTTACAGGGTGAAACAGGTTGCCCCTGCGATTCTTGCGGTAAACGACTACGAGAAGTCGATTCAGGTGTTGACCTTGGGGTTACTTGCGGAATACATCAGTTGTAGGGATTATAACGATTGTAGGGATATTACGGTCCTTAACGAATATGTGATGAAACGAATACGGGAAGAAGCACGGGGTTGGGGTCTTGAAATCCAACGGGTGTATGTGACAGACTTGGGTGTGGCGACGAATATCAGACTCCTTACGGATGCAACGAGGATTATATGAAACTCAAAATTGTAGAAGTCACATGGCTGGACGCATACTCCGAGGCCGGATGGAAAGATATAGATAAGATGAGTATGGTTCCTCTGCCGGTGATAACCTCGGTGGGATACCTGATAGAGAAAAACGATAGAGTAGTGAGACTGGCACACAGTATCAACACTGACCAGTGCGATTTTACGTTAATCCCTGCGGGCACGGTTAGTAGAGTTAGGACGATTGGCCGTGTTGATTTATAGTATATTGTTTTTGCTATATGTTGGTTGGTTTTGGTGCGGCCTGTTGGCCGTTGGTATTATAATGTTTGTCGATACGGTTCTGCGTGGACAGAAGATAACGAACCACGATTGGGACGAACTCGGATGGGTGTTTCTTAGGGGTCCGATTAGTTTGTATTGGCTGATTCAACTCTGGAGATTCCTAAGATAATGTTAAGTGAACAAGAAGTCCATCGAATCTATGACGGATTCGCTGTTAAAGACATGAGTTTTGATGACTTTCGTAAGGAAGTCAACAAATTAACTAATCCGGCATCGGCGGCAACCGAACTCGCTAATATGAGAAAATCAGTTAAGATAAAGGGGAAAAACTAATGGAAGGTTATTTGTCAGATAACGCTGGTAATATATCGAGTCCGACACCGGAGTCAAGCCAGCCAAAAACGACTCAGACCGCTCAGGTGTGTACCGGCCAGACAGCGGGTACTGATTACTCGTTGACGGTTACTGCCGGACAGAAGTATCGGTTTACGGCACAGTTGACCGGCGGGTTTAAGTTCGGTCTTGCAACGGTGGCTACCGGCAGTGAGGCGAATATACGGTGGTGTTGTCCGTTGGGAAAGAGCATAGAGATTAAGATACCATCAGGTTATACGACCTTACACGTAACACCTGATACCAGTTCAGCTATTGGGTTTCTCGTGGAACTGGAGCAGTAACCGATTTTCGTTAATCATAGTCAAGGGGATTAAC
>Ga0307379_10012412_pt1 | contig 11108 bp, 19 predicted proteins | sample UN2MG_FD_202237 | JGI IMG/M metagenome (GOLD analysis project Ga0307379, IMG submission 202237) | Soil microbial communities from Risofladan, Vaasa, Finland - UN-2 | ecosystem: Environmental > Terrestrial > Soil > Coastal area > Acid sulfate soil | place: Finland: Risofladan, Vaasa | collected... | reverse complement strand
TGCTCATCCATGGGATGCCTCGACTACCAGGGCACTTTCCGTGACATGGCTTTGCTTTGCCGGGCGCGCAGCATCACGTCGTCGCGGGCCTCCCGTTCGGTCATCCCCTGCGCCATGAGCAGGAGCACCGAGACGTGAAGCGTGTCCTGCTCCGTCGGGCTCACCTTGTCCAGCAAACTGCGGCACAGCTTGCGGCGCTCCTTGGCGTCGAGGTCATCGAAATCCATCACGAGGATCAGGAGGGTCACGGCACCGTCACTGATGGCGGCCACGGCTTGTGGTCGGCCGCGTCGGCCCGCTTGATTCCAGTCTTGTCCCCATGTCAGTCCTTCTCCTCGTGCTCTTGCTGGAGTCGCTCCATCTCCTCCTTGGACACCTCGACCATCTCCACCATCCCCTCAAGCTGCCAACTCTCGGGTTTCCCGATGATCTCGTGGCAGAGGCCCTCGATGGCCTCGAGAGCTTGGCCCCCGAGCACGACCTTGAACTCGCCCCCCTTCTGGCGGCTCAGCGCGACCATCTGCAAAAACATCATCGCCAAGTCACGCGACGGTTTCATGGTGTGGTGCATGCACAGGCTCCAGCCGTCACGGAACACGCCCACGAGGACGTCCTGCGTCTCCTTCTCGACGCTGTCGAGGCCGATCTCCTCGGCCCACTCCTTGATGGCGTCGCCCATCCCCTCGTGCAGCACGTGGGTCTCCTGTTTGATCTCGTCGGTCATGCCAGTCGCGCCTTCCATTCATCGAACAATTCATCGAACCGCTCGGGCGAGAGGGGCCCCTGCTTCTCGGTCGGGGCGCTCGGCATCTCGACGGGGGGGTCGTAGGGGGGCCCGGTCACCATGACGGAGTCGGAAGGGCCGTCGATCGGGCGCACGTAGTGCCAGCCTTGGCGCTCCGTCATCTCGTACTCGGAGCCCGGAACCAAGATGATTTTGGCGCTCTGCGTGTCCCAAGCCGGGGGGTCGGTCATGGCGTCGGTGTCCGGGTCGAAAGCAGTCCCGGCAACGCCCATCTCGTAGCGGCCGCTCACGACGCGCACCGCCGACGGCCACGGGTGGGGGTGGAACAAAGCGTCACTTTCCCTGCAGGGGTGGATGCGGTGCAGGAACACGCGGAAACTCCCGTGCTGAATCCACAGGCGCTCCACCCTCGGCGGGTGGTACGTGACGTGGACGGACTGCCACTCGTCCCGGCGCTCCAGCAACCTGGGCAGGTCGAGCTCGATCACGTTTCGCAGTACCGACAGCATCGTTCCCTCCTTCTACGCCACAGCGCCATGTGCGGACCGCGCGAGCCCCTGAGGGGTGCACGCGGGGTCGCCCGGCGTCAGGCGGTTCGGGGGCTTGATCCCGGCCTCAGGGCTCCTCGGCCAGCCGTGCGCCGTCCCGGAGGGCCTCCACCTGCCTTCGGAGGTTCTTGATCTCCTCCTGGTGTGCGGCCAGCACGTCCCCCTGCTGGCTCACCAGCGTCATCAGGTCCGTCAGCTGGGACCGCAGGATGGCAGTCTCTGTCACCGTCGCGGCCGAGAACGGCACAGCCGTCGCCGTCTTCCCGCCGGTGCCAAACTTCCCGATGGGTCTGGTCTGGGGCATCGCCCCATCATACACGGAGGGGCGCCCAATCTCTCGGACGCCCCTCGATCTTCACGAACGGTAGCTAGCCCTTCGGGGGTTGGCTGGGCTGCGACTGCTGCACGGGGGGCACGGCCGGGGCGATCGGCGTCTTGGTCGTGGTCGGGACGACGGGTTTGCCGCCTCCTCCGGCCGCGCCGTTCGACCCGGTGCCCCCCGTGCCGCGGACGGTGTCCACGACGGTCTTGGCCACGTTGACGGCCCCCATGACCGCGCCCACGTCCAGGTTGTCCATGAAGCTGCCGATCAAGCCGGCCGCTCCTTCGCCCTGCACGATGCGGCTGCGCACCTTGTCCACCTCCTCCAGCGTGGTCAGGGCCCGCACCTCCATCTTCTGGTAGATGGCGACGCTCGCCCGCGCGGACTCGATGCGCACCTCCTTCTCGGCCGAGATCGCCAGCTGCGCAAGCTCGAAGTCCTGCTGCGCCTTGCCGTACTTATCGCGGGCCTCCAACTCGGGCTTCACGACCTCCTCGATGCGTCGCTTGTCGACGTCGACCTCAGCCCTCTTGACCTCGATCGGAATCATCTCCCGGGCCTTCTGACCCTCGGAGCGCGCGATCTCGGCGTCCTTCTCGGCCTCCGCTTTCTTCTTGATGGCTTCCGCGTCGGCGTCCGCCGCCGTCTTGCGAGCCGCGGCGTCGCGCTCGACCTTGACCGCCGCGGCCTCGGCGTTTCCGGTCTCGATGGCGATCTTCTTCGCGGCGTCGGCTTGCGCGGCGATGACCTCCTGCTGCTTCGCACGCTCGGCGGCCTGCACGACCTTGACCGTCTCGATCTCCTCCTGCTTCTCCTGACGGACCTTTTCGGCCTGCGCCAACTCCGACTGCTTCTCGGCGCGCTCCTTCTCGGCCAAGGCGATCTGCGCCTCCTTGTTGCGCGTGGCGACCTCGATGGCCTGCTGCTTCTTCTGGGACTCGACCTCGATGGCCTGTTCCTCGCGCTTCTTGGCGACCTCGATGGCCTGCCGTTTCTCGACCTCAGCGAGCTCGACGGCCTTGTCGGCCTCGATCACCTTCTCCTTGGACTCCCGCTCCTGCTGTGCCCGGATCTTCGCGACCTCCGCGGTCTGCTCAGACTCAGCGCGCTCCTTGTCTTGGTCCAGGGTCAGCATGGCCTTGCGCGTCTCGACGTCCTTGCGCTTGCGCGCCTCCTCGCCGTTGCGGACGAGTTCGTTGGTCTGCGTCTTGTTGGTCTCGGTGATCAGGGCGCTGGTACGCATCCCCTGCGCATCGAACACGTTGTTGGGGTCGAGGTGCTCGCTGTTGGTCTGGTCCAGGTGCGAGATCGCGGCGTCCTCCAAGTCCAAGCCGTTGTGCTTGAGCGCCCCCGTGCACATCTTCGTCACCTCCTCCATGAAGGCTTTTCGGTCGGAGTTGAGCTCCTCCAGCGTCTTCTGTGCCGCGACGGAGCGCAGGGCCGAGATCAGCTTCTCTTGGATGAGAGCGGTGACCCCCGCCGAGTTCATCTCGTCACCGAACGAGCGCGACGCGGCCCCGATGGCATCCTCGTCGGCGGCCACCTTGACGTAGAACTCGGCGATGATGTCGACGCGCAGCTTGTCGCTGGTGAGCAACGCCTGCTTGGCCGTGCGCTCGATCTTCACCTTGAAGGTCTTGAGGGAGACCCACACCACCTCGTGCAGGAAGGGGATGACGATCGCGCCCCCGTCCTTGATGATCTTGAACCCGCGGCCCGTGCGAACGAACGCCGTGTGGGCGCTGGTCTTCACGTAGAGTTTCTTGAAGATCCAGAGGAGGCCGATGCCGATGACGAGGGCTCCGCCGATGCCGAGCATGGCGAAGGTCGCCCCGAGCGGGACCGGGATGCCGGCCACGGGGAGGATGATTGGGGCCGCGAGCAGGAGGATGCCCACGAGGAAGAGGAGTGCAAGTGCCATCTGTGTGTTCCTTTTTGTCTGTGCTGGGGGTCAGGTGCCGAGGACGGGGCGCACGGTGTAAACCTTGGTCTCGGGGTCGTAGTCGAGCACTTCGACATTCATGCCGGGCTCGAGATCGTCGGTCTCGCACGCGCAGGCGAGCCGGTGGACGGTGCCCCCTTGGTTCACGTCCGCGTAGCGGCTCGTGAACATGGTGGCGCGCAGGCCGACAAGGTCGGCCTTGGACACGACGTGCGTCTCGGACGCGGGGATGTGCTTGATGATCAACCGGGCGATCCGGGTGGTCAGGAAGATCATCACCACGAAAGCGATGCCCACCCACAGCCAGCCGAGCCATCCCGTGTCGAGGCCGAGGATGCTGGCTGACGCCAGACTGCACGCGATCCCGACCACGCCGAAGACGATGCTCGCCACCATCACGAGGACGGTGAACGGGATCTGGCCCAGGTCGAGGAACCCCAGGATGCCGTGACGGGCGCCGTCGCCCCCGGCGTCCCCGGTGCCCCCGTCCCCCATGTCGGCGTCGCCGTCCAGGTCCAGGCCTCCCGTGGCCGCACCGATGGCGATCATCACCCCCACGAAGATGGAGACCAGGAAGAGGGTGTTGTGCCAGGCGAGAAAGTTGATCATTTCTGTTCTTCCAATCCGAGGTGTCTCATGTACGCGGGCCGCGTGTCGGGGGGCGTCTCCGGGTCGGCAGGCGCGGGCTCGCGTCGAGGCTCGGGCTCATGGGGTGAACCATAGCTCGCGGGGGTTTGTTCCCGGGTTTCGACGGGCGCTTGGCTGAAGAACAGGGAGGTGTCGGGCGCCCCGTCCCAGAGCCTCTGGAGGTCGTCCTGGGCCTTCCCCATCTGCCTGTCGACGCGGCCCGTCATCTCCTCGAACCGGCGCTCGGCATCTTTCCACCGTTCCTCGGCGTTCGCCCCCGCGCTGCCGCTGTTCACCACGCCGATGCGCACGCCCGGGGAGCCGCTCTCACCGGCTTGGAGGGTCACGTTGCCCCCGGTGCCCCACCCTGATTTACGGGCCTCGGACGTGTAGACGACGGAGCCGTTCAGGTCCTCCCACGGGATCGTGAACGACTTCTTGCACGTCTTGCACTCGACCTGGATGGCAGCGAGGCCGGTGCGGTCCACGGGGAAGTAGATCGCGTACGCGCCCTTGGTGGGCTTCATCGTGGCCATGCACTTGCAGAACGGGCCCTTGAGCCGGATGTGCAGGGTGTCGAACAGCTTAGGCACCGGGGGCGTTCCCTCCGGCGAACCGGGGAGGGAGGGAGGTTATTCCCTCACCACCCACGTTTCCGCTTCTGCTCCTCGCAGACCTCCACGAACTGTGCCCACGACGAGATGTACTCCAGCTCCTCGAACGCCCGCAGGGTCGCGGCGCTCGTGTGCGTGGTCTTGTGGGCGCGCTGGAAGTCGTCGCCCTTCTCGGTGAAGTACGTGTTGTACGAGCGGTTCGGGTTGGGAGGCTTAGGCATCTCACGTGACTGCTCCCGTCGCGCGCCACAACGTGCTGCGTGGGGGGTCATCGGGAAGCGCCTCGAGGCGCCCCACGGGCTCGATGACGCCCTGATCTTGTGCCTCCTGAAGGCGGTCGTGGACGTAGTGGCCGATCCTGTTGGTGCGGTCCCACCATTTCCGGGTCCCCGTCTCGTGGTAACCATCGGGGGTCCCGACGAAGAAACTCACGAGGTTGCCCATGCGAAGAAGCGGCACGTCGCGCACGATCTTCACCGCGCGCTCGCGGACCACGTTGCGCAGGTCCCGGGAACGCAGGTCGGCCGCGTGCAGGTCCAGGTGGTGCTCGCCCAAGGCGTCGGAGTACCGGGCCGCCCGCTCTGCGTTGTAGGTATCCAGGGCCTCCTCGTCGATGGACTCGGAGACGCGGAGGAGCCACCCCCGCGCCACGTCCTCCGGGCGCCAGTCGTAGAGGGGGAGGGCCCAGTTCCAGGGACGCCGCGTGCGGAAGAGGATGCGTCGCGCCCCTTCTTGGACGATCGCCCGGTCCCCCAACTCGATCAGGACGTCCCAGTCGAAGGCCACCTCGTAGGTCCCGGCCTCCGCGGCTGTGGCTGTTGGTTGCACGCCCGTTCTACTCCCGTAAATTCACGAAAGCTATTTTCACGAAAGCCGCGGGGCATCCTCACGATCCCCCGCGCCGTTTCATCACGCAGAAGGCGCTGGCGTGGCTATTCTTCTCGTCGGCCTTCACGCGGACCCGGAAATTCGATTCCAACTCGAACCGCTCCATCGGGTCCTCGGGGAAGAACGTGTCCCCGGGCCCCTCGTACTTCACCTCGGTCAGGTAGAGCCGGTCGGCCAGCTGGAGGCCGGCCTCGAAGACCGAGGTCCCCCCGATCAGGAACGCCTCCAAGTCGTCGGGGATGGTCGCCAACGCCTGCTCCAAGGACTCGCACACGTCGGCCCCCGCAGCTGCGAAGTCGGGGTTGCGGGTCAGGATGATGTTGCGCCGGTTCGGGAGCGGTCGGAACTTCGCCGGGATCGACTCCCACGTCTTGCGCCCCATGATGACCGGGTGGCTCGTGGTGAGCTCCTTGAACCGTTTGAGGTCGGCACTCAGCTTCCACGGGAGGTCCCCGTCGAGACCGATGATCCGGTCCTTCTCACTCATCGCCACGATCATGCTCAGCATAAATGCACCTTTCTACGGGAATCCGATTTTGACGATGCGCCAGACGACGCGGAAGGGCCACGCCACGAGGGAGATCAAGAGCCAAAACCACAGCCGCGCTTGCACGTCGCTCCGGGCCGCGGTCACGAGTTTGAGGGCCCGGTCGATGTTGTTGGCCATGCACAATTTGGCGATGTGATTCCAGACCTGCTGCCTGTCGATGCGGACGGGCTCGAGGGCCTCCATCACGTCGCCCTCCAACTCGGTAAATGACGCGCCCGACCGCTCCCCTTTCCGGAACCGTTCAAGGGCCTGCTCGACGCGGTCCCAGTTGTCCTTGGTCTCGGTGAAAAACAGGCCCATCAGATTTCCCTCCACTTTTGGAAAAAGAAAATGCAGGAGGAGACCTCGCGCTCACCATTCTCGTAATCGGCCTGCGACGGGCACCGGTGCAAGGGGTCCTTGATCCCGCACATCTCGCCCCTGACCAGGAGGGCGCCGTACCTCAGGTCCACCAAGAGACTCCCGGGGAACCGGGGTCGCTCTTCCGGGGGCCCTTTGTAGGAGTTGAGCCGGGACAGGTACGTCACGAACCGGAGGGCCGCGCCCCCACCGATCAGGCTGCCTTCGATTTTGAGCATCCAAGGGGCGTCCGGGTAGTGGTACGACGCCTGCACCATCCATTTCGTGAGGGTCATCAGCGGCTCTGACGAGCACCCCCCTCCCTCCAAATCCTCCCAGAGGGCCAGCACCCCTTCATGCCCCGTGTGGAGAAATTCGGAACCGTGACACTTGGCCACGTCGTTGCGACTGAGGAACCAAGTCTCACGCCAGTGATCGCGCGCGGCCGCCCATCCTTTGGCGGCCCCGAGGGCCTCGGCCGACAACGGCGCGATCCCCTCGTGCTCGGCCCACTGGTCGAAGAGGCTGCGCTCGTGGTCTTGGTCCCACGGGGGCCGTTTGGAAAGCGCGATCTCGCGGTCCAGAATCTTCACCTGGGCGAGCAAATCAGCGCGTTTCTGCTCGAGGTCGCTCATGTGTCATTCTGCTCCCGCTGCTCCCTGATCATGTGACGCAGGGCGGTCACCACCTCCTGTTGGATGTCGGGGTGGGGCCGGGACATGCCAACCTCCCACCGGCGCAGCAGCGCCTCTGGATGCCCGAGGGCGTTCGCCACGCCCGGGCGATACAACTCTGACAGGGCAGCTTCGACCACGAGGGGGAAACACGGCTCGCCCTTCTCCCACAACTTGACCTGCGTCTCAAACGAGTAGTGCACCCGAAGTTCGCGGCACAACTTGAAATAGGCGTCGTCCGTCTCGGTGACCGTCTTGCCCCTGCGCGCGAGGTCGAGGACCGCCTCCATCTCCCATCGTTTCGGGGCACGCTCCACGAGCCAGGGGTACTTCTCGGCCAATTCAAGGAGCAGCTGGGGGCCGAGCAGCTGGAAATTGAACAGCATGGCGGCGACGTCGGCCACCTCCTCCTTGCTCGTTTCGTCCAGGTTCACGGCCCCGTGCCGTCCCAGTCCAGGATGCCCAGGCGGTCATCGATGCGCCACTGCTCCTGAGGCGTCCGTTGGAGGTAGTCGTCCGGGCGCCAGCCGCCGGGGGTCTTCTGGCCCGGGAACTTCTCCTCGCGCTCCTGGGGTTCCTTCTTCTCGTCGGTCACTCGGTCCCCTTCGGGCGCGGGCCCAGGATCTCCGTGAACTGCAGCACGAGCTGCTGGGCATTGTCGTTGTTCAACTTATCGACGTTCTCGGTCTTGTCGAGGATGCGGCCGTGCTCGCGCTCGGCCATGAACTGCTTGAGCACCGTGAGTTTCTGCATCCTCTCGAGGGGGGGTTTCTCGGACGAGTACTCGATGTCCTCCATCTGCTGCGTCGCCACGATGAAGATGCCGAGCTCCATCACGCGCATCTCCAAGTCCGAGATCTCCTCCATGATCTGGAACACGACCGCGAGGGGGTGGGTGTCGGGGACCTTCTCGTCCTTCTTGAGCCGATTCACGATGTCCAGCAGGGCGATGTTGAGCGCCTGTGCCTCCCGCCGGATGCGGGCCTCGATGGCCTTGTCCACGTCGTCCTTCGTCGCGTACCGGTCCGCGAGATCCTTGCCGATCTGGCCGACCATCCCGCCGATGCGGCGGTCGACCTCGGCCGCGATCTTCTGTTCGATTTCCTCGTCGGTCATGCCGATGTTTCCTCCGGGGCCGTGATCTCGCGCCACCGGAGGTCGCCCACGGCTTGCCGCACCTTGGCCATGTCGCCCTCGATCCTGCGCACGCGGGCCTGCTCGTGCTTCACCTCGTCGAGGAGTTCGTTCACGCGCACGCTGCTGTTCTCGGAGACGCGCTTGAGCCGGTCGCGGTCCTCCTCGACCTTTTTCTGTTCTTTCAGCGCCTCCTCGAGCCCGCTGGTCGCCTCCTTGAGGTCCTTCGCCATCTGCTCGATCCTCGATGCTTGCTCGGCCCGGTGGCTACCGGTCTCGTAGCCGAGCAGGAACTGCGCGCGGCGGCATCGGTGGCTGCGGTTCACGGAAAGCGTCGACGCGTAGTTGTAGTCGGTCGATCCCTCCCTGGGGTTCGGGTTGGGCTCTTGGTCGTAGGCCACCTCGAGGTGGTCCTCCTCGTACACAGCGAGGATCTTCCAGCCAGACCCGGTGAGGGCGTCGAGCTCGTGTGCCTCGGCCACCCTCACGGGGCCGGCCCATTTCACGATCAGGGCGTTGAGGTTTTCCATGTGGGGTCTCCTGACCCTTCTACTCGAAAAGATCGAAGAGGCCCCCCTCGGGGCGCTCGTCCTGGTCTTCGTCGCTGGGGGCGTCGCACACGGATCGGGCGATTTTGGCCCAGGGGAGGCCGTCCTCGCGGTCGAGGGCGTCGCCTCCCACGAAAGATCGACCCAGGCGACGGCAGGCGAGACCAGTGGTCCCTGATCCCACGAAGGGATCGCAGACCATCTGGCCCTCGTCCGAGAAGCACAGGATCACGTCCCGGGCAAGCCGGTAGGGGAACCGGGCCGGGTGGTCCGTCCCCTCCAGCTCGGTCGCGCCGCTGCGCCCGTGCCCTACGGCGCCGTACTCCCATACGGTGCCCCGGTGCTTGCGGTCGTAGGCGCTGGCGTACCGGGAGTTGAGGCCCCCGTCCACGCGCCTGTTAGTCGCCGTGTGGTGGTCCCCGATGGCGTGCTTGGCCTCCTGGGAGATCCTCTCCTTGCGGAAGGTGCCGCGCTCGCCCGGGCGCTGGAACCAGAACATCGGCTCCCAGTCGTTTCTGAAACGTCCGACGTAGGCGCCCGGCGCCCCCTGCCGGTAGAAGCACAGGCGGTCCACGAAACGCAGCCCGACGCGCTCGGCCCAGTCCACGGCGATCTTGAAGGGTTCGAGCCCGCGCTCGCTGCCCACGTTCCTGCGGTCGCGCACGGGGGCGTCCACGTTGAACAGGCAGTGGCCCCCGGGCTTGAGGGCCCCGAACACCGCGTCCCCGAGGTGCCGGTAGTCATCGAACGTGAACGACACATCCTCGTTGTAGGTGCGTGCGTCGCAATAGGGAGGGCTCGTGAAAATGAGGTCGGCGCCCCCGAGCTCGCGGCAGCGGGCCAGCGTTGCGCCGAACTCCCGTTTCTCGATCTCGAAAGTCACTTGGGTTTCCCGGCCCTCTGGAGGTCGCTCTCCGCGAACGTCGTCCAGCCCCCCTCGGACCAGCTGACGAATGCGAGGCGGCTGCCCCCGACCTCCATGAAGCCCGAGACGGTCCCGACGCGGTTCTGGAGGAGGCCTTCGGACGTGACGCGCACGACGTCGCCGGAGCGGAGAGACGGGAGTGCGGGGAGATCTTCGGGCTCTGGGGGTTTCGGTGACATGGGCAGCGTGAAGAAAAGCCCCGCGGTCGTGGCCGTCGTCGCGGTCGTCAACGTGAACGTCGCGGTGCTCGATGCGTTCGTCCAGGAGATCACGGCAGGTTCTCCCGGGTTGCGGCCGCCTGTTTCAGGAGGTCTCTCCAAGCTCGGGCGACGACGGCCGGGACGACGGCGTTGCCGAGGGCACGCACTCGGTCCATCCGAGCGGGTAGCCCATCAACGCCTCGATGAACGGCGGGTAGAGGACCGCCTGCATCTGTGAATCCTCGCCATCTTCCTTCCTCGCATGGAGCTGGCGGGAAGACGGGTCGATCTGTCCCTGGAAGGAGAGGAACAGCCGCATCGCGTCGGTCAGCGCCATGCAGCCCGGCTGCGTCGACGTGTGCCTCGCGGCCCCGAAGGCGTCCGTCGTCACCGGGGTCGGCCACACCGTCGGGTAGTACATCTCCCCCGGCGTCTCGTCCCGGGGTGGCTCGAAGAAGTCCGTCAAGCTGGTCTGGTCGGTAGGCGAGGATGAAGAGCCGCGGACGTCGGTGGGGAGCCCCGACATCGAGAGCTCGATACACCCCCCATTCAGCATCGAACCCCTCTTGGGCCAGGTCCCAGAGAACGTGGTGGAGTCCCCCGTGTGCCAGGCCCGGGACATTCTCCAGGAAGACGGCTCGTCGGGGTCGCGCGTCGCGAACGATGCCGGCGATGAGTGGCCAGAGCCACCGGTCGTCGTCGGTCTTGTTGCGGGCTCCGCCGGCGGCCCAAGGCTGGCAGGGGAACCCTCCAGAGACGACATCCACAATTCCACGCCACGCTCGAGCATCGAAGGACTCGAGGTCATTCCAGATAGGGCCTTCATCCAGCCCTCCGTCACCCATGCGCGATGCCAGGACTGCTGCCGCATAGGCTTCCCTCTCCACGTAACACACGGTGCGGATTCGAGGGCAGGCGGCTCGGAGCCCGATGTCGATCCCTCCGATCCCGGAGCAGAGGGAGACAGCATTGATGGGGGTATGTGCAGCCATGCCATGCTCGGTCACTTTTCGGGGTCGGTCAGCATCCGCATGACGCGTTTCTTGAAGATA
>Ga0307379_10012410_pt1 | contig 11110 bp, 9 predicted proteins | sample UN2MG_FD_202237 | JGI IMG/M metagenome (GOLD analysis project Ga0307379, IMG submission 202237) | Soil microbial communities from Risofladan, Vaasa, Finland - UN-2 | ecosystem: Environmental > Terrestrial > Soil > Coastal area > Acid sulfate soil | place: Finland: Risofladan, Vaasa | collected... | reverse complement strand
AATACGGTAAACTTACAATGAAAAAAATGAACTGATTAACAGACACAACGGAGAAGCGCGAATGTTTCGGGGAAGAATACAGCACCGCCGTTTGGAATTAAGACAGAATGGGTGTTGTGGTGCTAATATGGAATAATGGAATAAGTTTAATCCCAAAAGGGATATAGGGGATACCCTTTACATTTGCAGTTTAAGAGTTGTGAGCATTTTAAGCCGGAATGCAACACAGCCAGCGTGAATCGGATTGCAATACTTCGCAACTACTCAAGTTGTTAGGTTTAGGATTCAGGGTTCAATCTTCATTCTTGCCTGCCATCGGCATGGGGTTTCTAACCGTAAACCGTGAAACCGTGAACCTGAGTAGTTACAATACTTTTAACATAAGCGGGATAGCGACAAAGGTGCCTATTGCGCTGCCTAAATTTGTCAATACCACGACCAGAAGAATCTTGGTTACCTTGTTTTGCCGGAAGCCTCTTATGGTAAGGATGTCTTCTGACAGGTTTTCAAAATCTTTGACCTTTGGCTTTCTTGAAAAAGCCTCAACCAGTCCTGAAACCCATCCCGCGGCTATCATTGGATTTAAGGATGTTAAAGGAGCTGCCAGAATCGAAGACAGAATCGTCAGTGGATGGGCAAAAGCGATTGTTGCTCCAAGCCCTGCCATCAGCCCGTTTGCCGCTATCCACCAGATTATCATCTCAGTGCCTGCCTTAGAGCCGCCGTAGAAAAAGCCTAAAATAAAGAGAGCCAGTATAGATAAAGGCAAAATCCATTTAAAAATGCGCATAAACATGCCGACTGGGGGGATCTTTTCAAGAGCGTTAATATCTGTATTTACTTCCCAGTATTTTTTTATGCCCGGTACATGACCTGCGCCGACAACCGCCACTATTCTTTTACCCGGCGCTGTTTTGATCTTATGAGCAAGATATCTGTCCCTTTCATCAATCAGGATATCTCTTAAAGCAGGAAGCGATTTTTTAACATCTGCGAGAAGAGTTTCCAGCATGTCCTCCTGTTTCATTTTTTCAATATCTTTTTCGGAAATTTCATCAATTTCTCCTGCAGATAAAATAACTTGAACCAGTATTTTCAGCTTGTCCCAAAGAGACATAACACGCCAGGTTCTTGACAGTGTAATACGGATATCTCTGTCCGCAAGATGTATTTGTGCTCCAACCTTTTCCGCTGTTTCAATGGCCGCTATCATTTCCGCCCCTGGTTTAACATCGAGTTTTTGAGCTATCCTTTTTTGAAATGATGCCATAAGCAGGTTGGAAAGAAGGAGAAAAGCTTTTTTCTCCTTAATAACTTTGATAATATCCATATTTTGCCATCTGTTCTTTTGCCGTATAGACTGGTATCTTGGTTCGCAAAGTTCGATGCAGACCGTATCAGGTTTTTCCTCCTCGATAACAGAGGTTACAAGATTTGCGCTTTCTTTAGATACGTGCGCCGTGCCTAAAAGTATGACCTCTTTGTCTTCAAAAGAAAGGAGATGTATATCGCTATTAATTACAGGGGCTTTCAAAAGCTTTTCCTTCAAGCCAGTTTTTTACAAAATGCTTTGTAATGCTGATATCCAGGCCGGCTTTTTCAGCAGCCTTTACAAGCCGGTCCATGATTTCAGACACTTTGTTTCTGTTTTCGATAAGAGCATAAATCTTTATACTCCGCTTAAAATAATTTGCCGCTGGTTCGTATTTGCCCTGGCTGAAATTGATATCCCCGATAGCGCTGAGATCATCGGCAATGCCTTTGTGAAAGCCTGATAAGCGGTCGGTATCCAGCGCGACATTAAAGAAATAAACAGCTTTTTCATAGGACCCGGTTTCACGCATCAGGGTGCCCAGAGCAAAATTTACTGTTGCATATTCTGACTGGTTGGCAGGATCAATATTAGCAAGGGCTGTGTTCAATATCTCTTCGGCGCGGCTGTATTCCTTTTTTTTGATAAAGAGTATGCCAAACTTGTTTAATATGTGATTAGCCGGAATAGAATTTTTTTGTGCAATATCTTCAGCCGACCTTAACACACCGGCAGCTTCTTCGAGCCTGTCGCTGTCTATCAGCACGGCGGATTTATTCGAAAGCGCCTGTACTAACCCGCTGTAATCCTTAATATCCTGATATATGCTGATGGATTCTTCAAAAAAGAGCAGGGAGCTGTCAATGTCTTCCATAATTCTGTAAATATTGCCGATATTGTTCATGCTCATGGCAACTCCGTCTAACTGGTCGGATGCGGCAAAAAGTTCATGCGCCCTGAAAAAGTGTTCCAGAGAACGCTTATAACATCCTTTTTGATACCAGGCGGTTCCTTTCTTTATTTCTTTCATGCCTGATATAATATGGTCGGGTTTCTGCTTCACAGCATTGCCGCCGGCGCATCCAAAGAAAAAAAGAACCGCGATCAAAATCACAAAAGTATTAAATCGTTTCATGATAGTCCTTTCAAAACAGTAACTGTTCAGCCGCCGATTTACGCTGATCATCACTGATATTTTTTCTTTTGTTGTAATAGTTCACAAAGTCGCCAACTTGCCTGCTGCAGGCAGAGATTATAAAATTTTTAATGTTCTGTGGTTTCTTTGTATTTTAAACTATCTGCGTTCATCTGTGTAAATCTGTGGCTGAATAGTTAAACAAAATATATTTTTATATTTTCGAACTTTTTACGAATTCATCAAGAACGATTTACCTGTGTTACCCGTTTAAAGCAAACCGCAAAAAAACCATCCATATTATTTATATGCGGACAGGTTTTTAAATATTGGTTTTTATTTACAAGAGAATATACATTTTTGGGCAAACCTTCAAGCTTATTATTTACAACAAACTCCGGGTGTTTATTTAAAAACCCTTTAACAACCTCTTCGTTTTCCTCAGGTTCCGTGCTGCATACAGCATAAACCAGGGTGCCTGACGGCTTGACAAGTTGCGCTAAATTATTCAGAAAGTTTATCTGCCTTGCTTTATAACGATTGAATCTATTAGCTGATATTGACCATTTCGCATCAGGGTTTCTTCTTAAAACACCCAAACCCGAACATGGAGCGTCTAAAAGAACACAATCAAATCCGGAAAAACCCATATATGAGAATTGCCTGTCAAACGGAATAGTAAGATCATAATTGCAGGTCGTTACAATTGAAATCCCAAGCCTTTTCATTTCAGACTCAAGCCGTTGCAGTTTATCGGCCTGATTATCCATGGCCAACAGCCTGCCTGTATTTTTCATCATCTGTGCGATATGCCCTGTTTTTCCCCCAAAACCTGCGCATGCATCTAAAACAGTATCTCCAGGCCGTGGGTTTAACAGACAGGCAACAAGCTGCGCAGCCTCATCCTGCACCTGGAACCAGCCGTCTTTAAAGGCTTTTATTTCAGGAATTGGCCTGTCCGGCTTAATAAAACGTATGCCGTCAGGAGAGTAGGTTGTATTTTCAATTTGCTGCACATAAGATGCAAGCCTTTTAGCCAGATCATCACGTGTTGTCCTGAGACTGTTTGTGCGGACAGTAATTGGAGGAATTGTATTTATTGCATCGCAAAGCGCTTTGGTCTCTTTTAGTCCAAATTGATTCAGCCATCGTTTTATCAGCCATTCCGGAAACGACTTTCTAACAGCAAGACTGCAGACAGAATTTTTATCAGGGTCAGGAAAAGGGATTTTTTTATATTCTCCGGCGGCTTTGCGCAAGAGAGCATTTGCAAACCCGGCAGCAGGGGAAGATGCAAATGACTTTGCAATTTCAACAGATGTATTGACCGCTGCGGAAACAGGTATCCTGTTTAAATAAATAATTTGGAAAAGACCAAGCCGCAGAATATTCATAACTGCGGGTTCTATCTTATCGATGCGGATCTTCGAAAAGTGATCGATTATCCAGTCAAGCCGGCCGCGCCATCTTAAAACCCCGTAAACCAGCGTATGAAACAAGGCCTGATCTCTTCTTGAAAAAGCTGTCTCTTTGTTTTGAAGTTCCCCGCCGCAAGCAGCGGGGAATCTTCGACCGTAAGGAAGTTTGCCGTTTTTGGATTCGCTCGCTAACCCCGCCGCAAGCAGCGGGGAATGCGCTCGCTTTTGCGGTTCAATATCTTCCAATATTCTATCCAGAGTACAGCGTCTTTTATCCAGGGAATTCAAGACAAACAACGCTGTCCTGCGAGGATCATGTTCCATAATCATTAAGCTGGGTAATTGCAAAAAAAATCCTTACCACAGAGATCACAAAGCACACTGAAATTTTCTATAAAAAAGAATGGTTTTCTCTGTGGTCTCTGTGTGCTCCGTGGTGAAAAAGGGTTAAGACATCTAACTCAGGATAGTGCCGACAGGCAGTTTAAATCCGCGCAGAAAATCTTTAATCAAAAGGCGCTTTCCGGATTGCCCCTGTATCTCCAGGATGGACAGAGCCCCTTTTCCGGTGGCGATGTGAAGTTCATCGGGAAACCCCCTTAATACAGTGCCGGGAGGAGTATCAACAGGCATAATAATGGGCTTTGAACTGAATATTTTGAGACGTGTGTTCTTGCAAAAAGTAAATGCTCCGGGCCACGGCGTCATTCCGCGTATAAAAGCCTCAAGTTTATCTGCGGCCATTTCCCAGTTTATATGGCCGTCCTTTTTTTTAAGCATCGGCGCATACGTGGCTATTGTGTGGTCTTGAGGAATGGGATTTATGTTGTCGGCTTCTATGGCTTTTAGGGTTTTTATAAGAAGATCAGCGCCAAGATCGGCCAGACGGTTGTGAAGTGTGGCTGATGTGTCATCAGGAGAAATTTGAGTTTTTGATGTAAAGAGGATGTCTCCTGTATCCAGACCTTCATCCATAAGCATCGCGGTAACTCCGGTCTCCTTTTCGCCGTTTATGACAGCCCACTGGATTGGCGCTGCCCCCCGATATTTTGGAAGAAGTGAAGCATGTATGTTTAATGCGCCGATTTTTGGCAGTTCTAAAATCCTTTTTGGAAGGATATGGCCAAAGGCCGACACAACAAACATGTCTGGTTTTAATCTTATCACATTATTTGCAAACTCGTCTGTTGTAATCGATACAGGCTGAATTACATCATATCCCAGATGCACGGCTGCCTCTTTAACAGGAGGAGAAACAGGCTTGCGGCCCCTTCCCTTTGGCCGGTCAGGCTGGGTTACCACTAAAATCACGTCATATTTATTGTTGTGAAGTGCAGTTAATGCGGGTACGGCAAAATCCGGCGTGCCCATAAATATGATTTTAATTTTTTTCTCTGTCTTTGAATTGGTCACTTTTTACAACGCCATTACTTTTGTTTTAATATCTTCTTGATACGTCTTTTATAAAGACCTCTTTTTAAACTGCTTATCCGGTTAATAAATAAGATGCCGTTTAAATGATCGATTTCATGCTGCAAGACAACGGCAAGGAGCCCATGAGCATCTATTCTCAAGGGCTTCTCTTTCCTGTCAAACCCTTCAACCAGAACAGAGGCTGAACGTTTTACATCAGCCCTGTAATCAGGAACGCTCAGGCATCCTTCGTTTTCGGAAATAGTAGTTCCTTCACTGGAAATAATTTTTGGGTTTATAAGAACATGCAAGGATCGCTTTTCATCTCTTGGCGAAATGTCGTAAACGATAATGCTTTGGTCAAACCCCACCTGTATGGCAGCCAGTCCCACGCCCGGAGCTTCATACATAGTGGAAGACATGTCTTCAATCATATCCTGAATCGTGCTGTCGATATTTTCTACGGGTTTTACAGGCCGGCTGAGAAATTTATCCGGATATGTTAATACAGTAAGTATCGCCATAATAAATTCGGTAACAGTTCACGGTTGTCGGTTCACGGTTCACAGTTTTTTTCTGTAACCGGATAGTTACTTGTCTTTTTCACGTTCATTACAAGAAGATATCTGCCATATATTAACACCCATTATCATTGCAGATACTAAACCGATAATTATTACAGGGACTATTTGAATTACATGGTTTACAAGTGTAAAGCCGACGGCTTCCTTTGCTGAAATCCCGAAAAGAGACAGGGCAAACACTCCTCCTGCTTCCCAGAGCCCCCAGTAACCGGGTACGGACGGAAGAGCGATAAACAGACAGATAATTATCATGACCGCCATGATCTCAAAATATGAAAGGCGTATGCCTGGGCAGCCAAGCGCCATTACATAATATGATAAAGCTGCAAGGCTCCATATAATAATTGACAGCACAATGCAAATACCCACCTTTTTTGGATTCTTAACCAAAATGAAACCTAAGGCAAAATTTTCTAAAAAACCTGTAAGAGGTGTGCAAATTCTTTCCCGCATCCGGTTTTTAAAATCACTGCTCATAAAAAAAAATACAGCCGGCAATGCCATGATCAATCTTTTTAAAATCTTTCGGGTTGCGGAAAAGTTGATTATTATTACCCCGACAATCAAGGCTGCGCTCAGCTTAAACATGCCTGCGCCGACAGCTAACAGTGTTTCTCTGTTTAGATGATACTTGCCAAAGGAAATATCAAGCGCCGGATCTATATGAACAAATGCAAACACAGTTATTGAAAACAGTATCAGAAGAATTATGTCAAACAACCTTTCTACTGCAACCGTTGCAAGGCCTGTAGAAAATGGAATATTATCCTTTTTCTGCAGAATTGCCGGCCTTGCCAACTCGCCGATCCTGCCGGGAAGGATGCAGTTTAACATAAATGCAATCATCATTGGATGAAATGCCTGCCAAAAGCTTACTGTGTGCGCCGCCTCAAGGATAAACCGCCATCTAATGGTTCTTATGACAAAACTAATTATGGCGATAAATACAGATGGTAATATCCAAAAATAATTTATTGTTGTCAGATAAGTTGCAAGATCGGCAAACGGAACCTTTCTAAATGACAGATAAAGGGCTAATCCTGACAATAATATTCCAAGAAGCAGAGAAATGATTATGTTTTTTTTTATACGCATAACCCACGGGTTATCAGGAAAGAATGTCGCGAGCTTTGTTGATGTCTTTTTTGATCTGCTCTGATAATTCAGAAATATTTAAAAACTTTTTTTCATCTCTGAGCCGTTTTATAAAATTTACGCGGATTTTCTGCCCGTATATATCATCATTAAAGTCGAGGATATGAGCCTCAACCGTAAAAACGTTGTCATCAAAAGTCGGGCTGTATCCGATATTGGCAACCCCTTTATATTTATTTCCCTTGCATTCAACAATAACCGCATAAACACCGGTTTTAGGGCTGAGCTCATCATAAAGCTTTATATTGGCGGTAGGAAAGCCGAGAAGCCTGCCCCCCCTGTCTCGCCCGGTCATAACCATGCCCCTTATCTGGTAATGCCTGCCTAAAAGTTTTTGGGATTCAGCAACTTTTCCTTCCGAGATCAGTTCGCGTATCCTTGTGCTGCTGATTTTATCTTCTGAATTCTTTGATATTTGAATCTCACTTACAACAATTACTTCAAAACCGATCCGTTCCCCATATGTTTTAAGTAAATTAAGGTTGCCTTCACGGTTTTTGCCAAAAGCATAATCTTCTCCAACAACAATGGCTTTCATGCCGATACGATCAACCAGAATTTCCTCTATAAATTCCTTTGCCGGTATTAAGGCAAATTCACGTGTAAAGGCTATACAGATAAGAATATCAATTCCGGCCTTTGCGATAAGCTCTGCTTTTTGTTCATACAGGGTTATAAGGGGTGGATGGTTGTTTTGTTTTAACACCCTGATCGGATGAGGTTCAAAGGTCATGGCAACAGACGTGCCGTCAAGCTCTTTGGCCTTTTCAATCACCTTTTGGAAAAGGGCTTGATGCCCTATATGCACACCATCGAAATTTCCGATGGTAATAACAGCATTTTTGTATGGATGGTCAATCTTTTCAAGATGTTCAATGACTTGCATTTTAATTTTTTCCAGCCTTTCATTTTTAATACGGAGTACACAGAGATCATAGAGAGAGACCTTTGCAAAACCATTGTTATCTGTCATTTCGACCAAAGGGAGAAATCTTAACAAACTTGAATCATTAAGATTTCTCGTCGCTTATTCTCCTCGAAATGACAAAATTCAAAGGTCTCAGAGAAAGCCGTCAATAAATCTTGACAACAAACAAAAAAGAATTTAGTTAAATTAATTCTATTAAAAAATCAACCCTTTTAATTTTGCAAAGGTTTCTTTGTGCCGAAGTGGCGGAACTGGTAGACGCGCTAGGTTCAGGGCCTAGTGGGTGTATGCCTGTGGGAGTTCGAGTCTCCCCTTCGGCACCATAATAAAGCAAAGGCTGTAATCATAATTGATTACAGCCTTTTTGTTTATTCCTTACCATAAAGCTTTGAAGACGGTCTCTCACAATTCCGCCCTTGCCTTCGGCTAATACTTTTGCTAATATGTCAAATATTAACAGGGTTCACATATAAGGGCTTTCACCCCATAAGTTCACGCCCATGCCGGGCGTACAAAATTCAATTCAGCAAATGCAGTAAGCCGCACCGCTGATCTTCGCGTTAGCCATAGCAAGCATGAATGAATATGTCTCATGATCACAACCATCAAATAAGCAATTACAATCGCGCCTTTGCTATTGGCGTTATGCTCAATGTCATTTTTGTTGTTATTGAAGCAGGCTATGGAGTCGCGGCAGGATCTTTGGCATTGATAGCTGACGCTGGGCATAACTTAAGCGATGTGCTAAGCCTGTTGATAGCCTGGGGTGCTGGTTTGCTGGCCACGAAAGCCGCAACAGAGAAAAGGACGTATGGTTTCCGCAAGGTAACGGTAATGGCTTCTTTGGCCAGCGCAATATTGCTGCTTGTTGCGCTTGGCGGCATTACATGGGAAACTATTGGCCGATTCTTTGATCCAAAACAGGTTGATGGAATGACCATTATCGTGGTTGCTGCCATTGGCGTTGTTATTAATACAATCACAGCCTTGCTTTTTGTATCCGGTCAGAAAGCTGATTTGAATATCAGAGGTGCATTTCTCCATATGGTCGCTGATGCTGGTATTTCACTCGGTGTCGTTGTGGCGGGCATAATCATCATGGTAACAGGCTGGTTGTTTATTGATCCTCTAATCAGTCTTCTTATCGTAGCTGTTATCCTTTTTAGTACCTGGTCCTTGCTTCGCGATTCGATGAATCTTGCCATTGATTCTGTTCCCGAAGGCATTGATATTGCTGAGATAAAAAGATACTTAACTGGCCTTGAAAACGTTTCTCAGATACATGATCTGCATGTTTGGCCTATGAGTACAACGGAAGTTGCTCTGTCCGTTCATTTGATTATAGTTGACGATTCCTTGAAAAATGATTTTCTGTCTAAACTCCATCAAGAATTACATGATCGTTTCAGCATAGAACACTCTACGATACAGATTGAAAGAAAAAATGATGATCCCTGTATGCTAAACAAGAATGAATGCATATAAAAGGGCTGTCCAAATAAATTGAGGAACCCTGTAACAAACTACGGGAAATGCGCTCGCTGTTGCGGTTCAAGACATGTCCAGCCACAAAAAAACAGGAGGCTAAAATGAAACAGAAGTTAGTCCTGGTCCCTGGCATAGCCGGAAATGAATATCTTTGGAAGTTTCAAATAAAACATCTTTCGGATATTGCAGATATTGTTGTGCCGGATGTTAGCAATTGTAATAGTCGAGAGGAATGGGTCGAGGCTGTTTTAAATTGTACTGAAGGTAAATTCGCACTTGCCGGTGCATCTATGGGAGGATGGGCATGTTTTAAAGTAGCCGCGGAGCATCCTGAAAGGGTTACAAAACTGGCTTTAATTGGAACATGGGCAAGACATTTGCCTGAAGTTGAAAAAGAGCAATATAAGATTTTAGAACGTATAAAAAACGGTCATTTTGACGAGTTTAAACAAGAATATCTTGATTATGTTTCAACAAATCTGGATTCCAGTAAAGATGAATTTATCAGACTTGTAAAAGAAGGTATGGAATTTGTTGATGAACAAGTATTTATAAATCATTTGGAATCGTATTTAGATGATTTTAACAGTGAGAAATTTCTAAACAAAATTAAGTGCCCCACTTTAGTAATAGCTGCTAAAAATGATCCTATATTTTCAGTTGAAGAACATGAACATATTACTAAATCAATTAAGAATGCTAAAATTGCTATAATTGATGATGCCGGACATCATATAATGTTTGAGCAACCTCAAGCTTTATCCACATTACTCAGATACTGGTTGATGTATTTTTAGTCTTAAAAGCTGTCAGACAGTTCAAAATGTTATTAACCACGATCAGGTCTTAAAAATAATTTTGTAGAGGAGGGACAAGGTGAATCGAGTTAATGTTAAAAATAATGTGACCTGGGTTGGCAAGATTGATTGGGAGTTAAGAAAATTCCATGGGAATGAATATTCAACGCACAGGGGTTCAACATACAATTCTTATTTAATCAAAGAAGAAAAGGTCGCATTAATTGATACGGTATGGGTGCCTTTTTCAAAAGAGTTTTTGGAAAACCTTACCAATGAGATTGACCTATCCAAAATTGATTATGTTATCGCAAATCATGCAGAAAGTGATCATAGCGGTGCATTGCCGGAGCTGATGCGTCATATTCCTGAAACACCGATATATTGTACCAAAAACGGCGTCAAGTCATTAAAAGGACATTATCACAAGGACTGGGATTTCAAGATTGTCAAAACCGGAGATCGGCTGAGTTTGGGTGAAAAGGAACTGATCTTTGTTGAAGCACCGATGCTCCACTGGCCTGACAGCATGTTCTGTTATCTTACAAAAGACAATATCTTGTTCAGTAATGACGCATTTGGTCAGCATTATGCTTCTGAATACATGTTTAACGATCTGGTTGATCAGTTTGAGCTGATAACGGAATGTATTAAATATTATGCAAACATATTGACTCCGTTCAGTAAACTTGTAGATAAAAAGATTAAAGAGGTTTTGTCTTTTAATCTGCCTGTTGAAATCATTTGCCCAAGCCATGGTGTCATATGGCGAGATAATCCTGTGCAGATAGTGAATAAATATTTAGAATGGGCTAATGATTACAAAGAAAATCAGATTACCATACTTTATGACACGATGTGGAATGGAACACGGGTAGTG
>Ga0307379_10012409_pt1 | contig 11110 bp, 5 predicted proteins | sample UN2MG_FD_202237 | JGI IMG/M metagenome (GOLD analysis project Ga0307379, IMG submission 202237) | Soil microbial communities from Risofladan, Vaasa, Finland - UN-2 | ecosystem: Environmental > Terrestrial > Soil > Coastal area > Acid sulfate soil | place: Finland: Risofladan, Vaasa | collected... | reverse complement strand
CGTCAGACGGTTCTCCTCCTTCGCAGGAGAAAAGAGACTCCGAAGAAGAGAAAGGACAGAAGGACCACGGTCGCCGAAGCAGGGAGGTCGAGGTAGAAAGCGGCCAGCAGTCCAATGACAACGGAGAGAGAAGCGACCAGGCATGAGAATATCAGTGCCTGCCTAAAGCTCTTAGCCAACAAGAGCGCCGCCGCCGCCGGGATGACGAGCAAAGCGGCGACCAGCAGGATGCCGACGACCTTCATCCCCAGCACCACCGTGACGGACGTCAAGACGGTTAAGATGAGATCGAGACGGGCCGTCTTCACTCCCGAGACTTTGGCGGATTCCCGGTCGAAGGTCAGGTACATCAACCGGTGGTAGTTGGCCAGGATAATGATGATGACCGAGACGGCCAGCGCCGTAGACAGACCGACCTCGAGTCGGTTGATGGCCAGGATGTCACCGAAAAGGTAGCTGAGCAAGTCGGCGTTGAAGCGGCCGGCGATAGTTGCCAGAGCGATCCCCAACGCCATCCCCACACTGCTGAAGATGCCGATCGCCGCGTCGCCGTGCAGACCGGCCTTCTCTTTGAGTTTCATGATCGCCAAGGACGCGAGAATGGCGACAACCAGGGCGGACGCCAGGGGCAGGACGTTCAGAAACAGCCCGAGAGCGACTCCACCGAAGGTGACATGGGCCAGGCCGTGTCCGATCATGGCTTCTTTGCGGAGCAGCAGGAAGAGTCCGAGGATCGCGCAGGCGACGGCGACGAACAGACCGGCCAGGAGGGCCCTCTGGAAGAAGCCGTAGCTGAAGAGCGCTTCCATCAGTCGATGCTCATCAATGAATGTGGGAGACGAGGTGGCCGGCGGCCAACATGGTCTTGAACGCCTCGGACCGGCAGAAGTCGGCGTGCGACCCGTGGTAGACCAGCTTCTGATTGAGGCAGGCCACTTTGTTGACATGCTTGTTGACGATCCCGATGTCGTGCGTCACCAGGATAATCGTGATCCTCTGGGCCTCGTTCAGATGGTGAAGCATTTCATAGAAAAGCTCCTGAGTTGCGGCATCAACGCCGGCCGTGGGCTCATCCAGGAAGAGCAGTTCGGGGGCGTTCACAATCGCCCGGGCGATGATCACCCGCTGCTGTTGTCCTCCGGAGAGATCGCCGATCGGCCGGTTCTTGAAAGCCGCCATCCCCACCCGTTCAAGGGCGAGAGTGATGGCCTTTTCCTCTTCTTTTTTTCTGTGACCCGCCGGCGGACGGCTGGAAAGAAGACCCATGGCCACGACCTCTCTCACCGTCGCCGGGAAGAAAGGATCGATAAAGGCGGCTTTCTGGGGCACATAGCCGATCTTAAACCAGGCCTCGAATTCCTCGACCGGTCGGCCCATGAGGACGATCCGCCCCTGGGTCGGCCGGAACAGGCCCAGGATGATCTTGACCAGAGTCGTTTTCCCTGAACCGTTGGGACCGAGGATGGCCAGGAAGTCGCCCGGGGCGATAGAAAAACTCACTTTGTCCAGGACAGGAACCGACCCGTATTGGAACGATACGCCGTCGACGCGGATGAGCTCCCTGGTCTCAGTCACAGGCGAGGCCTTTCTTGAGATTCACCAGGTTCTCCTCCATGATATCAAAAAACGTCCGGCCGGACTCCCATTCTTTTTTGTTCAGGTTCGCACCCGGGTGAAGGGGCAAAACCTCGACCTGCAGCTCCTTGGCCACCACCGCGGCCATCCGAGGACTGGTGTTGGCTTCCGTAAAAACGGCTCTGATACGGCTCTTTTTGCCCCATTCGATGGCCGCGATCAAACGGCTGGGCGTCGCCTCAGCATCAGGACTGAGGCCATAGATCGAGATCTGTTCCAGCCCGTATCTTTTTGCCATGTAGCCGAAGGCGGCGTGGCCGCCGATAAGGAGAGTTCGGCTCCGGCAGCGGTCGAGCGCTCGAGCATAGGCGGAATCGAGCGTCCGGATCCTTTCTTTCAAACGTCCCGCGCGCTCCTCAAAGGCGGGCGTGTTGGCAGGATCGATTTCCGAGAGAAGTGCGGCAATATGATCTACGATGACGAGGTCCAGGCCGAAATCCAGCCAGACATGAGGGTCGTGTTCTTTTTCCTCGTCTCCTTCCCCCTGGTCTTGCAAAATCAAGGAGTCGGCCAGGGCCAGGACCCTGAGTCCCGGCGACGTAAAGCTCTTCAGCAGGTCGGGGATCCACGGCTCCAGCCCCGCCCCGACATAGATGAAAAGATCGGCTGAGGACAGGCGCAGGATGTCGCTGGCCCGGGGCTGCCAGGTGTGGACGCCGGCTCCCGGGGGGAGCAGAAGGCTGACTTCTCCCCTGTCGGCGGCGATCTCTCTGGCGAATTCCCGCAATGGGAAGACGCTGGTCACAATTTTCAAGGGCACCGGGTTTTCGAACGACTGCGCCGGGAACATCCCGAGACAGCAAGCCCATAGTAAAAGAACCAGGAATCTCTTCATATATCGGATCAGAACGTTATCCATTCTTGATATCCGATCAGGCGCTCTCCGGTTAATCGAGCCGGGACACACTTGCCCCTTCGCCGATGGCGACCTCATAAAACTCCGGCCTTGGAAACCCGCGCTCCGCCGCCTCGGCCTGCATCCTTTTCCGGAAACCCTCCATCGTTTGTTTCTCGAGGAGCGCGATTCCCGAGCCGCCAAAGCCGGCCCCGACCAGTCGCGCTCCCAGACATCCGGCGAATCCTTTCCCGACATCATGAAGCAGGTCGAGCTCCGGGCAGGAGACGTCATAGTCGTCCCGCAGGCTCTGGTGGGACCTGAACAAGAGGTCTCCCAGGCCACAAAAGTCATCTCTCCGGATCGCCTCCACGGCCTTGCGAACACGCTCGTTCTCAGTGATGACGTGCCTGGCTCTCCGGTAGGGAATCTCGCCCATTTCTTCGCGGGCGTTTTCGAGTCGCTCCACTGTCGCTTCCTTATAAGAGCGCACACCTTTCCCCCGGAGGACGCCGAGGGCCCGGGCGGCCTCCTGGCGCCGCAAGTTATATTCCGATGAGGCCAGCTCGCGGCGGACCTTGGTGTCATAGACCAAAATTCCGAGGCCGGCCTTTTCCAGGTGGAGAGGGAAAAGGGTGAAGTCTAAGGTTTCACAATCGAGAAACAGGGCGTTGTCCTTCTTCCCGAAAACAGATATGAATTGGTCCATCAGCCCGCATTGGACACCGACAAAATCGTTCTCCGCCTTCTGGGCCAGTTTGGCCAGGATCACGCCGGGAAGGTCGATCCCGAAAAGCGAACTCAATCCCTTGATGACACTGACCTCCAGGGCGGCCGACGAGCTGAGCCCGGATTCGAGCGGGACCTCTCCCCAGACCATAGCGTCAACACCGCTGAGTCGATAACCTTCCTGCTTCAAAATCCAGAAGATCCCCTTGATGTAGTTTGCCCAGCGGCATTTTTCGGAGGGAGAGATCGCGTCGAGGTCGAACGTTTCTTCCTGTTGGAAATCATCGGCCCAGATTCGGACCCGGCTATCCGGCCGCGGGGTTGCCAGGAAGCGAGTCCTCAAGTGAATCGCCGCCGGAAGGACATAGCCGTTGTTGTAGTCGGTGTGTTCGCCGATGATATTGATTCTGCCTGGGGCCGAGGCCAAGAGTTGCGGACGGGTATGAAAAACCCGGGAGAAGAGCCCGATCTTGGAATCGTCCATGGAAAAGTAGGTGCATTCTATGGAATCAGTGCTTAAATGTCAATCCGCGCCGGGCCGGCGCAAGCCTCTCTTTTTCCGTGATTCCATTGGGCGCAGGAAGCCACCCCTTGCCCCCGCACCCCTGGGAACCAGTCCCGTCGGTTCCCCCCGTCAGAAAACTGACGGGTCCCCCTTCCGCTACGGGGGCTTTAGGGCGGCTTCCTGCGCCCATTATAATTATCACGGATTTGGAGTTGCTTCCCGGGCCGGCCGCCCGCACTGAAACCGGCCGCGGGCACTTTTCCGCCGCAAAGGACGCTTGAATTGGATTTTTATTTATGGCATCATTCAGAAGAATTCCCTTTGGACCGATTTCAGCGGAGGTGAACATGGCCGATGTTCTTGCCAATCTCAAGCCCACCCTAATATGGAAGCATTTCTCGGAGCTCCTGAGGATTCCCCATTGCTCGGGGAACGAGCGCTCTTTAGGAGACTATGTCATTTCCGTAGCCAAAGAACTGGGTCTATCCTGGGACCGGGACCGGGTCGGCAACGTGGTCGTTTCCAAACCGGCCACGCCCGGCCATGAACAGTCGGCCGGAGTCATCCTCCAGGGACATCTTGATATGGTCTGCGAGAAGAATTCCGATGTCACCCATGATTTTTCGAAAGACCCCATCATCCCTGAAATCAACGGGGATTGGGTCGGGGCCAGGGGGACGACCCTCGGGTCCGATAACGGCATCGGCGTCGCGGCCGCCCTGGCGGTTATGGAAGATCAGACGTTGGTCCACGGCCCTCTTGAATTCCTGTTCACGGTGGACGAGGAAACTGGGTTGACCGGAGCCAACCGGCTGGGAAAGGGTTTCCTGAAGGGAACCCGGCTCCTCAACCTTGACAGCGAGGAGGAAGGGGCGTTCACTATCGGCTGCTCGGGAGGAGGCGATTCGGAGATCATCCTGCCTCTCCAGAGAAAACGGCGGCGCTTTAAGGAGCTCTTCCGGCTTCGGCTATTCGGTTTCCGCGGCGGACACTCCGGTCTGGATATCAATCAGGGCCGGGGGAATGCCATCCGGCTCCTCGCCCGGCTTCTCTATCAGGCCCAGGAGAAGTACAAGTTTGAGCTCCTCCGGATCGAAGGCGGCAACAAGAGAAACGCCATTCCCCGGGAAGCTTTGGCGGATTTTTATGTCGAGGGTTCCGCGACCAAAAAGATGCGGTCCTTCTTCGAGGATGCTTTCGCCAAGATTCAGAGCGAATTCAAGGTGGTCGAGACTGAGGCTCAGTTCGTGCTCGAAAAGATGGCCAATGCCAAGGACGAGCCCCTGACCGCGGACTCTCAGACGACGCTGATTCGGCTGCTCTTCACTCTTCCCCATGGGGTGATCAGCATGCATCCGGAGATCACCGGCCTGGTCGAAACCTCGACCAATCTCGCGATCATCGGTTGTGAAAAAGTCCGAGCGCAGGTCATCTGCAGCAGCCGGAGCTCGGTCGCATCGGCATTGACTGCCGTGCGGCAGGGTATCAAGGCCGTCGCCGAGCTGGCCGGCGCCCGCATCGTCCAGACCGGAGGCTATCCCGGCTGGGAGCCGGACCTGCAATCGGTTCTCTTGAAGAGACTCAGCGAGCTTTACAAGAAGGTCTTCGGCAGGGAGCCTGAGGTCAAGGCCGTTCATGCCGGCCTGGAGTGCGGGATTATCGGAGAAAAATATCCCGGCATGGACATGATCTCTTTCGGGCCGACGATCGAACACCCCCATTCGCCCGAAGAAAGAGTCGATGTCGCTTCCGTGGAGAAATTCTGGCATTTTCTGACGACCGCGCTCGGCGAGCTCGGCTGAGCCGCTCGCTCGATTCCCCGGCCGTTCTTCCACCCCGTGGGCCATCCCCTTTCCAGCCGGATATCCTTGTCTTGCCAAGGGGGATGTTTTCTCATAGTATGGTTGCGGAGAAAGGAGCGGACCATGAGGAACAGAAAGCGTCTTCTCCCCTTGTTCGGGCTGATCGCTCTGGGCCTGTTCGTCGGCGGCTGCAGGAGAGATCGGGAAGACAACGAATCTGCGGACCGGCGGAGACAGGTCGGGGCCGCCGGCGACCTGAACGTCCTGAGCGTGACTCCTCAGGGTGTTGCTTCCAGCCGGCGAGAGATCGAGGCCGTGGTGGTCATGTTCGACCGGCCGGTGGTGGCTCTGGATGCACTCCCGGAGGGAAAGGGCCGGCCGATCTTGAGATTCAATCCCACGTTCTCGGGAAAGACCCGCTGGCTGGGTTCTCGCATCCTGACATTCTCTCCTGACCGCCGCTTCCCCTTCTCTACCAAGATCGAGGTCACCGTTCCGGCGGGAACAGAAGCTCTCGACGGCTCGACCTTAAAAACGGATCATACTTGGATCTTCCAGACGGCCGCGCCCCGGCTCGTCAGGCATTATCCCCAGGACAAGCAGAAATGGCTGAAGCTCGACACCCAAGTCCTCCTGGTCTTTAATCAGGACATGGACAGGAAATCGGCCCAGGATTTTATCTCTCTGGTTTCAGCCGATGAGCAGGGCACAGAGAAGCGGCTTGACTTCCGGCTTTCTCAGCCTTCCGCTGAGGGACTTAAAGAGGAAGACCTTGACATCAGGCCGGAAACGGCCCTCCTGCTCGAACCGGAGGACCGGCTCTCCCCCGGTTTTACCTATCTCGTGGAAGCGCGACAGGGGCTTCCGTCCAGAGAGGGTCCGATCCGAATGGAAAAAAGCGCCGTCTTCAGCTTCGATACTTTCCGGGAGTTCCGCTTTGAAGGCCTGGAGAAAACAGAAGGTCTCATGCCTTCTGAACAACTGCAGTTCAGATTCAGCAACCAGGTCATGTACAAGAGCCTTGTCCAACATCTCCGCTTCGACCCGCCTCTCCCGATCCCCGAATACTACAGCGAGTGGGATTACAGCAACGACGTTCTGCATCTTTCCCTTCCCCTCGCGCCGGAGACACGGTATACGGTCACGATCGGGCCCGAGCTCGGGGATGACTTCGGCAACTCCCTCGGCCGAGAGGTCCGGCTTGAATTCTCCACCACTTCTTTTCCTCCCTCCGTTTCTATGACCACAGGCTACGGTATCCTGGAGGCCTCCGGGGAGGCGAGATATCCGCTGTCTGTGCTGAACGCCGAGAGCGTTTTCTGCCAGGAGGCCCGGCTAAAGAAGGACGAGCTCATCCCCCTTCTCCTCCAGCCCAGGATCTTCTGGTCGGACCAAAAATTTTCCTCCCGTCCGGGTTTCTTCCAGGTTGAAAAAAAACTGCCCTTGAGGACCCCGAGAAATGAGCGCCAGGTCGTTCCGCTCGATTTCAGCGATGTGCTGACCGAAAAATATGGGTTCGTCTTTATCCAGGTCGACACCCTGCGGCCGGAGGACAAGTGGGAACGGTATCTGAAAGCTTTCCTCCAGGTGACAGAGCTGGGGATCAGCGGAAAATTCTCGCCCGAAAACAACGTCATCTGGGTCACGGAGCTCCGGTCTGGTCTGCCCGTTCCAGAAGCGGAAGTGGAGATCCGGGATGACCGCAACCGGATCAAATGGAAGGGCCGGACGGACCGGGAGGGAACGGTCCGGACGCCGGGCTGGAAAGAGCTGGGGCTGACGAGCCGGGATCCCTGGGACGAGCCGCGGCAATGGATCTTGGTGACGCGAGGCCGGGATATCGCGCTCTCCTCCTCTGAATGGGGAACCGGGATCGACCCCTACCGTTTCCGCATCGCTTATGACTGGAACCCTCAGCCTCCTCTCATCCAGGGAAGCGTGTTCACCGAGAGAGGGATCTACCGGGCGGGAGAGGATGTCCATATCAAGGGGATCATCCGGAAAAAAGAAAAGGGAGGCTGGGTCCTCCCCACCCGGAAAGAAGTGGTATGCGAAATCCTGGATCCCTTTCAAAAGACCGTTTTCAAGGGCCCTGCGGCCCTGGACGAATTCGCTTCATTTGCTTTCGACTTCAGCTCTGCGCAGGGGTCTTCCCTCGGCCATTATCAGATCAAAGCCGCTGTTCCAGCGGAGCGATTGGGCGAGAAGCCTTATTCCCTCTCCGGATCTTTCCGCATCGAAGCTTTTCGTCCGGCCGAGTTCGAAGTCCACCTGAGGGCCGAGAAAGAGAGCGGTGTCTTCGGCCGGGAATACGCGGCCGAGGTTCGAGCCGGCTATCTTTTCGGCGGCGCGATGGCCGGGCAGCCCGTGTCCTGGCACCTTCGCCTGAACCGGACGCGCTTCTCCCCTCCCGGACTCCAGGGCTATGTTTTCGGCAATGAGCTCGATTGGGGAGATGAGGAAGGGTCGGAGAGCAGTCGCCTGGCGGCTTCCGGGGAAGCGGCTCTCGACTCCGAGGGAAAGTTTAGGATTCGACTGCCCCTTCGCGCCGAAAAGGAAAAGGATTCCGTTTCGGCGATCCTGGAGGCGACGGTCGTCAACCCCAGCCGGCGCTCCATCTCCAACCGGATCCAGACCGTGATCCACCGGGGCGAGTACTACATCGGACTCCGGCCGGCGACATCATTCTTGAAGACAGGTGAGACGCTGAGCGTCGAAGTCATCGCCGCCCTCCCCGAAGGAAGCCGGGATCCCGATAGAAATATCGGGTTGAAGCTCTTCAAGAGAGAGTGGCGGTCGGTTCGCCAGGCCGGCATCGGCGGCCGCTTCCGCTGGCTCACGGAAGAAGAGGACTCCGAGGTCGCCGCTCAAGAAGTCCGCACAAAGAACGAAGCTGTCAAGGTGACCTTCGCTCCGGAGAAGACAGGTTTCTATTACCTCCTGGCCTCGGGCACGGACAACCTGGGAAACAGGATCACCACGACGACGTATTTTTATGTCAGCGGTCCCGACTATGTCCCGTGGGAGAGACGGGACGATGATTCGATCGAACTGGTCGCCGACGCCGAATATTACCAGCCCGGTCAAAAAGCCCGGATTTTGGTGAAATCTCCCTATGAGCGGGCCAAGGCCCTGATCACGGTCGAAAGGGAATTCATACTGGATAGCCGGGTCCTGGATATCGAAAGCACTTCCTCCCAGATCGAGGTTCCAATCCGTTCCGAATATATCCCCAATGTCTTCATCAGCGTACTGCTCGTCCAGGGACGGAAGTCCGGGGTGGCCGCGGCGGATAGCCAGGATCTCGGGAAGCCGTCCTTCAAGATCGGTTATGTCAACCTGAGGGTCGACCCGACGGAAAAGCGATTGGCCGTGGAGATCCTGAAGAAAAAGGAGGAGTACAGGCCGAAAGAAGAGGTCTCTCTGAAGTTCCAGGTCCGCGACGGTGCGGGTGCGGGGTGTCCGGCTTCTCTGACCGTGGCGGTGGTGGACGTCGGGGTCCTCAACCTCATCGGCTACCAGACTCCTGACCCGTTCTCCGAGTTCTACGGAGAACGGCCCCTGTCTGTCCGGACCTCGGAGACGAGGATCCATGTGATCGGCCAGAGAGAGTACGGAGCGAAAGGGGAAGATGTCAGTGGCGGCGGGGGTGAAGGTCAGGCCGCAATACTGGAAGGTGTGCTCGCCGAGGTCGAACTCCGAGGAGATTTTCGGACCACGGCCTACTGGAATCCGTCGTTGAATACGGATGAATTCGGCAAGGCCGAGGTGACCTTCAGGCTGCCGGATAACTTGACGACATTTCGCGTCATGGCCGTCGCCCAGACAAAGGATTCCCGGTTCGGGCGCGAGGAAACGACTTTTCGCGTCTCCAAGAAACTGCTCCTCCAGGCCGCCCTCCCCCGCTTTGCCCGGGTCGGCGATGCCTTCGAGGGAGGGGTTCTCGTCCATAATTTTTCGCTCCTCGAAGGAGACGTCGTGCTCAACGCCTCTGTTTCAGGAATCCGAATGAGAGACCAACAAACGGAGCGCCGGTTCAAGCTACGGGCCGGCGAGAGCAAAGAAATCCTCTATGCTTTTGGCGTTGATCAGCCCGGCCGGGCCGCTTTTCGCTTCCGCGCTTCCATGGGTGAAGAGACGGACGGGCTCGAAGTTGAGATCCCGCTCCACCTTCCCCGACCGACGGAAACGGTCGCCCTCTTTGGCGAGACCCGGGAGGCGGCCGCGGAGAAATTTTCTGTTCCGGACGATGTCTTTCTTGACCACAGCAGGATCGAGGTTCAGGCCGCCGCTTCGGCTCTCCTTGGCCTCAAGGCAAGCATCGATGAGCTCAGTGACTTTCCTTATCTCTGTCTGGAACAGCGGTTGAGCGCGCTCCTCCCCTTTGTTCTTGCCCCTCGGGTGCTGCTGGATTTCGGGCTCACCCGGCTGAAGCCGGAAGAAGTGCAGAGGACCGTCGTGCGAGGACTCAATGAGCTCTCCACCTATCAGAAGGACAGCGGCGGGTTCGGGCTCTGGCCGGACTCGCGAAAAGAGGCCCCTTTTCTGACCTGCTATGCGGTGCTGATGCTCATTAAGGCGGCGGAGAACGGGCATGTCGTCGAGCCGGACCGTTTGGACCGAGGGCTCTCTTACCTCAACGTTTTCCTCCGGGAAACGTGGAACCCGGAGCGATGGCCGTTCATCCGAGGCGACTGGGAGACGACCAGGTCCTTCTGCCTCTACGTTCTCGCTTTGGCTAAACGGCCGCAGCCGGCCTTTGCGGAGAAGCAGTTCGCCGAGAGAGAAGACCTCTCGCTTTTCGGGAAAGCGCTTTTGCTCAAAGCGCTTCACTACGGAAAGGGTTCCCTGGAGGCGCAGAATACGCTCAAGCAAGAGCTGCTCAACACGATCAAGGTCACACCCGAGAGCGCCCATTTTGAGGAGGACGAAGGTCGAGGAAGCCCCTGGATCTATTCTTCGAACACCCGGACCACCGCCTTCATCCTGCAAACGCTCGTTGAAATCGGGAGCGAACATCCCTCTCTCCCCGCGATCGCCCGTTGGCTGGTTGCTAAGCAGCGTTCCGGCCAAAGGCTTTCTACCCAGGATAACCTCTTCGTGTTCTATGCCTTGAACGATTATTACCGGAAGGTCGAAGGACCGGGGGCCGACTTCCATGGAAAGATCACCCTGGCCGGAAAGACCGTGTTGGAGGAAGACTTCGAGCGGGACCGGCCCGAGCTCAAGAGATCGGAGGTCCGGATCTCCGAGCTCGGTGTTGAAACCGGGGGCAGCCTGGCCTTCCAGGCTGAAAAGCAAGGCGATGGCATTCTGTACTACGGTGCCCGGATGACCTATGCTCCTCGGGGCGTTCTCCCCGCCCGGGACGAAGGGATCGCCGTCCTGAAGCGGATCGAATCCCTCGACGGAAAGCCGTTGGAGGTCATCTCCCCCGGCGCCCTCATCGTCGTCAGCATTGAAGTCGCCGTTCCCCGGGAGTGCCTTTTCCTCGTCGTTGACGACCCCCTGCCGGCGGGACTTGAAGCGGTGAATCCCAATTTCCTGACGGAAAATGTCGAATCGCAGAGAATTCTCGAGGATGCAGCCCTATCCCAGGTCGAG
>Ga0307379_10012404_pt1 | contig 11112 bp, 1 predicted proteins | sample UN2MG_FD_202237 | JGI IMG/M metagenome (GOLD analysis project Ga0307379, IMG submission 202237) | Soil microbial communities from Risofladan, Vaasa, Finland - UN-2 | ecosystem: Environmental > Terrestrial > Soil > Coastal area > Acid sulfate soil | place: Finland: Risofladan, Vaasa | collected... | reverse complement strand
CCCACGCCAGGTGATCCACTTGGATACAAAGGACAGATAAGAGAAACGTTATACAAGGCTGGTGAATTCGTAGGACTGCAGGGCTACATACTCCAGTCTACAGTATTCCAAGAGGCGTTCGGCGGTCAGGCACCTTATGCTAAAGCCCATGTGCTTCAGTCTTCTAGGATGCATTCCTTTACTGATAAATGGTACGAATCCGAAGTGGGCGGCATGTTAGGAATGAATGAGCTTTTTCGCCGTTTATACCCACGTCCTCAAAGAGGTGTTGAAGTTAACCCACTAGCTAATCAAATGCCAAAATGGATGCCAGGTGATGATTACTTCATTAACTTTAAACAAGGTGATCCTTATAATAAGGTTCCTTACGGAGAAGAAAGATTACCAGGCAAGGGATTCGAAGCGCGCTACCCTCAACTAAAGGGTCTACGTCCAGACCAGTATCCAGCATGGGCTAGATTTGAAATCCTTGCTGACGTCGCACCATGGTCGACTCAAACTCGAGTCCATCGTTCTTTAGCCTATAAAGAATCCGGTAATGATCCTAAGCTACGAGCCCACCTAGAAGATATCGACTGGCAGATGGAGCAAGTAAAGCGAAAGAAGGATTTCTCTAATTATGACTTTAACCGTGATATGGAAACGGTAGGTGGACGTGTATCCGAGGTTCTTCCCACCGGAGAATTTCGTTTAGAGCAATATCCTCAACATCTATTTAAACCGGCAGGTTTAAGGTTTGGTGTCGCCGCCTCTTCTTCCATGATTCGTAATGCTAATGGTATAACAAAAGAAAAGGCAGATGCAAAAGCCTTTGATCAACAGGGTGAAGCCCAGCAGTTTATGGCTGATAGGATGCTTGGTCAATCCGTTAAGCTACGCATCCAAACAGGTGGACTTAATAACCCAGAGGTTGAAGCCCGTATTTTCGCCGGTGGTATGAATATCAACAAGGAACTAGCCCAACGTAATCTAGCCGCCCCCGAAGGGGAGGGCGCACCGACGGCAGGTTTCTTAAAGAAAGGCTACGGCAAATTAATAGAAGCATTAGGTCATATGCCACAAAAGGTTCCAGGTCCTTTCTTCCTATTCACTAAGTTAATGAATGAAGCAGACCCAATTGAGGAATATAAGAGATCGGAACTATACGGAACTTCTAGTCGTCAATGGAATAAGCCCTGGACTGATTTCCTAAAGCCCTACCTAATGCAAACTATTTCTAAGTTAACCCCAGGTGAGTTTGAACCAGGATCAACCAAGAAACGGCGCGATGTAGATATGCTCTTTGACCGCCTAGAGTATATGAAACAAGTCCAGTCAGGAAATACAGGAAGTAGAACAGCCGCTGGTATGGATCCATATGGAAATGCCCAGGTAGCAAGTTCTGCTATGCCCTATAGAGAACGTGCGTACTTCCAAGAGTTCCTAAAGGTAACCGATACCGGTAAGCGTAGTCAAATTTTGTCAATGGTTTCTGCCGATATGCAACGTGCCCTAACCGGTCAATGGACACGCCAGTATGCAGAGGCTACGGGACAACCCACTCCTTCTTCTCCGCCTCCTCGAGCTAGAATGGAAGCAACCATGTCACAAGCTCAGGAAGAGATTCAGAAAGCCGGATACCATGTTCCCGATAAGAACTGGGTAGGCTGGAATCCAGCCGTTGAGGTAGAAGACGTAAAAGCTGTATTTTTAAGAAATGAAGGTATGGATACCCACGACTTCAATATTTGGGATGATCGTACTACTTCACTTAATAGGAAGCCATACTTAACAGGATCTGCGGAGTATTTAACCTCCCGCCCGCTCTTCCGGAGCACAGCCATACTATCTAGTGTTCGAGACCGTGGTTCTCAGCTTCAATCCTTTACTAGTGAGTCTAGTTCCAGATCGCTTACAGGGCGAGTAACTCACTATAATAACACAAGTCGGCGCAGGGAAGACAACCAAGCCTACCTCACGGCTACCGATAACCTACTAAACATTTAAACTATGGCAATTTACGATAGAGCACTGGGTAAACTAGCCGGTCTTAAACCGATTGGTAGAAGCATACTTGAAACAGCCCTAGCCAACCCTAGGGAGGTTGGAACGGGTATAGCTGCAGGTGCTGGATTTGGATTAGTAAGTAGCAATGAAGGTAGGGGTCCCATCTCCAATACCTTATTCTGGGGTTCTATTGGTGGAGCAGCAGGTATAGCTTCTTTATCGGCCGCCGGCCCACTTAGGGATATGTGGTCTCAAACCCGGGGAACCTTAGCCCATTTAAAGAACGTTCCCAATCCCAATACTCCAGAATTTAAAGCTTGGGTTGCTACGGCGGCGGCGTCGAATAACCCAGGTCTTAAATCCGTTACCCAGAACTATATGGGTTTTACAGGAACACCAGCAAATTACATATCTAGAACCCCTGCTGCTACTAATGAACAGATGATAGGAAAGATCCATGGTTTTCTTGGTAGTCACTTTGGACTTCAAGGACCTGTTACAAAGGCTGGCGTACCACCATTGCCCCAAGAGGTTCCGGGCTGGATGAAAACAGTAATGGGTATAGCTTCGGACTTTAAACTTCCAGCAGACAAACGAATTGAGGGTATTCAGGTTACAGGATCAGCTCTCTTTTCGGCCCAAACAAAAAATATGACTTGGAATGATGTTTTAAAAAATCTTGAGGATCCCAATGCCGAAAGAGAACTTCAGGGCAAATTCCTTGCCGGTGTTGAATCTAGGCTAAGTAGATTTGCTGAACATTGGGGTGGTGGCGTAGGAGCACTTGAAGCTGGATTTGGTCCTCACTCTGCAGAGCCTTCTATGGTAAAGGATCTTGGTAAGATTGTTAGTACATTAGAAGGACAGGGTCAACGTAAGATTGCTCGATGGTTAAAGATCCTAGAGAGCAAACAAGGACAGCATTTTGAAATCATAGGTCTTACAAGAGTAGATCTTGAAGCTAATCACAATATTGTGGGTCTAAGAATTCAGCCTCGAGATAAAAGACTCAAAGATTTAAGTGGTGAGATGGTAAGAGCAATAGAACTAGATATACCAGATATGAATGGTATAGTTCGCCATGGACACTATGGACAGAATGTTTATGTACCACGTAGTATCGCAGACGTTCAGTCAATATCTACACTTCTTAAGGGTGGTAGGACAAATAAACTTAAAGTAAAGGTTGGAGAGGGTGCAATTAGAGCACAGGATCCCGTTAGTTTTGTATTGAAGAATCTTGGTCTATCATTTAATACTGGCGAAGGTGTTGAGTCAGTTGGATGGCTAAAGCGTTCTTATACAAGAGCACGTAATTACGAACCTGATCCTTATCGCGCCGACCGAGTTAATGAAAATAAATTCAGTTATGAACGGGCGCGTCAAACGGGTAAGCTTCCTATTGGTTGGGAACTACGTAAGCGCAATATCATTATGGCATTACCAACCGATGCCGGTAATAAACCTTTAGGGAATATTCTAGCTCAACAAGGATTTGAAACTGGTGCTGCAGCTCCCATGGATTTCATGGGCAATCTTCAAGGAACTAAAATATTAACAGCATTTGAACGCCAGGGAAAATTTATGACGGCTTCTGAAAACCAGGCACGTCAAGCTACAATGGGCGATACCAGATACTTGCTTGGATTAGATCCCGGTGTAATTGAGAACCCATTAAATAAACCATCTATTATTGAGCGTGATGTTGCTAAGATGTATCACCTTGGAATTAATGAAGGTGCTTCTGCTACCGAAATTGAGCGAGCAAGAAAAATATCTCGAGTTGCCTTTGCTACTGAAGAATTAAGAAACGTCTCGTCAGTCTTTGAGCAGGGATTTCTTATGGGAGCCCATCCTGTTTTTGAAAGCGAAATTCAACAGGCGGGTAAAATTGCATTCCAAATGAATCGTAGAAATGTTAATCGAATGTTTGCTGCCGCCGGTATTGATCGTAGCAAATTTGATCTTCTACATAGAAGTCTCGCTCAAATATCCATGATCAATGAAGGTACTATTGCTACCGATGTTTCTTCAGCTATTGAGATGGTCAATACTAGAGGACTTGAATTTGATCTTCTTAACCAGAACCTACTTAAGCCTGGAGAAAATGCCGCTAATCTTATTGGTAGAGAATTAGGTACTAGTGATTTCTTAGGAATTGATCTTGAGACCGGACAAATGCTTGGTCACACTATGTCAGGAAAGAAACATGGACAAGGACGAGCAATCATTAGAGATATTAAGAGTGGAACCTTCTTTGAAAAAGATGCTAGCGGTCATCGAACTGGTAGAACTAAAGAAAGATTTTATGCTACATTAGAAGAAAGATTTCCGGGAGCAGAGGCTAAGGGTGGACATGTTACCGGTAAAAACTTTATGAAAAATCTAGAAGCTGATGCTAAAGATGTAGTAGCGCAATGGTGGGATTATAATCGTCAACGTACTGGACGAGGGTGGAAACGGATGTATGGTAATCAATCAATGCTTCCCCTTCTAGGTAAAATGCGCGGTACAGAAAATGCAGCAGCCGGATTTATCCTTCAATCTACTCTACCAAAATATCAAAATAGAATGGGTATTCTATTTAGTAATCTTATGACTCGCCATCTTCCTAATATGCATACTGAAGGTAAATCGAGAGTTCTTGGTCTACTCAAGAAGCATGGTATCGATGTAATGGAATTTGAGGATAATACATTTGAAGGTACTCTACGTGGAACATTTAATACGGGCAAATGGGAAACAAAAAATAAGACCATGCAAGAATATGAGCAAATATTTAAAACATTACTTGGTGGTGGTAGAGGTGCTAAAGGACGTGGTGTCCTCAGAGAAATCTTTACGGGCATGTATAATAAACCAGAAGCATTCTTTAGAGCTGGTGCCAATTCACTAACCCAAGTCGTTGCTGGTCCCGCAGGAATGAAAGCAGGTCCAATAACTTTTAAAAAAATTATGTCTCGTGAATTTATGGGTGGCGCCTTTGGTCAAAACAAGATGTGGGATAGTCTTCGACATAATGTACCAGGTCAAGCTTCTATTACTATGAATGAACTCTTTGCTCTTAAACGTTATGGTATGGAAAATACCTATAATGAACTTATATCACGTGGTGCTAGATTTGGAGATCAGAAAATTACTGAAGCAGCCTATTTTGCTATGGGAGAAATGGGCAATAATAATGGAAGACTTACTGATGAGGCTGCCAATAGATTGGGCGTTACTATAAAGAACCTAGATGATATGACTGCAATTACAGGTATTCAAACTAAGGGATTTATAGATGTTGGCAAAGTAAAAGCATGGCGCGAGAGTGCGGGAGCAATAGGAATAGAAGATAATTTTGCAGTTGATTTAACTACAGCCCATAACTCCATGACTGAAGCAACCGATGCAGTGCATAAGGCATTAGGAACCACTCGCATATTTGTTCCCGGTACTAAGTCTGATATCTGGGCTGCAACATTTGTTGATGCACAAGGTAGAACACTAGATAGTACCAAGATCGCCAAGCCATTGGGAAGATTACTTGAATCTGTCTCTTTACATTATAAAGATGCGGCAATGGGCGTTGCAGATTCACCCCATCTAGGATATGCTAAGAAGCATTTCAAAGATTTCCATAAGGCCCTTAATACCTCATCAAAGGTATCGTTTTCTGGTAGAGGTGGGGTAATACAGGACGCAAGTGGACTATGGGCTACTGGTAGATTAACGCCTCGTCCCTATCGTAGTATCTATAGTGATCTTGATCCATCAATTGCTAGTAGAATTATGGGAGTTGAACCAAGAGAATATGGCAAACTAACTAGACAGATGATGAAAGAGACTGGTGCTAGAAATATGAAGGAACTAGTTAGCATGGGCCATGCTAAAACAATTGGTAAACATACCTTCCTAATGGGTTCTAATATTCGATATCCAGTTGAAGAAACTTCAGCTGCTCTTGTCGCCTCCGATGCTGGACTTCGTGGGTATGGTGGTATTGGAATGGAAGAGACTTGGCGCGCAATGAAGAACGCCGACTTCGATGGTGATTCTCTTGTTGCTCGAGTCTTTAAAGATAAGGGTTCAGTATCTGAATTATTTGAATCGATAACGAATCCAGAAAGTCCCATATTTAAAAAGTATTCGGCATTCCAACGTGTATCTGATCTTTATGGTGGAGTAGGTCAGGATATCAGAAGAGTAGCAGAAGGTAATATAGCAGAAGATCTTTATGCCGGAATGATGAAGAGGCATTCTAAGTTTGGCTTTATGGCTGGGCAAAGCGAAGGTCTACGTTGGGGTAAAATGTGGACACAAAACGTAGGACGTTTCTCTAACCTTTCTAATATGATGGGTTTTATGACTGATCTTCCCGGATTAGATAATGCAGAACGTGCAACTAGAGCAAAGGTAGCTAGCCAATTACAGCAAATATCAATTGACTTTGCTCGCGCTGCTACATCCTCTAGTAAGTCTATGGATCCAATAGTTCTACAAAAGAATATTGACAAAGCTATAAATATGGCAATGAAGGCTCCTGCCTCAGGTAAAGGTGGCGCCAATGAATTAATGGCAAATATCTTTAAGAGTCTAGGCGATAAGGGTATGTATAGAGACTTCCATCGACAAAGTGCGATAGCAAGAGTAGCGGGAATTAAGTCTAGTCTCGCAGAGCGCAGTATGCTTAAAGATGTCTTTGAAAATTTCTTCTCTACTAGAGATACTCATGGCAATCTAGTTGATCTTGATAGAACCCAAATGGCTAGTCGTGGTGAATTCTTAGATTCACTTCTTAAACGTGATCTTCGTGAAGAAGATCTTTATGCGGCTATGGCTACACATTACCAAGATCTTAGGATACGAGCTCAAGCAGGAGAAGAAGGTTTATTAAATATACCAGGTAGAATGCCTAAGTCTGCAGATATGATTTCAGAACTAAATGCATGGAGAAAACAAGCTGCCAAAGCAGCAAAGGATATCTGGAGTACAGGTTGGAATAAATTTAAGGGTAGTCCAAATGCCAGGATGGCTGCAACGGTTCTTGCAGGTGCCGGTGCTCTAGCGGCTGGAATAGGATTATTTACTTCGCCCTCTAAATTTGAACCACCAGAATATTCTTCTGGCGGTGGTAATGCCGGTCGTGCTATAATGAGATCTCCAGATGTAGCTATGGCAGGATCCGATGGTGATGCTCCGTTACCCGGTTCTCGTGGTGGTCATGTGGCAAGTAGGGGCGGACCCGAAAGAATGCCCAGTTATAATCACGGCGTGCAAATGCAACAGAAGCGATTCTATTATGATCAATCCAATAGGGTTCCTAGAACAACTAGCTATATGGCTACTTCACCAGAAGAAGCGGCATCAGATGCGCAAGATGTAAATGCTTCTATTAGGCGTAATTCTAATAGGGGCTCAAGTACGAGTGTTAATGTAGTTAATTCTCCAAACGCACGACGTTATTCACGGACAGAGATGAAGTCTCGAGTCAGTGACGACTTATATAGGTAATTAATATGGGCGTTCTTACAAGAGGTACTGGACCAGGGGCATTCTCAATAGGACCCATTACCCTAGATGTTCCTCCAGAAGCTATTCAGATCTCTAGGTATGAGAATCTGCAATTCATCCAATTTCTACGCCATGAGCATTCAGTAAAGATCCCTTCGGGTCGTACTGCTGTTCGTGTAGATATTTCATTCCGTCTATTGATGGGTGATGAATTTACTGATCTCGAAACTCTTCAGATGCTCGTAGCAATGACTCATGTCTGTCCATTTATTCCTGTAACAAATCAATATTTAGCACATCATCTTCCCCTATTTATAGAAGGTTCTGATCTAACCAATGTATTAGTTGATAGTATTCCTATGGCAATCTTTGGAATGTCACTAGTTGTTGGTGGAGATTCGCCTGAGCTAGTGGAAGTTTCAATGTCGCTTCTCTTCTGGAATCCAATGCCATTTACCGGTGGTGAAGCAATGGCATGGAGAAAAAGTGGAGTAGAGGCAATTGAACAAACCTGCTATGACTGGATTGCCGAGAATGTAGGTAGCACTTCCCCTATCCCGCGTGATGCTAGTACGTTTAATCTTCGCTGGTATGATATGAGAACTTATTCTGAATTGCTAGAACTATATCCGGCAATAAAGAATTCCACTGAACAGAATGCAAAGAAAGATGTTGATATTCCCCTGCCTCCCGCCGACTATATACCCGAATTAGAAGACGAACTTCGAAGGATTGCTAGAGAGGCGCGAACCGTAGCAAAAGCAGAGGGTATTCCAACTTCAGAGGATGCCAATCTAACAAAACCCGGCTCTAAGTTTGATCCAAGAATGGCGCAATGGCAATCAAAGATTGAAGCCGCTGCTGCTAAATATAGCATTGATGTTGGCGTTCTTAAAAGGCTTATTAATCAAGAATCAAAGGGCGATCAATTTGCCAAATCGCCAACTGGCCCGATGGGACTTGGACAATTTACCCAAGAAACAGCTAATGAAATGAAGATCAATCCATTAGATCCGGATCAATCTATTGATGGGGCAGCTCATTACCTATCAAAGAAGATCGCGGAACTAGGTGGAAATGTTCGTCTTGGTGTTGCAGCCTACAATGCTGGTGCTCAGGCAGTTAAGAATGCTGGTATGCAAGTACCTATTAATTATAAGCGCAAAGATAAATACGAAACTATTAAGTATGTGAATATCATTATGGGTACTACTATTCAGGATCCCACCCTGTTACGTAATGCTAATAATGAAGATATTGTTGAGACGGCAATTAAGGATTACTACAATGGCAGACAAGAACCCCTAAAGGGCAAAGAAGCTATTGAAAATCATTGGCGTAAGGGAGTTCTACCGCAGGATGCGGATCTCCGTACTGATCTTATGCGCCGCTTTGGTATCGATCCTAGAACAAAGAAGCGGGCGGATGCCTACCAAGATGGTTCAGTTCCTCTTACTGCCTATGGTAAGGTTGTTGCCAAAGTACCAGTTAAATTCATTGATCCAGAGGTAGTTAGAAAGCTTGGTGAGATTGGCTGGCATAGAACTTCTCAGGACATTCGCCCAATGGATCCACTATTCCAATTGGAAGATCATCCTCGTCTTATTAGATTAATTCCAGAAGGTAAACTAAGATCCGAAACAGATCAAATCGTTACAGGATTAAGTTTATCATTTCAAAATCGACTTGTTCTTATGCCGGTTACAGGATGGATATATCCAACCATTCAGCACATGGGTGCATTTGATTCTGATATACGAGTATCATTGGCCCTTCTTTCAAACAATGAAGAATATCCAATGTTTAAAAAAATCAATCAAATGGCTCACGAGATTGATGGTAGATCATTACGTTATAGATCCTCTGTATTTAATGGTAAAGATGTATTTGCTATTACAAAAATTAATGTTGAGAACCGTATCCTTAATGGTCTAGGTATTGACTTCGCGGTTCTTACTGATTTCCAAGCCATAAGAGATCCAGAATCTCCAGAGCTAATTCGAGTTGAACTTGGTCTTACTGAAAACGGAATGGTTGATGAGGAACTCTTCGGCCACTTTACCTATTCAGATACCCTATGGCGTCGTAGTTTATTTACTTGGCTAATTGAAAAGAGTTGGTTAAATCCAACTAATGCCGATGGATATACTACTGGAGTTAGTTCGGAAGGTCTTATTCCATGGACTAATAAAATATTTAATCTTTGGGTAACGCAAGAGGAAGCCTTTAATAAGAATAAGAGCGATATTGATTTAGCACAGGGTCAAGGTAAGACAGCGCCTAATAACCAACTTATCAAATCTATCGAAGATAGTATCGAGAAGAAGACTTCTCATAGGGATATTAGAGTTGAAAAAGATGAAAGTTTTTTCGGTAAACTTTTTGGTAAAGTAGTAGTTACGGATACTGATGTTTCAGATAATGAATTTGGCGTAACTTACAAATTTATCCAAATGCCTATTGGTCCCCCTGCGGTAGCAGAAGGTGGGCTAATGGAAAAATGGCTAAATACGATTGATGATAATTACTGTAGAACTACAGTTCAATTTCCAGTCCCTACAGAGGCTGATTATCTAGTTGGTAATAATTTGCTTAATGTTGCCGGCCAAGCATTCAGGTTTCTATTTGGTAGTGTCTTAACAGCTGATCAAGAATATCCTAGCAGATTAGCCACTCGTTATCTCAGTGGTCCCTATGCTGAACAAATTCAGGCTGCAATTGCTTTACTTAAAACTACATCAACTACAAGACCCAATGCCAAAGTAGATACATACGAAAGAAATCCAGCATACATTCCTGCAAAGCTCAACTGGCTTAGTGTATGGAATGAAGCGCATCGCGAATGGTACAAGACTGAGATTATTGAAGTTATGCTTATTAATCTAGCGCGTCATTTTCCAGAATACTTTGCCAAACTAACAAATGATATTACTAAGATTACAAATCGTAAGACTGGTTGTTATCGTGATCTTGGATTAGCAAATCAATTAGATACTAATCCTTATCAATGGGTTGATTCTGAATTTGCACCACAAGTTAAGCAAAGTCTAGAGGCATTACACGAAACTTCTATGATACTTATTAATGGTATTATGAAGTGGAATGAAAAAGATCTTGTTCGTATTAAAGATGGTACCGAAGGTACCTCAAATTGGAATAAGGTTATTTCAAAACAAAAGCATGATAATAAAGATCTTGAAATATCAGAAAAGAAGGCAAAACAATTTTACAACGAAGGTGTTACAGCTTCTCGGGCAGCTATGGGTATTCAAATTGAAGAGGTTTTAGCCTCAGTTAAAGATATTAGTCCAGTTCAATTTACTGTTCGCCGCGCCTTCCCGGCCTTTAAACTTTACTTCGTTGAGGAAGAGAACGGCGGCATTATAAAAACCTTTGACCAGTTCTATAGTTACAATGCAATTCTTGATTGGAATGTTATTGAACAAGTCAATAGGGGTTCCACACTTGTAGTAACAGTATCGAATATCTTCAACCATCTTGATGCAATTGTTATCAATGACACTATCGATATGAGTGGTCAGGCTAAATTGGCTATAGCAGGGGTGCAAGGTGGAGGGCAGGCTATTTCACACAATAAAGGCGCTGGCCGAGAGCAGAGTGAGGTAGATA
>Ga0307379_10012402_pt1 | contig 11112 bp, 19 predicted proteins | sample UN2MG_FD_202237 | JGI IMG/M metagenome (GOLD analysis project Ga0307379, IMG submission 202237) | Soil microbial communities from Risofladan, Vaasa, Finland - UN-2 | ecosystem: Environmental > Terrestrial > Soil > Coastal area > Acid sulfate soil | place: Finland: Risofladan, Vaasa | collected... | reverse complement strand
CGATGTAGGTGATCTGCCGGATGAACGGAACCGGCGGATCGAAGCCGTCATCGCACAGGCAGAGGATCTCGACGTCGATGCCCGAGTCGGGGCACGCGATCGGCGAGCCGGCCGGGGCAGTGATCGCTCCAGTGATCGGGTCACGGAAGACGGGGGGGCCGACCGGGGTGCCGGCGCTGTCGTAGACCACGACCCGGATCAGCGGGCTCGGAGCAGCGTCGAAGCAGACGAGCTCGGCGTCGACCGAACCCTCGGTCGAGGGGAAGGTCGCGCACTCGGGGACGGGGGCGCCGGGCATGGGTTCTAGTCTCGCGCGCCGCGACCGTCCCTCACAGGGACGGTCAGGCGCTCCACCCGTCGATCACAGCGGCCTCGCGCTCGGCGCGATCACGCTGCAAGGTCAGGTCTGCGGTCTGGTCTGCGGTGAGATCGGCGACGTTCGTCAGCGCCCAGTCGGCCTCGAAGTGGTCCGACTCGCACTTGGCTCGGTTCAAGGCCAAGACCTCGGGCATGACGGCGCTCACGTCTGCGCCAGTGGCGGTGACCATGCGATCGCGCACGGCAAGGAGCTCGGCCTTCGTGTTCTGCAACGCCGTGGCGTGCCGCGCAAGAGCGACGGCATCCGGGTCTGCGCTCGCTCCGTGCGCTTCGAGCATCCCGATCCGCAAGCACATGCCGCAGTACGACACCTCGGCAGCGGTCGCGTCGGCGTCGCTCAGGACTCCCGTGTCGCCATACCCGGTCTGTCGGGTCAACTTCTCTGCGGCCTCCGCAGCGTTGATGTGTTGGTAGTCCATCAGGTCCACTCCTCGATGAGAACGTCATACTCGGCTTCGGTGATCGTGACCGAGCCGACGACATCCACCTTGCGGCAGCCGATCTGGTTGTCGTCGGCGTCGAGCCAGTCCAGGGTATAGCCGACCTGGCCGCCCGAGTCGGGGAGGCCGTCGCCGACCTTCCAGTAGTCGCGGGTCGCGGTCACGGCACCGCTCGGTGGCGGGTCCGGGTTGTTGAGGTTGACGCTCACAGCCGCTCCCCTCGAATCGCGATGGTCGGGCCGACGCCGACGATGGGCGTGACGACGGTCCCCGCACCGGACCCCGCGATGTAGAGCAGCGTGAGGACGGACAGCCATATGAAGTCGCCTGGGGCGAGTGTGAGCAGCCCGGTGGGGATGATGACGGCGTTGCCGAGGTTGTCGCCGCAATACAGCGCCGCGGTCCGGTTCACCTCGTTCGCTCCGGCATGCTTGAACGTAAACGGCGTGTCAGTGACCGGCGCGGCGGGCAGGTTGACGCCTGCGGTTGCGATCGCCCAGCCCACCTGCACGCGAGTGCCAGCGTCGAGGGTGTAGATGTACCCCGTCGAGGTCACCAGGCCACCGAGGGCGAACGAGCAGTCCGTCGTGTTGGTCACGAGCAGATCGACCTGTGGGCCGTAAGGCACCATGAACCCGCCGCACGGCATCGGCCAATCTGGTCCCGCCCCGATCACATCCGTCGCGACGACCGGCGGCAGCGAGCCAGCAGGCACACCGCCGTCAGCGAACAGCGCCGGAGGGCAGCGGACGGACTCGCTAACCCGGATACGGCATCCACAGCTCATGATGCAGCCCCAGTCTGGTAGCCCATCACGGCCTCCGAGCCAAGCCCTGCGTGAGCAGAGCGGCGTCGATCGAGGCGATCCAGGCGTCCAGGCCGGCGATGCCAGTTGGTCCGGGGATCGCAGCGAGAACAGGAGCCGTGACCGGCACCACGCCTCGGAAGCCTACCGGGTTGGTCAGGCCGGTGCCGTGAGCGAAGGTGCGCGAACCCGATGAAGCGGTGCCGCCGCAGATCGCCACCGAGTCGGGGGAGGTGACCACGCCGCCCGACAGGATCGAAGATCGAGCCGCGCTGACCGTCGCCCCGGTGCCTGAGCCGCCGATGAAGCCGGTCGTGGACACACCGAACACGATGGTCGCCCCGTTGGAGCCAGCGATCGCGCAGTCGGTGGCCTGCGCCCGGTTGTTGCGCCCGCCGAGGATGCCGCAGTAGTCGCGGGCAGCGTCGATGCCGTTCAGCGAACCACCGCAGATCGCCCCGTTGTCGTTCGAGCCTGCACCAAAGAAGTTGGACAGTCCGCCGATGATCGCGTTGCGCGACGCTCCGGCGATCGAGTTGGAGTCGCCGCCGCCGATGAACGAGCGGTTCGAGACCATCGTGTTCGAGACGCCGCCAGCGATGACGGACGCGCCGAGGAGGGCGAAACCGACGGAACAGAAGGTGCCGCCGATGACCGCCGAGTCGTTTGCCCCCACGGTGCCGAACGTCCCGGCGATGACCGCCGAGCGGGTGTTGCTGACCGTGCCGCCGCCGCCGCCTCCGATGAACGACTCGGTGGCCCCTGCGGTGATCGAGTTCTCGCGACCGCCGCCGATGAACCCATCGTTGGCAACGATGTCCCCGTTGTAGCCAGCGATGATGGCCGAGCGGTCGCTCGTGATCCGGTGGTTCCGGGTCGGGCCGATGATGGCCGGGCCACTACCGCCTGCGATGAAGGAGTCCTCTCCGTTGATCTCGTGGAAGGTGCCGCCGACGATCGCCGAGCGGTCAGCGCCGGGACCCTGCACGATATGGAAGCGACCGGCCATGATGCCGGAGTCCACGCCGCCGTCGATGAAGGAGCCGTTACCTCCACCGATGAAGCCTCGCGAAGCAAGACCGATGAACTCGGTGATTGCGTGGAAGGTTCCAGCAACGATGGCCGAGTCGGCCGGGCTGCCGATGAAGGGGGAGTCTCCACCGAGCACGATGGAACGAGCGCCGCCGTTGAAGGGGAACCCAGCCCCACCGATGCTCGCCCCGTCTGCACCGCCGCTAAAGCCCCTCGTTCCGCCGACCACGATGGAGCGGGGTCCGGTAGCGGCACCACGGTCGCCGCCGCCGATGAAGCCGTCGACTCCACTCACCAAGTTGGTCGAACCGCCGAGGATGGCTCCTCGGTCACCCGTAATCGAGTGAGGATCGCCACCGCCGATGAAGGCGTCATCGGCAACGATGGAGTGCGAGTCGCCAGCGACGATGGCCGAGCGGTCCCCGGTGACCGAGTGGGCTAGGCCGCCGAGGATCGCCGAGTAGTCGCCAGCAACGACTGCTGTTGGGTCGCCTTGGTTCGTGGCGAACGAGCCGCTCACAGCCGGCAACCCGCTCAGCCAGTTCGCTCGGGTGGCATCGGACTGGGTTCCGGCGGTGGGCGCGAACACCACGGCGTCGTCGTCCGGCACACGGATACGGCAGCAGTTTCCCATCAGAGTCGGACCTCGTACAGGATCGTGACCGAGTCGCCGGCATCAGCCAGGTCGACGGTGAAGGGCGTGGCTAGTACCGAGTCGTCGGCATCCCAGGTCTCCTCATCGCCGACGAACATCGCCGTCGTGTTGGCAGCATTGTCGGTGATCGTCACCGAGCCGGCCACGCCAATGGCGCGCACCTTGACGGTGACGGAATGGGTGTTGGCCGGCATGACCCAGGACGAGATGCCCGAGAGGTTCTCGCGCCGCGCAGAGACCTCGGGCTCATCGCACTCGATGCAGTCGCAGTCGAAGTCGACAGGGCCGACCGCCACGTAGGGCGTGACCCCATCGGGCTCGGTGTCGAAGCTCGAGATCAGAACGCCGTTCTCGTCGCGCACCTCGACTCGGAGGAAGGAGATCTGGAAGCCTGGCCCGCCCGAGCCGATGTCGCAGAGCTGGCGAGCTTCGACCGTGACGGCCAGAGCCTCGGCGCAGACCGTGATCGTGCCGACCGGCACGTAGGGAGTGGTGCCGTTGAGGAGGGTGTCGACGATGCCGAGGATCGCGCCGTTGTCGCAGTTGACCTGGTAGCGACGGAGGAAGGGGCCATTGTCGTCGCAGAGCACGACGAGCTGGACCGGCTGGCACTCGTCGCCGGCGGTCGTCAGGCACTCGGGGATCGGTGCCCCGGGCATCGTCTAGACCGTCCCGCAGATGTCCACCAGTACGGCGAACATGCAGCAGCCGTCATGGATCGCCATACCCGTGCGCTCGCCCCTGAAGGTGATCGTGTTCACGCGGCGATCAAGCGCCTCGGCCAGGGTCCCGGGGAACACCTCGATCTCGCCGAGCCGCACGTCGACGATGCCCGTGGCGTAGGCCCAGGCCTCGTTGGCGCTCGGTGGCGGCTGGCCCAGCGGGCCGGTGCCGAGGTAGCCGGTGCCGTCCACGACGATGTCGCCACGGTCCGGCGTCACCAGCACGTTCGGTCCGGCGATGTTCTCGCCGAGCTCATCGACGAGCGAGTCGACTGATACGGAGTTGAGCGCCGTGAGGTTCAGCCAGCGAGCAACCAGCGCCGGTGTGGCGTGGATCATGCCCCTCGAGCCGTCAGCGCAGTTGGCGAGCGCCTGGGCGAACAGGGCCAGGGCGATGCCCGGCGAGACGGCAGCCGGCGCGGCAGCTCCGCCCGGGTTGAGGATGGCTTCATCGGTGTTGGGCGTCGATCGCACGAGCGACTGGTTGAAGGGGTTCTTGTATCCGCCCCACCACTCGGTCTCGAGTGCCTTCGACGCGCCGAGCTGGATGCGGAGCTCAGCCTTCTCGATCCAGCTCTCGGCCTCCCAGCCGAAGCTGGAGCAGGTCACCGGAACGTTCAGCACCGTCGGGTTCTGGTAGACGATCGGGCGGTTGTCCTCGGAGGACTTGACGATCTGCTCGCCGCCCTCCTGGATCGTGAGCACCGAGACGGTGGCGCCACCGCCGGCCAGGTCGATCGAAGCGACCACGAGCTCGGTGACATCGACGCCGGCCAGGTTGCCCGTGAAAGCGATCGTGTAGGGCGTGGTTCCGCCCGTGTCGCCCGGACCGCCACTGACGCGCACATCGCCGAGGGAGATCCCGGTGAGGCCTTCTAGGGCCGTCTGGAGGGCGAAGGCGGTGATGTCGAAGGTGAGAGGCCCGGAGACGTCGCCGTCGTAGTCGACGGTCCAGGTCCCCGAGGTGGCATCGACCGTGATCTGCTGGAGATCATCGGTCAGCGCGCAAGGGTCGAAGCTGTCGGCCTCCACACAGGTCTCGGACTGGATGACGACCCCCGCTTCCCAGCGGGCAGGGCCGTCGATGATCGGAGCGGACTGGGTGAGCCCATGCAGAGCAGGGACCGAGACCGGCGGCTCTGCGTTGATCTCGGGCGCTACACCCATTGCGTGTCCTCCGATCGGCGGTGACTCTCAGGCCCGAGGCGGTTACGGCGGATCGCGCCGGCCGCCCCGGGTTGCTGAGTGTCGAGGTTACTGCGCCTGCTGGATCAGCAGACGAACGGTGCGACGAAGTCCGGCGCCGTGCCGTTCGGGCAGAGGTTGTGCTCGATGCGGAGCGACTCGAGACCAACCTGGCAGACCTGGACCCACTGCTCGGAGAAGATCTCCAGGTCGTTGGTGCCGTTGAGGCTCGAGTCCCGGATGAGACCGACGTCGAGGGTGCCGCCGTCGAGCCGGACGAAGGTGCCCGGAGCGAACAGGTAGCTCACGACGCTGGTCGGCCAGGCGTTGAGCGGGCCAGCCGCCTGCGCCTCGTTGAACGCCTGCCCGGCACCGGTGGCCGAGTCGTAGTAGTAGCACACGTCCAGGTTCGCCTGGGCGAAGAACGTGGCGATGGCGTCCATGTCCGCATCCAGCCAGGACAAGCCCAGGCTGTTGTCGTTGATGGCGTCGACCTTCAGGAACTCGACGACCCATGACGGCAGCATGAGCTGCAGCACGGCGTCGGGATCCATGTGGTTGCGCCGGCGGTAGTTCGCCGCTGCCCGAAGGATCTGATCGGCCAACGTCCGGACAGCGCCGTAAGGCCCTGCCGGAGTGGTGACCGCCGTGGATCCCGCCTCGATGGCGTCGAGGTAGAAGATCTCCTTGGTCTCGGTGAAGATGACCGCCAGGTCCTCGAGGAAGGACTCGACCTGCTCGGGGAACACCCGGTGGTTGAGGTTGCCGAAGCGCACGCACTGCGACACCGCGTCCACGCGGCACTCCTGCTCGGGCGGGCAGACGACTGCCACACACGGCTTGGGTGCCGTGGGGGGGTAGCCAGCCGCGTCCTCGGCCTCGGTGGTCACCCGCACGCCGCCTGCCGCATCGCGGAAGTCGGTGGGCTGGATGTACCGGATGCCGCCACGAGGTGCCTGCACAACCGGCAGGCAGTCCTCGACCGGGCTCATCGACTCCGCCAGACGGAAGAAGTCGTAGTTCGCCTCGAGCGGAGCGCAGTTGCCACCGGAGGCGACGACTGCGGTGCGCGCGGCGCGGGCGGCGGCGTGATCGCCGACGACCTTGGCGAGGGACGAGAAGTTCTCCTCCGCACCGCCACCGAGCGTGGTTCCGAACTCGGCGACCGAGCTGCCCATGGTCACCTTCTCGAAGGTGCCCGACGGGACGTTGCCGATGCCGTGGCGCTTCTTGGTGATGGCCTGCGCGAGCGCTGCGGCGTCGAGCGCCTGGCCCTCGCTGATGGCACCCATGGACTGCGCAGCCATCATCGCTGCACCACGGGGCTCGGCCTTGCGGGGCTCGGCGTAGATCGGACGGGAGCGCTTGAGCGAGGACACCACCTGGCGGCGGGTCTTCGCTGCTGCGGCCTCGACGATCTCAGGCACCAGGACCTCGGCCTCGGGGGCCTCGATCTCGATGTCCTCGGCGGCGAGCTCCTCGACGACCTCTGCTTCGACCTCGAGGGTCTCGGCGTCATCGGTCGTAGCGGCATCCGCCACGTCCTCGACCTCGAGCTCCTCGCCAGCGTCATCGCCAGCGGTCTCGTCATCGACGAGGCCCAGGCGCTCGAGAGCGACCTTGCCCCGCTCGGCGCGCTCGGCGGCGAGCTGCTCACGGGCGGTGAGCTCGTCGTTGACACGGTCGAACTCGGCAACGAGCCGCTCGACCTCGGTCAGGGAGTCTTCGCTGGACTCGGGGTCGATGCCCGCAGCGGCCTCCTGGATGGACTGGCCGAGCTCGACGAGGGCCTCGTCGTTCAGCTCGCTCAGGTCTTCGGGGACGGTGATCCGATCCTCCATGGTCTCTCTCCTGGTGCTTTGACCGGCGGGGATGCCGGCGTCGGGTTGTGGGTTCCGGCTCCGACTACGTCGGCCGCCTCGGGTGGCCCACGGCCGTCCCGTGAAGGTCAGGCTATACCTGGCCCACGGGAGCACCCGCGCATCCCCATCGGTGGAGCGTCAGGAGGCGCGAGAGATGAGCCCGCGCTCGGCCTCCGCCACGACGAGCTCGGCATCGACGATGGCGCGCCAGTCGCTGGTCGCTCCGGTCACCCGGGCGCGATCAAGCGAGTGCTCCACTCGATCTCCAACCCGGTTGCCGTAGACCTCGCGGATGGCGCGCAGTTCCCGTGCCAGATCCAGTGCGAACCCAATCTTGTCCATGTCCAATAGTCTAGGGGCCGTAGACGAATGTGTCTATGCAGATTGGACCAGAGGGCGTCAATCCCCGTAACCAGCGGGCCAGCAGGTCGCTGATCCACGGCAGGTCGGGCACGTCTTGCGGGTCGGCTCGCCCGAGCGGACGCGCCGCACAGCAACATCGCCGGCGCCCTGGCAGTGCCAGCACTGGAAGGCCGACAGGTGCTCGACGAGCTCGGGCCTCGTCTGGGCTGCGGCCTCCTGCCGATCCAACAGAGAGAGGTCCACTCGAGTCCCAGCCCAGCCGCAGGTGCAGGAGGGCACGAGCTCCCAGGTGTCTCGGTCGACCACGACCTGCGCAACGTGCTGGGCATCGCGGGCGGCGGTGGGCGAGAAGTCAGTCATCGACGCCATCGGTCGGCTCGGTGATGTACCGGATGCGGCCTCGGCCGGCGAAGAACGGCGACCACCAGCAGTCGCCGGCATGCCCTTCGGCGAGTTGACATCGGCCATGCGCACTCCCGCCCAATGACTTCATGCACTGGTACTGCTCGCTGGTCGGGAGCCGGCCAGCCTCGCGGTGCTCGTCGTGCTCGGCGAAGTCCTGCTGAGCGCGAGTCTCGAGGGCATCGCGGAATGGGTGGTCGGTCATGCGAGCTCTACCTTCGTTGGGGTGCCAGCGCCATCGGTGTGCAGGAAGACCTGCGGCTCGAGGCTGCCGCAGGAGAAGTCCTCGAGGAACTCGCCGTGGCCCATGTCGTTGATGAACCCCATCGCCCCATCCTCGTGCTCCCAGAAGCAGGCGTCCACCGTCTCCACGCCAACATCGTCAGCCCACAGCGCGCAGGGCCGGTCGGCACCGGAGCTCGGGCAGACGAACCCCTCGATGTGGGCGGCACCATCCCGGATGCTCAGGATCATCGTGTGTGCGTCAAGTTCACGCATCATGGCCACCTCACCCAGAGCCGCGGCATCGGGGCGAGCGCCACGTCGGGCTCGCCGTTCAGGGTGACCAGCACATGGGGCGTCCCAGCGATTGGCTCCACGCGCGCCTCGACGAAGCTGGCGTCGAGCACAGCGTCAACGAGCTCGGCGCGAACCTCGGCCGGGAGCGACTGGAACCACTCGGCCCAGAACTTGACGCTCACGCCGGCTCATCCTCGGAAGCGGCTTCGGGCATGTCGGCCAGGCGCGGCCGCTCCACGAACCCGTCGGACTGGGTGCGCTCACCAGCGCGGTCCATGCTCACGACGGTCTGGCGCTCGACGGGCTGGCCCTGCTCGAAGCGCCGCTCGCCCGAGCGCGGGTGGGGCAGGGCTCCGAGCTCACGCACCAGCCGCTCGTTGACGGCAGCCGGTTCCTCGCCAGCCACGGCGGCCCAGCAGGCCATCGCCCCACCGAGGAACAGGCGCCGCTGCTCGGCGCGCTCGAGGTCGTTCGCCGCGAGCGACTCGCGCAACTTCTCGTAGGCATCGACCACGATCCGGTCGAAGGCATCGGTGATGCTGGTACTCGGACCCGGCGCGGCGCGCTCGGCGCGGCCGGTCGTGACGGACAGGTTGATCTCCACGCCGGCCATCATGGACCGAGCGTCGGACGCTCAGGCGGAAGCGAGCAGGAGGGCCACCCACTCGGGGTCCTCGGCCGGTGCAGCCGCGAGGTTCGGCGCGGGCTCAGGCCCGACGTCGATCACGTCATCGTAGGAGCCGGCCTCCTCGGCCTCGTCCTGCGTGAGGCGGTCCCAGTCGATCGGGGTGTCCGCCCAGTCGGCGGGCGGTGTGGTGCGGCGCATCAGGACTCCTCGGCGCAGCGGTAGAAGCTGCCGTCGGTGGCGTAGGCGAAGGTCGTCGCCGCACCGGTGAAGGTGCTCACGAAGGTCTCGCCGGTGAGAGCGTGCGTCCGGTCGCCGCGCTTGGCGATGCGGAACGCCTCAGCGGCGGCGGGGGTGAGTGTGGTCATGGTCGTGGTCTCCATCGTTCAGCACCGAGCCTCGGCACGCATCATCTGCTCGGCCTCAGCGGCGATCAGCGGGTGGTTGCTGATCTCGGCCCGCAGCGCCTGGAGCTCGTCGAACTGCTCGGTGGTGCCGGTCCAGGCGAAGCCCTTGGTGGCGTGATCCCAGGTGAACAGATCCTCGAGGGTGCGCTCCATCTTGTAGAGCGTCCCGTAGAGGTAATCCTCGCTGGCGGTGTCTGCGGTGGTTGCGTTCTTGTTCATGCAGTAATTATAGACACGACCTGCGACACCGCGTCAAGTTTCCCTAGACATCCCCCGGAAGGCCTTTCCCTGTCTATGTATAATTGACGGTGTCCCACCCTCACGATATGGTTTTCTCAGCGGCTCGGAAACACCGGGCCACGACGAAGGAGCACGACGACATGGACACCCAGACCCACGGCATCGCCGGCCAGATCCTGCACGGCGAGTTCGACGACTCGCTCGATGCCATCTACGAAGCAGTCAGCGAGCGCCGCAAGGCAACTCGCTCGGTGCGCATCGCGCAGGCCTTCTCCGGCTTCAACGTCGGCGACACGGTTCGCTTCAACAACAAGACCCGCCCGAAGTACCTGGCCGGCGTCGAGGGCACCATCACTCGGAAGCGTCAGTCCAAGGTCGAGGTCACCATCAACACCGACGTCGGCAAGTTCCGCACCGGCTCCCCCATCGTCGTGCCGGTCGAGCTCATCGACGCCGTCTGATCCACCACCCAAGCCCGAGCCCATCACGAAGGGAACATCACATGGAGATCCAGACGAAGGCGCGGTGCGTCGAGTGCAGCAGGGTGTTCGACCTGCTGGACGAGGACGACGCCGGAGAGTGGCACTACGGCCACGACTGCGAGGAGGACTGATGGCGAAGATGGTCTATGACGAGTTCTATGGCGAGTTGACGTTCGCCCTTCGTGCCGCCATCCGCAAGAACAACGTCGCGCCCGCCGACTACACCGATCTCGAGGACGAGTTCGGTGCCGGCAACTTCGGCGCCATCCTCGCGGCGGTGAAGGAGCGCAGCACCGACGGCATGTACCAGATGCCGTGGCCCGGTCACGGCCACAACGGCTGGTGATCGCACCTATCCCGAGCCACGGAGGCCCGCCATGAAGAAGGTCCACGCCGTCTCGAGCGGCACCTATTCGGACTACCGCGTCCACGCCCTGTTCCGTCGCAAGCGCGACGCCGAGGCGGCGATCGTTCAGCTCGCCGGGAGCGAGGACTTCTACAGCAGCGGGTCGCTGCGGGTGGAGTCATTCCACCTGTTCGACAAGGGCGAGCCCGTCGTCCCCGTCCTGTGGCACGCGTTGCGGGTGAACATCTGGGATGACGGCAGGACCGGCGAGGTTGAGGAGCGCAACGAGGCGAAGTGGCCGTGGGAGTTCGAGGCCACGATCCAGGTCGATGTCCGGTGGGTGCGGGCGCCGATCCACAAGAACGAGGGCGGCCGGCTCGAGGCGTACGGCACGGACCTCCAGGCGGTCGGCCAGGTGTTCTCCGACAACCGGGCGCAGGTGCTCGCCGCTGTCGCGTTGACCGGGCGCGCCACGCTCTAGGACCTAGACCCTAGAGCGCCAGCCTTCCTCGACCCAGCCGGGGCCGAGCTGGACCGATCCACGACAGGGGCCATGAGTGGTGGCCCAGGCGCCGAGCTGATGGTGGAACCACGTCCGGTGGCCGAGCCGGCGGAGCATCCATCGCCAGGCCCGGAACTTCCCCAACCT
>Ga0307379_10012399_pt1 | contig 11114 bp, 7 predicted proteins | sample UN2MG_FD_202237 | JGI IMG/M metagenome (GOLD analysis project Ga0307379, IMG submission 202237) | Soil microbial communities from Risofladan, Vaasa, Finland - UN-2 | ecosystem: Environmental > Terrestrial > Soil > Coastal area > Acid sulfate soil | place: Finland: Risofladan, Vaasa | collected... | reverse complement strand
GCCCGCCAGCTACCGCGTGAAGGTCTCGACCCCCGTCCCTGAATCGTATCCCTGGAACAACGAGGACGACTTCTTCATGGAAGTCATCAAACGCAAGCACCGCATTCTTTACGTCGAGGGATACCCGCGTTACGAGTACCGTTTCCTGCGGGCGGCCTTCGAGGACGACAAACGCTTCCAGGTCGCCTCCATGATCTACGTCACCCCAACGGGCAACACGATCTATCGCCAGGGGCTTTCCGAGGAGTCGGAACTGCGCAAGGGATTTCCCGAAGAGCAGGAGGAGCTCTTCAAGTACGACGTCGTCGTCCTCGGCGACGTGCCGGTTCACAACTTCAACCGCAAACAGATTCTGGCGCTCAAGGAGTTCGTCCGCACGCGGGGCGGGGGGCTCCTCTTCCTGGCGGGCGACTACTCCTTCGATCCCAACGGGTTCGCTCGAACGCCGCTGGCCGAAATCCTCCCCTTCAAATTCAAGACGAGTCCGCGCCTGGGCGAGGAGTACCGCGTCTCCCCCACGCCCGAGGGGATCGAACGCGGCATGTTCGGCCCGTACGATCCGCGGCTCGACCGCAAGCCGCCCTGGGCGGTCCTGCCGCCTCTCAAGGGCCTGTTCCCCCTCGGCGACCTCAAGCCGGGCGCCGTCACGCTCTGCCGAATTGACAAGGGCGCGGGGCCGGACAATCCGCCCGTCGTCGCCTTTCAACGTTACGGGCGCGGGATGACGCTCGTGTGCGGCATCTCGGGCGCCTGGCCCTGGCGGTTTCAGACGCCGTCGGACAATGCGTCCTATTCCGCGTTCTGGAAAGAAATGATGCTCATCGTTCGCCAGGAAACCGACGCGCGGCTGCAAGTGAAGGCGGCTCCCGCCATCGCGACGGCTGGAAGCGAGGTGTCCGTCGAAGGAACCGTCCTGGACCAGTCCTTTCAGCCCGACCCCGCGACGCCGGCGGCCCTGGAGATCCAGACTCCCGACGGCGAAACGGTCACGGTCCAAGCGCCGTCGCCGCCGGGCGGCGAAGAGAGCCGCGAGATCACGTTCCGCCATCGGCTGACTCCCGCCGCGGCGGGAACCTACAAGGTGACCGCCCGGGCAACGTGGAAGAAGACCGGGGAAACGCTTGAGCGGAAAACAATGTTCATCGTCAAGAGAGACGCGCCGGAACTCCGCGAGGTCCGGCTCAACGAGCCTCTTCTCCGCGAGATCGCCTCGGTGACGGGCGGCGAGTATGTTCATCTTTCCGAGTACGGCAAACTGCCCGGCCTCATCAAGCCGCGGGAAGGGTCGATCCGCAAGATCAAGGAAGAGCCGATCTGGGATCGTCTCGGCGTTCTGCTCGCCATCGTCGGCGCGCTTCTGACGGAATGGCTGGTTCGGAGGGCGGGGAGCTTGGCATAGCGCCTGGGCGAGAAAGAGATCCGGAAGAGAGGACGTCGGAGCGCATGAACAGGCGATCTTTCCTGGTGCGCGGGCTTCAGCGAGCGGCTGGAGCCGGTCTGCTCGGCGGCGCCGGGCTCGCGGGCCCCTTGGCCGCGCTGGCCGCGAACGCTTCCGCCCAGCCCAGGCAATGGTCCGCGCAACGCGGGCAGTTGGACGAAGAGAGCGACGCGAACGTTTTCGTTTTCCCGCGACTCCGCTTCAAGATTCTCACGCGGGTCGAGGGCTATTGGGACGCCGAGCCCGACGCGGACGACAAGTTCCTCGCTTTCCTCGGGGAAAAGACGAATCTGAAACTCTCAAGAAAATCATGGCCCGAACGCATCATCGACATCGAGGAACTGCGCAAGGCCTACTTCGAGCCCGACGCGAAGACGCAGATCTATTCCCGGCCTTTCCTCTTCATGACGGGCGAGGGCGATTTCCGGTTCGAACAGGCTGAGGCGGTCACCCTGGGAGAGTACTTCAAGCGCGGCGGTTTTCTCTTCGCCGACGACTGCGTCTTCCGCGGCTACGGCGACTTTTTCTTCCAGGCCTTCCTGCGGGAAGTCCGCCAAGTCTTCCCCGGCACGGAGATGCAGCCGGTCCCCTACGACCACGGGATCTATCACTGCTTTTTCGATTTCCCCCGCGGCGCCCCCTTCTGCCAAGGCCAACGCCACCGAGACATGGGGCTTTTTCTCGAAGACCGCCTCGTCGCTTTCCTTACCGCCGGCGACATCCATTGCGGCTGGAAGTTCTGGGGAGGGAGCCGCACGCTCGAGTCGATGAAAATGGGCGTGAATATCGTCCTTTATTCACTTACGCACTGAGGGAAGACCGAGATGCTTGATCTCCTCACACAACCCAGCACGGCCCGCCCGTTCCCACGGGTGAGCGAGCGAGACGCTCGCGCGGCTGCGGGCGAGACGCTCGCGCGACTGCGGGCGAGACGCCCGCGTTACGGGTGCGGCATCCGTCGCGGTCTCGGGCGGAGGGACGCATCTCGTTGCGGCGGGGGCCTGGCGGGTTGGGCTCTTTTCCTGTGCTTGACCTTCGCCCTCTCGACGGCCCAAGCCGCCGACCATCTCCTCCTGATCGGCGGCCTGGGCGGCGAAGAGAAATACTCCAAGGAGTTCCACGAGACCCTGACGACGATCCGCTCGCTCCTCACCGAGAAGCACGGGCGCCCCGCCGCGAACGCGCGCCTGCTGACCGACTCGGAAACGACGACTCGCGGCGTGAACGCCGTCTCGACGCTCGAGAACGTCGCGCGGGAGTTCGAGCGCCTGCGCGCCGACATGAGAACTTCCGACACGCTGCTGCTTATCCTCGTCGGCCACGGTCAGTCGGACTTTCAGGAGCCGAAGTTCAGCCTCCCCGGGCGCGACCTTACGGCGAGCGCCCTCGGGAGAATGCTCGACGCGTTGCCCGCCCAGGACCAGCGCCTTATCCTCGCCTTCCCCTGCTCGGGTCACTTCAGCCAGATCCTCGCCCATCCCCTTCGCACGATCCTCGCCTCGACCGACGGGCCGCGCCAGATCCATGACTGCGTCATGCCCCGCTATCTGATCGAGGCGCTCAAGACCGACGCCGCCGATACGGATCGCGACGGCGCCGTCTCGTTCTACGAGCTCTTCGAGTTCCTGTCCCAGGAAGTGGAAGGGCATTTCGTCGGGGGCGACATGCTCCAGACCGAGAACCCGTCGCTTGAAGACAATGGCGACGGGGAAGTCACGACGTTGGCCGAAGGGATGGACGCCGGCGACGGAGAGAACGCCAAACGCATCCGCTTCATGCCCGCGTCGGGGAAGCCGGGCATATGACGACGCTGTGAAGCGCGCGGATTGTCACAAGCGGAGTAACGCGTAGCGACCCCGAAGAACGAGAAGCGCGCATCTTGTCTCGTTGATGGCAATCGGAGAACCTCTTGCCGCGGCGACATTTCCAATGGCGCCCGCCCCGCATCGCCGGAAGAAGAAAGGAGATTGTGACATGACCGACTTCACAAACAGATCTCATCCCTTGCTTTCCTGCCTGGTGATCGCTTTGTCGCTGTTCTCGACCGCGCTTTCCGCCGCCGAGATTCGTCTCAAGGACGGCAGAACCATTGAGGGGAAAGTCCTGAGAGTCACTGGGGACAAGGTAACGATCCAGAAGGGCAGTTCCACGTTCCCCCTTCCCCGAGACCAGGTCATCGCTCCCGACCTAGCGCAGCTGACAGCGGGCGCCAAGGCGGCGGCGGAAAAGGGCGACTTTGCCTTGACCATCGATCTCTGCGAGGAAATTCTCGTGTGGGACGCCAGCCATTCCCAGGCCGCCGGCCTGCTGGCGCGAGCCAAGGAGGGGATCGGGAAGGCCCAGGCGAAGGAACGAGTTGAAGGGGAAGCGCGCGCAAAAGAACAAGAAGCGCAGGAGAAAGGGAAGGCCGCTCGAGAAGCGCGGGAGAAGAAGCTGGAGACAGCGCGGCGCCTGCTGACGGAAGGCGATCGGACAAATGCCCGCACGCTCTGCCGGGAAGCGCTCAACGAAACGCCGGACGATCCCCAGGCGAAACGCCTGCTCGCCGACATCAAGGCCGCCGAGGAACAGACCCGCAAGAAGGCGGCGATGGCAGAGAATCTGTCATCGCCGCAGCGCCTCAAAGACGTGCTCGCGCAGATCGAGGCAAAACTCGCCGGCGTCAAGGAGTGCTCGTACCTGGATAGCCTCTCCTACAAGGCGCCGAAGGGGGAACTCGCTTACCGCGAGGAGTGCTGCTTCCGACGCCCGAATCTCTCTTACACGAAGCACACCCAGACGAAACACATCATCCCGGGCGCCACCGGCGCCGTTACTCTGTCGGTTTGCGATGGGACAACCTTCTGGCATCTCATGCAAAACGCACCGGGTTCCGGACGCGAGATGGCCGCCAAGATGAAGGCTGTCTCGCCGGAGAGGATCGAGGAAATGATCCGGCGCCACGAAACGCCGCAGCTTTACAAGTGTGATCTCCAACGCCTCGACGCCGCGGGCTACTCGGTCGCGGACGTTTCTCTGGTCGGCATGTTACTGGAGCCGTTCGACCTATGTGACATGTCGACTCTCAGGCTGACGAAAGAGGATGCTTCCGTCTGGGTCTTCGACGCGAGGGCCCGCGCCGGCATTGAGGGGGGGAAAATTCGCATCACCATCGGCCGGAGCGACGGCATCCTGAGAAAAATGGAGTTCCTCTACGACGCCGGCGAAGCGGCATCGACCGACACCGTGTCGGACGTTCGAATCAATCCGACCTTGCCGGACGGGCTCTTTGTCTTCACCCCTCCCGCGGGCGTCGAGGCGAAAGACAACACCGACTCCATGATTCAGGACCTGAAGGATAAGGGCGTGAAACCCCGGAAGCAACCATGAGAAACCCGGCGACATCCCGGACACCGTTCTTGCTTGACAAGCGTCGGCCTTGCGCAACGCTCCCGGTGCGGCTTTCCTTGCTGGCGCTTCTTGCCGCCGCATGGCCATGCCTCGGATTTCCCGCGCCTCCCGGCGCCGACGGAGATTCCAGGGACGCTCCGCCAGCCGAGGTCGGCGTGCCGATCCAGGTCGGCGCCCCGATCCAGATCGGCGTCATCGTGAGCCTCTACACCGCGACCGGACCATCCTTCGAGGCGCAGCCCTATGGCTTCGGTCACGCCGACCTGGCGCGCGTGTTCCAGAAGGCCGGCTACGAAGTCAGCGCCGTCATCGAGCCGGGCGCGGAAAAAGAACCGGACCTCCAGAAGGCCCTCCAGGACCTCGGTCTTTCCGAACGATGGGTGGACGGGTCGGACGCCGCGGCCCTGGCGAACCTCGACGTCATCGTCTCGGGCTCGAATCCCAACATGCGCGACGAGGTGATCGCCGGCATCACCGAGGCGGTGCGCCAGGGCGCGGCTTTTCTGAACCTCGAGGCCTTCGGCACGGTCAACCCTCCTTACAACAAGCGGATCGAGACGCTTCTCGGCATCCGGGACGGAGAATTCCATTGGCGCTCCCAGCCGATGCCGTGCGAGGTGGTCGAGCCCCATCCGCTGCTCGGCGACTTGAGGAAGGGCGAGCGATTCATGATCCCGGGCCTCGACGCCTGGGCGGGGGCCGTTGACGGGACGCCGCTGCTCCAGCCCGCCGCCGAGGTGAGAGATTCCGGCAGCGGCTCGGCGGACGTCTGTCCCCTGTACGTTCGATCTCTAGGGAAAGGGAAAGTCCTGAATTGCCAATGGCGCGGGGATCTGGCCGAAGCCGGCGCTCCCATCACGAGTGAGGAGTTCACCGTGCGTTGCGTGGCGTGGCTGGCCCGCCCCGAGACGCCGCTCCCTCCCTTGGACGCGCCAACGGGAGATTGGGCGGCGGCCGGCGGGGCGCCGGTGAAGGCCGGCGGGGCGCCCGTGGAGGCCGGAAGATCCCGCGCTTACTGGCGCCGGACCACCGTTTTCTCTGAATCCTTTCCGACGGATATCGCCCCCTTTCCCGGGGACGACCCCCGTTACTCGGACTGGCTGACGGGTGCGAACAGCGACAACGAGTTCCGCGTCCAGAGCGGCGTGCTGAGGATCTGCGGCGGCCAGCGTCAGAGCGACGGTTCCGCGGTGGTCACGGCGCAGAAACTCATCGGCCAATCCACTTTCGGCAAAGCCCTCCGCGTCACCGCCCGCATGGGCGGCGAGCCGGGTCCGGTCGGGAATTGGCACGTCGGCCTGATCCTGGGCGGGGTGCGCGTCGTTTACCACTTGGGCTACGAAGGGGGGGCGCTCCGAATCGATCGCCAGACGCCTTGGACTCGTTTGACGGAGAACCTGAACGTCGGTTTCGCCCCCACGCCGGGTTATCGGCCGCTTCAGAGGATCGAAGTCCTCGCCATGCCGCGTGACGACGGGGAGTACGAATTCGAGGTCACTCTCACGGAGCGCGACAGACCGCCCTTCATGCATAGCTTCGCGCTTCCGGCCTCCCAGGTTGGAAGCCTCAGCCAGGTCGGTTTCCATCGTCAGAGCCTCGGACGGGCGGGCGAGGCTCTCTTCGACGACCTGCGGATCGAGCAGATCGAACTGCCTGACGCCGGCGCCCTCAACGCGCCCAGAGGAGACGGACAAGGCCCGGGACGCCCCCCAGAGTCGCAAGCGAAGAATCCTTGACCGCAAAAGGCTTGGTAGGCTATCTGTGGGGCACGGGAAAAGGGGAGCGCGAGGACGCGAAGAGGCGAGATTGAGCGACATAGGGAAAAACACCATCGTCCTGGACCAGTCCGAGGTATTGGCCTTCTGCGGCCCCAGGGACCAGAAGCTTCGTCTGATTCAAGGCGGGTTGCGAGCCGAGATCCGGGCCCGGGGCAACGAAATCGTGATCTCCGGCGAGGCGGCCGAAGTGGAGCGGGCCACGGGCATCATCGAGGACTTGCTGATGGTGCAGCGGACCCTCGGCCGCGCCCTCTCCGATCAGCAGGTGCAGATGGCCGTCCGCGAGGCCGAACCCGACAGCGGAGCCGAGGGCGAAACCGAGTCCCTCACAGAGGTCTTTCTGGATCAGATTCCTCTCCCCACTCGGGCCCGGCGCCTGGCCCCCATGTCGCGGGCCCAGAAGAAGTACATCGACCATATCCGCCGTTCGGACATTGTTTTCGCCACCGGCCCCGCGGGAACCGGGAAGACGTACCTCGCAGTGGCCATGGCGATCTGGCATTTGGCCGAAGGGAAGGTGCGGCGCATCATCCTTGTGCGGCCGGCGGTCGAGGCGGGCGAGCAGCTCGGCTTTCTGCCCGGGGACATTGCGGCGAAGTTCGATCCCTTCGTTCGCCCGCTTTACGACGCCCTCTACGACATGATGGAGCCGGAGAAGGTGAAGACCTACCTCGAGACGGGCATCATCGAGATCGCGCCCCTGGCCTTCATGCGGGGACGAACGCTGAACGACGCCTTTGTGATTCTCGATGAAGGGCAGAATACGACGGTTGCCCAGATGAAGATGTTCCTCACGCGTCTGGGGGTCAGCTCCAAGGCCGTGGTAACCGGCGACATTACGCAGATCGACCTTCCCCCTGGGACCCTTTCGGGATTGGTGCACGCGCAGAAGGTGCTGCAAGACATCAGCGGGATACGGTTCATGCAGTTCACGAAGATAGACATCGTGCGCCACGACTTGGTGCAGAAAATCGTGCTGGCCTACGAGCGCCATGCCGGCAAACGGACGCGCGACGACGCCGGGCGAGCGGGACGCGCCTCGGCCTCGCCCGGCAGAAAACGGAGCCACGCCTAATGGCTGCCAAAGAAAACGGCCCCCCGCCGCGGGCGCCCGACCGGCCCCGAAAACGCGGCGAGAAGCCTTCCGCGGGGCTGGGACCCGGCGGTTCCACGAACGGCGAGCGGGGCGTCGCCAGGAGCGCGTCGCCAAGCGACCGGCAACCCCGGGTCACGAGGATCATGCGACTCGGGCAAACCTCCGCCGGCTGGTTTGTCTTGGCCCTCGTGCTGGTCGCCACGGTCCTTCTTGTTTCTCCCGCGCTCTACCATCGTCTCAGCAGGGAGGACGAGTACTACGTCGGCACACGGGTCACGGAGAATATCGAGGCCATTGTGTCTTTCTCGGTTCCCGATGCGGAGAAGCTGGACCGTGAAGAGGAGCGATTGAGGAGTCGCGCGCATCAATACTACCGGTGGGACCGCCAAGCCTCCGTCCAGGTTCTTGAATTGTGCGACGCCTTCTTCCTGCAGGCCCGCTTCATCGCCAGCGGCGCGGCGGAGGAACCGGAAGCCAAACTGGCCGGCCGATTGATCGAGTGGGCGGCCCGGGAGCGCGGTGTGACGCTCGACCCGAAGCTCGCCGCGCAATGCCTCGAACGCTCCGTGGACGAAAACCTTCGCAGGACCCTGCGCGAGGCCCTCCGTCACGTCTACGATTCCCGCGGCATCGTCGACGACTTGAGCAGGTACACGACTTTTCACAACGAAAACCGCGTGACTGTCTCCAGCGCGCCCCGCCGCGTTTCGGTCGAACCTCAGGACCTCCTCGACCCGGCCGGACTGCGGATCTATCTCGAGGAGGAGTACTTCCCGAGCCGAGCGTCCGGTTCCGTTCTCTCAACCGATGACGCGGCCTTCCTCGGGGGGCTGGCGGGCCTTCTTGCCCGGCCCAACATCGCCTTTTCCCCCGAGAAGACGGAGGAAAGACTGAGCAATGCGATCGCCAAGCTGCGCAGGAACCCGCCGGTCACAGGCTACAAGAAGGGAGATGTGTTGGTGAAGCAGGGGCAGTTGATCGCCCCCGAGGACATCCGGCTGATACGCCTCATGAACGGCGCCTATGATCGCGTCCTCTTCCGCCGTCTCCTTGCCATCACCGTCTATCTGGCCATTCTCCTCAGTCTCGCTCTCTACTACTTCGGCCAGTTCCGGAAGGACATGCGCTTCAACGTCCGCAACATACTCGTGGTCTCGCTGCTGTTGTTAATCCCGCTGGCGTTGGGACGCGTCCTCCTGGTCGTCTTCAAAGCGTACCCCGAGGCCGCGCCCTACGCCTTCCCCGCCGGCCTGATCGGCATGCTCGCCGTCATCCTCCTCGACACCCGCTCGGCCGTTCTCCTCGTCACCGTCGGGTGCTTGGCTTTCAGCGTCGCCACGGGCCTGGACTTCAAAGTCTTCTTGACCCTTCTGCTGGGCGGCTATGCAGCCATCGGGGTGCTGACCACCATGAAGGAGCGCAGAGAGGTCATCTCGGCCGGGTTGGTCGTCGGCGTTGTCAACGCGCTTCTGATTCTACTGATCAACTTCATCGATGATCCGAACAAGCCCCGGCTGGATCTGATGATCTGGGGAATCGGCAACGGCCTTCTCTGCGCCATCCTGGCCATGCCCCTGCTGGTTCTCTTCGAGTCGTTCTTCGACATCGTGACCGATATCCGTCTGCTCGAGTTGACCGGCCTGGACCACCCCTTGTTTCAGGAGCTGGAGGCGAAGGCGCCGGGCTCCTACCAGCACTCCCTGAACGTGTGCAAGTTGGGCGAGGCCGCCGCCCGAGCCATCGGAGCGAACTATCTCCTGGTGCGCGCCGGCGCCTACTATCACGACGTGGGCAAGGTCCTCAAGCCGAAGTATTCGGGCGAGAACCAAATCTCCATCGAAGAGAAGAGTCTGCACGGCAAGATCTCCCCGTACATGAGCGCCATGGTGATCAAGAACCACGTGAAGGCGGGGATGGAACTGGCGCGCAAGCATCGTTTGCCGGAGCGCGTGATCGACTTTATTCCTCAGCACCACGGCACGACCATTATCGCCTACTTCTATCACGAGGCGCTCAAGCGGTTCGAGAATTCCCAAAGTACGGACCCGGTTCGCGAGGCCGACTTCCGGTACCCCGGCCCGAGGCCCCAGTCGATCGAGACGGCCGTCGTCATGTTGGCCGATTCCGTCGAGGCCACGGCGACCAGCCGCTTCACGTCTCTCTCCGTCAACGAGGACGAGCTGCGCGTGTGTGTGCAGAGGATCATCGCCGACAAGTTCAACGACGGCCAATTCGATGAGTGTGATCTGACGCTCCGCGATCTCCATCTCATCCGGGAGTCATTCATCAAGACGCTGTTGAGTCGCTTCCACCACCGCATCGCCTACCCCTCCGAGCCGTCGATAAGCGGCCCCGCGGCGCCGACTCCGAAACGGGACCGGATGCAACGCGGCTGAGCGCCGGGCGGGATCCGAGGCAAGGAATGCTCCTATGATTATCGTGCTGGAACCGGGGACCGGTCCGGAGGAACGCAAAGCCGTCGAGAAGAGAATCGAGGACCTGGGCTACAAGGTCCACCCCATCGTCGGCGTGGGGCGGACCGTACTCGGCTGCATCGGGCGCGAGGACAAGACTCCTCTCCACTCGTTGGAGACCATGCCGGGCGTCGCCGCGGGAGCGGACGGTCTCATGATCGAGATTCATCCGGAGCCCGCCAAAGCCTGGTCAGACGGCCGCCAATCGCTCAAACCTTCGAAATTCTCCCGCCTCATGGAAGAGATTCGAAGACTCGCGCCCGCCGTCGACCGCGTCGCCCCGGAACGGCAAGGCTAACCGAGGGCAAAGCACCCTGACCCTGGTTTTCTCGAGGCAAATCCCGGACGTGAAGGCCCCCACCCCCAATTCCTCTCCGCCCCCGAGACCATTTTCCCTCCGAACCCGCGTCGGGCTGATTCTGATCGCCGCCGCTTTGACGCGCGTCCTCTTCCTGGGAAGCAATCCGGCGGGCGTTTTCCACGACGAAGCGGAGAAAGGCTATTCCGCTTTCTGCCTGCTGCGGGTGGGGGGAGTCTTTGATTTCACGGAGACGACTCGCCATGTGACGGGGAACGCGCCGACGGGGTCGGTGAGGTCGCCCAGACTGCGCGCTTGGCCGTTGTTTGTCGACGTGTGGGGATCGCTCACGTCCATGGCTTACCAGTACGCCGCGCTGCCTTTCGTCGCCGTGGGAGGCCTGAACGCGTGGACCACGCGTCTGCCAGCCGCCATCGCGGGGACCTTGACGGTTCTACTGACGTTTTTCCTGGCGCGGGCGCTGGCTGACGCGGACCGCCTCCGTGCTGGGATCGGCGAGACGGAGCGGCGCGACTCAGCCGCCCCGCGGCCCGTCGCTCTGTGGGCCATGACGCTCATGGCCTTCTCGCCGTGGCACGCGATCTTCTCGCGGTGGGCTCAGCAGGGAATCTTCGTGCCG
>Ga0307379_10012394_pt1 | contig 11116 bp, 20 predicted proteins | sample UN2MG_FD_202237 | JGI IMG/M metagenome (GOLD analysis project Ga0307379, IMG submission 202237) | Soil microbial communities from Risofladan, Vaasa, Finland - UN-2 | ecosystem: Environmental > Terrestrial > Soil > Coastal area > Acid sulfate soil | place: Finland: Risofladan, Vaasa | collected... | reverse complement strand
CCAGAGATCCGGCTCTCCGACATCCACGCTCAACTCGCCGCCATCGTCGAAACACTGGGCGAGGTCGCCTACTCGTCGAAGTGTGCGGACGTGTTGAAACGTGTCGCGCTCGCTGCGGGGGTGGACCACACCCGTGAGCCGACGTGGGTGATCGAGCAGATCGGGGTCGCGTTGGCCGAAGCGAGAGCCGAGATTGTCCTACCTGAATCGTAGGGTGACCGCTATGTCTGACCAGATCGTTTCGGACGACGAGTTCGATGAACGGCTGCGAGTCGTAGCGGGTAAAGCCGGATGCTCTGTCGACCGGTTGGTCGACTTTCTGATCCGGCCGACGATCGCTCGCACCGCGGCGAAAGCAGCGGAGCAGTACGGGGAGCAACCCGAGATCGACGAGGGCCAAGAGGAAGTCGCTTGCGTCGTCTGCTGGGCGTCCGTGATCCACGCCCATTGGAAGCCTCACTACCGGTGGCATCTCCGCGAGGGTCATGTCGACGTGACGGATTCTGCCGAGTCGGGGCCGGGGTGAGTTACCTGTCGTGGTGTCGGAAACGGGACCGGAAGGCCGCGCACGCGTTCACGGACGCAGGAGTCAGCCTGTGTGGCCTCCGGTTGGGTTTGGAACCCGATTGGCCCCACGAGCCGGGAGCGGCCCGCTGTCGGCGCTGTACGTCGATCAGGGAGAACCGGCGTGAGTGGGAATCGAAACCGACCCCCGAGGATGCGTTCTCAGAATGAGCGACCATGAACCGACCGGGAACTACCGGCTTGTCATCGACTTCAACGCGAAGGATCTGTTGGCAGCGGAACGGATCGCGGCTGATGTCGAACGGGAACTGACCGAGGGTCGGAAAGTCGCGCACAGGTCCGCCCTGTACCAAGAGGAATCCGGCTACCGGCTATGGGCAGAACCGCCGATGACTCACGGACAGTTGGATGCACGTGCCAAGAACACCTGACCCCCGCGACCTGCCGTGCCCCAAGTGCGGAGGCGAGGTTCGTTGGGACCACTCCGACCCGTACGCTGTGCATCGGATCGACATTCGTTGCACTTGCGGGAAGAACCTGACGGCCCACTCGATCGTCTGCCAATGCGGAGAGGTAGCGATCGGGATGACCCGCGCCGAAGCCGAACGTCAAATCGACAGGCATGAATGCGTGATGTTGATGGTCGGGACGCAACCGACGATCCTGTACCGACCCCCCGAGGAGTGGAAACTGTGAGCGACGAACTGAACCCCGACCGACTGGCCGACTGCGACGGATGGGACTGGGCAGGCAACACGCTGCGCCGTGAGACGGGCCTGATCGAACACACGTGCCCGCACGGTGTCGGACATCCGAACGTCGGCTCTGCCCTGTGGATGAACGAAGCGGAACACATGCGGGACGCAGAGGACGCCGACAACCCGGACGATCTTGACCCCGACGACTACGAGGGTTGGGGTGTCCACGGCTGCGACGGGTGTTGTGCCCACGAGTCGTTCCCCGGCTACCGCGAGTCGCTCGAACACGCGCACCGTCTGATCCGGGCGCAGAACGAACGGATCGTCGAGTTGCGAGACGAACTTGCCGAAGCGACAGTGCGGGCGATCCGGGCCGACGTGCAAGCGAAGGTACGGCAGTTCCACACGGCGTTCGGCCAGCCGGTGCGCGACACGCCGACGACCGAGGTGGATGACGGCCTGCGGGATCTGCGCGTCGAGTTGATCCGTGAGGAGTTCGAGGAGTACGCCCGAGCGGTCTACGGCCCGAAGTGTCGTGTGTCCGTGTCGTACCCGGTCGACTCTGACCATGCGCCGGACATCATCGAGATTGCTGACGCGATGGGCGACATAGCGTACGTGCTATACGGCGCGGCGCTTGTGTACGGCATCGACCTTGCCCCCGTCGTCAGCGACATCCACTACTCGAACATGAGCAAGTTGGACCCCGAGACGGGCGAGGCGCTCTACCGGGCCGACGGCAAGGTGAAGAAGGGCAGCGACTACTTCCCGCCGAACCTCGCGTTCGTGCTGGCACAACAGGGATGGGTGTCCCAAGACGACGGCGGCGACGAGTGACACTCTACGATTTACAACCCGCCCGCTACGGAGAAGCGATGCTCGTCTGCGAAACGTGCGGGGCGTCCGTCCCCATACAAGGAAAAGCGAAGCACGACCACTTCCACGAACTCATCGACCGGATGATCGTCGACTACACGCTCGACGAAGCGTCGACACGGTAGCGACAGACGTGGCACACTGGTGTCGTGGCTGAACCCGAAGTCGTCTATGAAGCCGTCGAGGGCGAGAACCTCTACGGCCGTGGCTCAACGTCGATCTTCGACCCGGTACTCACCGAGGTCGCCTACCGGTGGTTCTGTCCCCCGGCCGGGCACATCATCGACCCGTTCGCCGGAGGCTCCGTCCGCGGTGTCGTCGCGTCGAAGTTGGGGAGGCGGTACACGGGGATCGAGTTGCGGCCAAGTCAGGTCGCGGCGAACGAACGGCAGCGGGCCGACATCCTGACCGACGGGCTTGCGATCGTCCCCGATGTCCCGGCAGACCACATGCCCGATGAGACTCCGGTGGAACGCCACGGCGACATCTGGATGAAGCGTGAGGACGTGTACGCGTTCGGCGGTGTCCGGGGGGCGAAGGTGCGGACCTGCATGTTTTTCGTGCAACGGGCGAAAGAGGCAGGACTTGGCGTCATCACCGCGGGATCGAGGCAGTCGCCGCAAGTGAACTTCGTCGCGCAGATCGCCCGTGCGCTGGGCGTCGAGTGTCGGGTGCATGTCCCGTCGGGCGCGCTCACTCCCGAACTGATTGCTGCCCGCGCCGCAGGGGCCGAGGTGGTGCAGCACGAGTACGGCTACAACTCGGTCATCATCGCGAGGGCGATGGAGGACGCAGCCGACTCCGGGTGGGTAGAGATCCCGTACGGCATGGAGTCTCCCGAAGCGGTCGAGTTCACGAAGCCGCAGGTAGCGAACCTGCCTCGCGACGCGAAGCGGATCGTCAACTCGGTCGGGTCAGGGATGACGTTGGCGGGAATCCTGTGGGGCCTCCTCGAACACGACATCGACATTCCGGTTGTCGGATGTTACGTGGGGCACCCGCCGGAGGACCGGCTCGACAACCATGCGCCGCCGCAGTGGCGCGACATGGTGGAGATGGTGACGGACGGAACCGACTATCACGACCCGGCGAAGAACACGCACTACGAGGGCGTCCTGTTGGACCCGTGGTACGAGGCGAAAGCGATCCCGTTCCTGCAACCCGAGGACTGCCTGTGGGTTTCAGCGATCCGCCCCAGCGTCGTGCCGGGGGCAGCGCCGGACCCGGTGTGGGTGACGGGCGATTCGGCTGATCCGGCGTCATGGGAGGGTGTGGACGAGGCGGACTTCCTGTTCACCTGCCCGCCGTATGGCGATCTTGAAGTGTATTCAGATGACCCGGCGGACCTGTCGACGATGGACTACCCCGAGTTTGTTGGGGCGTTCGGGCGGGCGATGAAGTTGGGTGCCGACAAGTTGCGGGACGATTCGTTCGCGTGTGTGGTTGTGGGGGACTTCCGTGACAAGGACGGGTTCTACCGGAACTTCCCTGCGCACACGATCGAGGAGTGTGAGAAGGCGGGGCTGCGGCTCTACAACGAGGCGATCTTGGTGACGCAGTTGGCGTCGTTGCCGGTGCGGGTTGGGCGTCAGTTCGATGTGTCTCGCAAGATGGGCAAGACGCACCAGAACGTGTACGTGTTTGTGAAGGGTGATCCGCGCCGGGCGACTGATCTGGTCGGGCCGGTTGTGGCTGGGGACGTGGCGGCTGCGATCCAAGAGGACGCAGGCGATACGGAAGATTGAGATGGGTGGAGATTCCGAGAAATCTGTCGAAATGAGTTGACACTTACGGTGTAGTATCGTAATCTACACACATGGCAGCACGGCTCCTCACCACAGAACTCACAGTCTGGAAAGCACTCGCCGCCTTCTCCCGCCACCAGCAAGCACTCTCCGCCGCCCGCACCCTCCTCGCCGGATGAACTAGACCGACGGCAACTCCACGCCAAGCCGCTTCTCGAACGCAGCCACCGCAGGCTCCACCATCCCCATACGCTCCCCGTCATGCCACGGCAAATCGAACTCGTGGTCGATCATCCGACGCACCAACTTGGGGTTCAACGGCCGCGGCGACGAGCAGCGAGAGAACACCTCCGCCGAAGTCGTCTCCACCTCCACCTCGCGCCACAACTGGCCGCACAGATGCCGCAACTCGTCCGGCGTGTGAAACTTCGACACCATCACCCGGCCCATGCCGATCGACGACAGAACAGTCCGAGACTCCGGCCCCGGCAACCGCAGATCGAACCCGTGATACCGGGTGTCACGCTTCCCCTGATCGAAGTTCCGCCACCGAGACGCACTGTCACTGGGCGTCCCGATGTACGTCACCGTGTCCTTCCCCGACAGTGTGTGAGCCAACGTGAGCAGCCGGAACCGGTCCTCCTCGAACGGCACCTGATTCAACACAGCGCAGATGAACACCGAGTCGAACTCGCGTCCCTCAGCGATCTCGTCAAGGAACACGTGCATCATCTTGCGAGTGATGTCGCGGTTCGGCAACGCACCCTCGCCATGCTTCACGAGGAATGGCTCGAACGCGACCGACCTGATCCCCGCCTTGTTCAGCAACCCCGTCTCCACCATGTGACCAGCGCCGAGGTCCGCGACATAGCCGCCATGAACCTCACGCCATTGGGCCGTCCGCTCCGGGTCGAGAATGTCGAAGTCCTTAGTCGAAGCCTTCGGGTCTACCCAGTGGATGAACCCGATTCCAAGTGACCGTCGGATGCGGTTGTGGTTCAGCCACACCGACGCACGAAACACGTCATCGAACCCCGCGAGGTCGTACTCCATCGACAGTTTGTTCAACGCCAACGCCATCAGGTCGGTGTCCCCATCGCAGCGCACAACCGGCCACTCTTGGTGCCCGATCACCCCGGCGGCGATCAGACGTTGACGGCCACAGATCACCCGGTCATCGGCCCCGACAACGACCGGCATCTTGATGTAGTACGGGCCTCGCGCCAACTGCGCCGGGCCTTCCAACCCTTCCTCGCCCAGTGAAACGTCGGGGTTCGCTGCGAGCAGGTCTGCGGTTGGCACGTCGTCGATCGTCATGGTCGGCCAGCAGTCCGGGTCGTTCACGTCGATCTCAGGGAGCGCCGCCAACCGTTCGACCAGCCCGGCAAGGTCGAGTCCCGCGGCGATCGACGTGAGCGCCTTCCGGTCCGGCGTGTCGTTTGTCGCAAGGTTGAACAGCATCAGCCGGGCGGCGCGCTTCAACGGGTTCGACGCGGCGAGCCTCACAACCGGCACCCGTGTAGCGCCAACCATCCGGGCCGCTTCGGAGCGTTGGTGACCCGAAGCGATGTAGCCGTCGTCGTCAGCGAACACCGGCAGCACGTGACCGAACCGGGACAGCGACAACGCGACGGCCTCCAACCGTTCCGTCACCTGCCGCCGCGGGTTCAACGGGTCGGGCCTCAACTCGTCGAGATCGACAATCTCAATCTGCATACTTCTCGTCCCTCACGCTGATCTCCACGGCGTCCTCATCGAGTCCCAGTCGGAGAGCGAGGAGTCGACCGGCCTCTTGGATCGACAGGTTCGCTTCGCGCAGCAGTTCGTCATACAGGCCGCGATACGCCTGCTTCGACACCTTCGCTCGAAGATCACCGAACCGCAGGAGCGTTGCCTTCTCCGGGTCGACAGCCCATGCCTCGTACTTCTCGTGGCGAGGGCGTTCGGCTTCCGCCGCGAACTCCCCGTAGGCGTCCATCGGGGGAGGAGCGCCATCGGGGGGAGGCGGGGTCGACTCGGGGCGCGGCCCCTGCGGTTCGGTGGTGGGGGTGGGCGATGATGCGGGAGCGGGTGTCGGATTGTCCGGCGTGGCGGCAGGCAGATCAGGGTTGGTCGTCGGCGGCGACGGTCGTTCCGTTTCCGACCGGTCCGGTGGGTTGGTGTCCTCCGGCCGCGGCTCAGGTTCCGGTTCGGCGTACGGCAAGAACTCGTCGGCGTCGGACGGGAGCGCCGCGAGGATCACGTCGACATCGAACCCCGCAGCGTCCACGAGATCGGAGTCCGACTGCGCCAACTCGGCCAACCACTCGTCAAGAACGTCGTCGTCGTAGTCACCGAGGTCATGTGTCCGGTTGTCCGCCAGAGCGAACGCACGGGCCGTCTCAGCGTCGTCGTCCACGATCACCGCAGCGACCTGCGCCCAACCGAGGGAGCGGGCAGCGAGGAGCGTGTGGTTTCCCGCGGTCACCTGCCGGTCAGAGGAGCGGACCACGATCGGCTTGCGTTGACCGAACCGTGTTAGCGACTTCGCTACCGATTCGACATCGCCGCGGCGCGGGTTGTCGTCGAGCAGGTTCAGCGAAGCGCAATCGACCAACAGGGATTCAAGGCCCGGAGCGTACAGAGGTTCGCTCACTCGGAATCGACCGGGACGGCTTTCGGAACCGCCGCGGGCGGACGCTCGGCCATCCGTTGCGCCGTCTCGGACAACTGCGCCATCGGCGTCTTGACCTTCGGCTTGGGGTGCAACGGCAGCGACGGCACCGACTCCATCGGGCCTTCCACCATCGCCCGCTCACGCTCGGCCCGTTCGTCGTCCGGTTCTTCTACCGGCACCACGTCGTCAGGGTTGCCGCTAGACGGGTGACGGAGGGCAGAGGACCGTTTCATGCCGGACCGTACACCGGTCACATACCCGGCCAGCACACCGAAGCCCATGCCGCCCAGTAGGGACACGAGGGCGATGATCGTGGATTCGTCCATGCCGCGGCATTGTAGCCTAGACAGCGGCACCAGTGGTACGGTGTCGCCATGCACTCATGGACCGGTTGTGTCGCACTCGAAGGAACCCCCACGATCGACAACCGGTTGATCGTGCCGGGCGCTCTAAACTGGGACCCGCCGTTCCCGTTTCTGGATACGGCCGGGAACTCGATCGGTCAGGTCGTCGAGGTGTGGCGCGAGGGCGACAAGATCATGGCGAAGGGCATTGTCGGGTCGTGGGCCGCGGGTGAGAAGTTGACAGTCGGTATTTCGATCGACCGGGTGACCGGCGGTTGGACCGGCGGCGAAGGCGACGAGCCGGGCGTGTGGACTGTCTCAGCGGCGAAGATTCTTGGGTTGGCGTTGTCGGATGAGCCGACGTGGGATGTCGTCAGCGTTCAGGTCGAGGGCAGCCAGACCGAAGCGTTCGAGGGTGCGGAGCCGATCGCTAACTAGCGGCCGACTTCCACCACCATTCGTAGTCGCAGTCCCCGCATACGAACCTAGCGGGGTCGTCGCGGAGGTCGAGCAGCCGGATGCAGTCGCGCAGAACACACCCGCACGCAGGGCAGCGTGTGGGCGCGTTGCTTCGGGGGGGGGTAATCGTGTGCCGCCACCCATACAGGCTACGGGTGGTTCGGGCGCGGTTCGCTGGATGAGTCGATAGACCCGCGTGACTGTTCAGGTTTCTTCCGACGGCCCCATCCACGACACACCGCCACGCTTCTTCACCCGACCCTCACGCCACCGAGACTCAACCTCGCCCGGCTCCACCACCACCCGCTCACCGCGACACGCCACCGCTGCCCAGTGACGCGCCTCCGCCAACTCGTTCCGCCGCGACCGCTCCGCTCGACGGTGAGAAAGTTCCATACCGGACCGACGCCACAACGCTCCCGTCGGTGCAGTCACTTCGACTTCCCAAAGCCACAAGCCGCTGTCACCCCCTTTCTGTCGCCTCACCCCCGACGTGATCTCTACGACAACCATCACTTCCGAGAGTACGTCCACGATGGGGTGCCGAGCCGGATGGGTTTCAGGTGTCGTGCCGCTCCGACAGAGCCTCACCGAGCAGACCCCTGAGAGCCTCACGTTCGGCCGTACGGCTCTCCGGTTCGCCCGACATGGCAATCCCGCAGGAACCGTAGCCGTGGCCCTGCACGGGGCATCTGACGGCTCTCACGCGGGCACCACGCATCGGGGCGGCGTTGCTCGTCGTCATGCTCGCGGGTCGCTCGCGAGCCACTCGTCGCGGAGCGACTCCCACTTCCACGGCTTCTCGAAGAAGTAGAGAACCAAATCGGCCGTGTCGAACGTGCCGGTGGTGACCCCGTAGGCAGCGACAGCGAGCAGCACGTCATGGAACACGAACCACTGGGCACCCGGCGAGTCGGCTCGGGCGCGCTGTTGGAGCGTGTCGGCCGGGGTCGGAGCCGGGCGCGGATCGGGGTAATCGAGACTGGACATGGGCGGGCCTCCCGTCAGGGTTGTTGCTACGGAGGCTACACCGAGAGGGGGACGGAATCAGCCGTCGGTTTCAGTACCCTTCGGGCCGCAGATCCCACAGGTTCGTCTCGATCGTCGCGACGTGCGACGGGTCGTCCAACTCGCAGGTCGGCGTGACGGTCAGGCAGACCTTGTAGGCGTCGGCATCGTCGTCGATCTCGGGGGCGATGGCGTCGACCCGGCAGGGCACGTCCATGTAGAACACGCCCGAGTCCATGACGTTCTCGCCGGTCGGCGTGTAGTTCTGGACGGTCACCGTGTCACCGACACGGATGAAGCGGGCGTCCTCGGAGATCATCCGGTCGTGGACAGCGACCTTCCTGACGGTGCGTGGGTTGTCGGGGTCGTAGTCGGCAACGATGTTGGGGTGGTCGTTCAGGTGCATGTGTGGTTGGTTCCTTGTGTGGTTGGTCTGGTGGACGTTCCCGTTTAGGGGAGTCCGTCGAACGGGTTGCGGGCGACAGGCTGCCGGGGCTGTGTGCGACCCACGAGGGTCAGCATGAGGAACTGCGTGGCGGTCCAGAACTCGGCCCACGCCATCCCGCAGTCGTGAGCCATCTGCCGAAGTTCGGGGGAGGGCATCGGGCGGCGGCTATCGCCGGGGTTGCTCAGGTCGTGGTTCAGGTGGCTTGTCATGTAGACAAGCGTACCACACCTCTAGGACGGGGTGCAACTCATTCGTCCACACTTTCCGAGAAATCTTCGCGGCCCATCACCGGACGCAACGAATCACTCCGTGACCGGACCGCCGCCCCACTTCGCATCAGCGTTCCGAATCGTCGCGCCCGTCGACAAATCCGGCACGTCGCCGCCCAGCCGATCGAGCAACCCGTCGACCATCACCCCGATCTCCGACACGATCTCCTGATCCGGCATAGCGCACGGCTGCCAATCCACCCGGATGTCCACCGCCCGCTGCGACTTCAAGTAGTCGAGATACTCCGCATCACCGCCAGAGACATCGCCGTCATCCAACGCCTCGGCATGAAACAACACGTCCGCCAACCACTCGGCGTTCACCCGCTGTTCCTTCGGCATCGCGTTCGACCGCGCACGCCCCCACGTCGAGCAGTGCATCGCCTTGAAATACGCCTCGAACAACGCCACCCAGTCATCTCGGCTGCGAGGTTGCGTCTTGTCGGCCATCAGGCTCCTCCGCCGGGCATCGAACGGAACATCTCGCAGTACGCCCGGCACTCGGCAAGATGGTCGCGCACGTCCGCCAACCCACGATGGGGCTTGTCCGTGTACGCGTCTCCCTCGTAGGTCAACCCTGCTGACTTCAAGTCGTCACGACCAGCCGCCGCGACGAGCCTACGGACCACACCGACATCGAAGTTCGGGAAGTGCAGGTAGCCGCCCAACCGGGGCATCTGCACGTCGATGAACCGCCGATCGAAGTGAGAGGTACCAGACCCCGCCAACATGAACTGCCGGGGTTTCCCGCGGGCAGTCAGCAACGCGAGCAGGTCGGTTTCGGCCTGCGCCAACGAGATCGCGCCCGGCTTCCCGATGTCGTCGAGCAACCCGTTCTTCGTGTGCATGTCCCGCACGTAGTCACCCAACCGGTCCTGCCAATCGAACGTCCCCGGATCGCAGACGGCCTCGTACTCGAACACCTCCTCGAACGGGTAATTGCTTCCCGTGAGAATCGCGCCGACCTCCAAGATCGGATCGAGTCGGGCATCGGTCCCCGTCGTTTCGAGATCGACCCACAACAGAAAGTTTCGGCTCATCCAACCATCCTCTCACCCCAGTGGGACAGTCTCAACCGGACCTGCGCAACTCATCGACAAGCACAGCCATCGACGGGGCACGATCCTGAGAACACCACGCCTCGCCACATCCCTTGCACGCCGCCCACCAACCGTACGCCTCCACTGCTTGCCACACGCCACCGCCCGGACCGTCGATGTAATCGACCGCCCCCGACCGTTCATGGAACACCGTCACGTCAGTCTCGTGACACGACGGGCACTTCAATCGGCGTTGCTTCGGCCCCGCATCCTTCTTCTTCCGCGCTGCCGCCACTCACGGTCCGCCGTTGAGCATCGAGTTCTCGATCGACTGCCGCCACATCTCCTCCGGGTCGACCCCGCGTTCGTTCGCCAACGAGTTCACCAACGCCGCCGCCATCCCACTCATGCAGGACAACACGAGAGCCTGAGAGACTTCCTCGTCGCCGTCCGGGGGAAGCGACCTCACGATCTCCACCCCCGCCTCCCCATCGCCGTACATAGCGGCAGAGATCAGCGAACGGGCGATACGTGCAGCCTCGATCCCTCGGTCAACCGGGCCTTGCGTCATCATGCTCCGTTTCGTCATACCCCTAGTGTGACAGCCGACCGGGACCGTTACGGCTGCGACTCCACAGCGAACCCCGCGTCGACCAACCACGAGTTCAACGCCCGACTGTCGCCCATCCTCCACAGCGTCCCGGCCCATCGGCCGAACCCGCCGCCCTTATCGGAGTGCAGGACGAACGGCCACTCGTCGTCGCAAATGTCTTGCCACTCATCGACCCACGTTTGCACCGCGTCACGAGATGCTGCTCCGGCTTCCCGGTCGGTTCCGGTGAACAACTCGGGAGCGTCGATCCCCGCGAGCCTGATCGAATGTTCCGCCTGAGTGCGGAACCCCAAGTCGATACGGCACCACAAGGTGTCCCCATCGACGACCCGGATCACTTGCGTCCGGTACACGTACGGCGTCAACGCCATCTGTCTCTCCTCTGTTGTTTCGTCACCTTGACATGGCACGCATGGCACAAGGATTCGAGGTTTT